>JAAHTH010001609.1_pt1 | contig 19084 bp, 31 predicted proteins | sample 6116091 | NCBI WGS metagenome assembly JAAHTH01 (sample SAMN13939990, study PRJNA603662) | sponge metagenome | isolation source: marine sponge | host: Mycale hentscheli | place: New Zealand | collected 2006 | reverse complement strand
AATTAGTCAATTATTTATGGTACGAGATACAAAACTCTAGCAATATTGGGATAAAAAACGTAGTAGACTTAGGCAACAAGTGGTTGTTAAGTAGAGGTTTCAAAAGACAGAATTTTGTTTTAACTGCTTTTGCTATGGACATGGCAGAATACTACCCACATTTAGTAGATAGAGATTCAGATGTGTACATAGGTACTAATGCTAGAAAATGTTTAAAAATGATACTACCAGGTGTAAAAACTGACAAAGCTTTAAGGAAGTTATGTGAAGAAACAGGTGGTTATAGTAAACCTTACGATATGGAGGATGTAGCTTGTGATTTTATAAGATATATGGAGAACTTCCAATCTAACGAACATATTGAAATGAACAATGGTATTAAATACATAAACAATGTTATTTGAAAACAAACAAATAGGAAAAGAAAACAAAGATCTAAAAAACAAAGATTTAGATTACTATTTAACAATGACAAATAGCTTTGTAAGTTCTTTTAAGGATTTCCAAGTTATAGAGGTTGATGGATTCAATATAATAGATGAGTCGTTAGCTAACCCCGTTGGTTTTAAAGCTAGAGCAGGAGAAATGCTAGTAGCTAATTGCAAAACAAATGAAATAGTATACGTACAACCTAGAAATGGTTTTGCTGGAATATCATTGGCTTATTTATGTGAAAAGTACAATAAGAAGCTAACTCTTTTTATGCCTTCATCTAAAGAAATAAGTAACCACCAAGCTTTATGTATAGAGAGGGGAGCTGAACCTAGGTTTGTCAGGATAGCAGCTATGCCTAACTTAAATAAATACGCTAAAGAATATGCTGATAAAAAAGGAGCTACCTTTGTACCTCTAGGTTTAAATCATGAAGAAGTAACCGCTTTAGCTGTAAAAAGTGTTTATGAGTATTTTAAAGACAAAGATAAACCAAAAAGAATGTGGTGTGTAATATCTACAGGTGTTCTCTCTAGAGCTTTACAAATAGCTTTACCTAATACTACTTTTTTTAATGTAGGAGTAAGTAGAAATATACAACAAGGAGAGCTAGGGAAAGCAAATTATCAAAGTTATCATAAACCTTTTACATCTGTATCTGATCACGTTCCAACTGGTTTTGATTGCGAAAAAACTTATGATGCAAAAGGATTCGATTATATGTTTAGATCAGGCATTAAAGGTGATTGGTTCTTTAACGTGGCTGGCAACGCGCCTAATAGCGTTTTAGATAAGTCATCTATAGATAGCTACAGAGATTGGAGAGACTTTAGGGATTTACATTTGTAATATTTTACAAAATAATTACAGTGTTTTGTGTTTTGTGTAATTATTAATGTTATATTTACATAAACAAAAACGAAAAACACAGAGATATGAAATTATTAAGCACATCAAACTACGAAAACAGAGAGGTAATTAACTTTTTAAAGACTCAATTTTCTATTATTGAAAGCTGTAAATGTAGTTTTACTACTAGTGAATTTTTAGAAATGGATAGGTTAAACGTTTCTTTTGATGGTGAAGTTTATAATGTTTCTTTTGAAAATTTAAAACATACTTCTTTAAACTTTTCTACTAATTTCTGTGAGAAATTTGATAACAGAGTAAAAGCAATAAAAACAATACTTTTTAATTTAGGTGTTATTTCAAAATCAGAATTAAGTAAATAATGAAAAGACGTAAAGTAATAATTATCACCGAATGCTGCACAGGAGTTGTGCGGTGTTACGGTAATTTCAAAAAGATGTGTGAAGCTGAAAAACTGCCTTACCACAGTTTAAAAATGCTTAAGTTTCCTATACATTTTAAAGATAAATTAATCATAAAAACTGAATTATTATGAAGTTTAAAAATGCTACAGAAGCATTTGATATGCTTTACTTAAGAATAAAGCACGAAGGTGTAAAAAGATTAGATACTAAAACTCTTTTTAATGTGGGTTTTTACTTAGAGGAACCTATGGATAACATAATTAGATCAAAAAATAGGAACTTTAATACTGTTTACGCTGAAAGAGAATGGTCTTGGTACGAATCTAAGGACCCAAGCGCTATAGAAATATCTAAATACGCTCCGATATGGAAAAACCACATGGATGAAAATGGAAAGGTTAACAGTAACTATGGTTGGCAACTTGATAGAAACGAGCAACTAAACAAAGTTGTAGAAATACTTAAAAAAGAAAAACATAGTAGACAAGCTGTTGTTAGCATATATGACGGAAAAGAGATGTCAAAATACAAATACGACACTCCGTGTACTAATTCTATACATTTTCAAATAGTTAACGAAAAACTGTGTATGACAGTAAACATGAGAAGCAACGATCTTTGGTATGGATTTTGCAACGATCAATATTGCTTTTCTAAAATACAAGAAAAAGTCTCTAATATACTTAACGTAGAAATTGGTTGGTATTACCATTTTGCAAGCAATATACATTTATACGATAAACAATTATAATTATGAAAGCAATAGTAACAAAGGTGAAGCAAGGACCTTATGATGGCCCTTTTGAGAAAATAGAAAAGACATTACACTTAAAAACAGAGTATGATGAAAAGATTAATTGGCATATAAGGCTAAAAAACAAAGAGACTTTTATAGATGCTAGTATAGGCCACATAATAGAAGGTATAGAACTAACTGAAAACAGAGAGGGTAGAAAAGTGATAGATTACAAAAACAGTGACCCTAGAGTAGTAAATAGACAATTTGTAATTTTTGAAGAAAACAAGTAAATTTAAAAAAAATGGAATTAGTAGAGAAGATTAAGGATTGGGCAGAAAACAGAGGCTTATATGAAAAAGGTGATGCTTTAACTCAATTTTGTAAATTATCAGAAGAGTTTGGAGAACTAGGTAAAGCGATAATGAACAAAGATGAAGACGAGTTTTCCGATGCTATAGGTGATATGTTTGTTGTCATGACAAACTTGGTTGAATTATCAAACACTTATTTTGACAAAGAAAGGTCTAAGTCTTATTACGAAGACGTTATAGGTGATGGTGGTTCGCAAATGTTGATACACAATGAAGAATGGAACTCAATTGAATTTTGTATACAATCTGCTTATGATGTGATAAAAAACAGAAAAGGTAAAATGAAAAATGGGACATTTGTCAAAGAATCATAAAAAAAAATACATGGAGCTAGCTAAATTGGTTAGCTCTTTTTCTTATTGCTCAAGAAAAAAAGTAGGATGCGTGATAGTAAGAAAAAACAGAGTTATATCAACAGGTTACAACGGTACAGTTTCTGGTTTTGAAAACTCATGCGAGATAAACAACGTAACAAAAAAAGAAGTTTTACACGCTGAAGCTAATGCTTTACTTTCTTGTGCAAAACTTGGTATTAAAACTAATAACTCAATAGCTTTTGTAACAATGTCACCATGCGTAGAATGTAGTAAGATAATGATACAATCGGGAGTAAAAAAAGTAGTATACGAAGAGGAATATAAATGTACAGAAGGTTTAGAACTTTTAAGGAAGTCAAAAATAAAAATAGAACAGATAAATGCAACTAAAATACAGTAAAGATAAAAAGGTAGTATTCCACGAAGATACTCACTCATACTTTTTAGGGGATAAAAAACTAAAATCTGTTACTCAATACATATCAGATTTTAAAGCTCCATTTGATAAGGAAAGAATAAGCAAATCCTACGCTAAAAAGCATGGGATGATTCAATCTGATGTTTTAAAGATGTGGTCCAAAAAAGGCAAAGATGCTTGTGATATGGGTACATACGTTCATGCCATATTTGAGGATTATATTTTAGGCAATCCTTTAAATACAAAAGAAGAATACCCTAAATGTAAAACAGCTTTAAAATTTATAGATAATTACTTTGAGTCTAAAAACCTTATTCCGGTTGAAACTGAATTAATAGTCTATAATGATAACTACGCAGGGCAAATAGATTGCGTTGCAAAAAATAAGCAAGGTGAGCATTTTATTTTAGATTGGAAGACTAACACAGAAATAAAACAATCGAACCACTGGCAAAGCATGAGAGGTATTTACAATGTATATGATGATTGTGCTTATAATCATTATTCAATACAACTAAATGCTTATAAAGGTATGTGTAAGGAATACGATATTAAAGGCTGTTACATAGTTCATCTCCAGGATGAGAAATATGATGTAATAAAAGCTAGAGAAATAGAGGTGAATATTTAATAAAAATAGTATTATGAAAAAAGTAGTAAGTAAATTAAACGAGTTATTTGATCCATGGACATGGGACATAACAATTAAAAACAACGAAGATCAAATACCAATATTTTATCTGGAAGTTGAAGGTGAAGAGATTTGCCGAGGTACAAAAAAAGAATTATTAAAAAAGTTAAACGACGAAAAAACATTATTTGGATTTTCATAATTTTAAAATCTTAATAAAATAGTATTATATTAGTGCTATAGTTACCGCCATACCTAAAAGTAAAATAGTTAATTGCCTTAGATTAGTAATAGTGGCGGAGCGTAAAGTCTAGGGCTTTTTTTTTAAAATGACAAAAGTAGACAGGAACAAATCTTTAGATAAAAAACTAAAATTAGTAGAGGATAGTAGAGAAATAAAAAGAGAATACTATCATTTAGCAAGCAAAGAATACTATGTTTTTACATTAGATAAAAACTCTATAAAAGACATAAATTACTTTATAAAAAAGAAACTAATATTTATAAAAAAATAAGCAATGAAGAAAGACGCTTACTACTTTCCACATTTCAGTAACGCTAGAAATGATAGGAAAATGTTAAAACTAAGAAGAGTAATGGGAATCGAAGGTTATGGTATTTATTTTATGCTGTTAGAGGTTTTAAGAGACCAATCAGACTTTAGAATGCCTTTAGATAACTTAGAGGATTTAGCTTTTGAATGGCACACTAGTAGAGAGAAACTAACTACTATAGTAGCTAACTTTGACTTGTTCGAGTTAGATGAAAACGACTTCTTTAGTACTCGGTTTAATGAGTATATGCAGCCATATTTGCGCATGAAAGAGCAAAGAATAGAAGCTGCAAAGAAGTCCGTAGAAGCTCGTAGGGTAAAAAAACTAAACAACCGTTTAACGACCGTTGAAACGACCGTTGAAACGACCGTTAAACAAAGTAAAGTAAAGAAAAGTAAAGTAAAGGATATAATAGATATAAAAGAATTAAAAGAAAAAGCTCTAGCGAGCAGTCACTCTCAATCCTTAAAAAACTCTTTTCTAAGGTTTTCGAATTACTTGGAAAAAGATTGCAAGCATCTTTCTAAAATAAACAAACAAATAACAATCGATCAGTTCAAAGTTTTATCAGAAAAGTACGAAAAAGATTTAATGGCAAGAGAAATTGAGAAAATGGAACTTTGGTTAGGTGACCCAAATGTAAAACCAGCAAAAAAGAAAAAAGAAAGTTTGTATCATTTTGTTAACACTTGGTTAAACAACGCTTATTGAAATGCAGGAATTTGTAGACAAATTACACAAAAAAAGAACTAGCTTTTTAAACTGGATAGAGCTAAACGTTGATGATGAAAAAGTTTTAAAAGCTGCTATTGAATATTTTGATTTAGAAGAGAAAGTTAGAAAAGCTAATTTGCTATTAGCTGAAATAGATTTAGCTGCATCAAGGTCTATTGAAACAGAAAACAAAAACCTAGATTTAGTTATTTCTCATTACAACATAGACAGAGTATTCAACAAAGACAAATCTGAAAAATGGCTCGTAAAGGCGCTTAAATTAGTTATAGTATATAAATACACATTTGACGGTATAAAGTTCAGTGACGGCAAAGAAACATACCTTAAAACAACAATATAGATGAGTTTAGACAATATAAAATCAAAATTAAAGCAATTAGACAGGGAAATAGGCTTAAAAACAGCTTCTGAAGTAGTACCTGATTGGATAGAAAACGAATTAAAAGTTAAAGAGAATCCAATGGTTACAGGGTTCGATATTTTTGATAACGATTTAAGAAATAATCTAAGAGGTAAACTAGGGATATTTGCAGGTTATGGAGGATCTAAGAAATCACTTTACGCATTAAATTTGTCTTGTCATAACGCTTTTATGCAGAGAGGTAAAGCTATTTATTCCACAATGGAAATGAGTTCAACAAGTTTATTGGATAGGATGATAGACTTTAAATATGGCATACAAAGTAACAAAAGAGCGACACAATATTTTAGGGATGCTTTAGATCAATCTAATAGAGATTTGATAAGTAAAACAATGCAAGAAGGGTTAAGTGATTACTATGGAGATAGGTTGTTAATCTCTCAAAAATCAAGGATGAAGCCAGATGATTATAGAAGATTATTGGATTCAGCTATAGAAAAACATGGTGAAATAAATACATTGATAGTAGATGGCCTCTCAATGATGGGAGGAGATGGATCAGAGGTAGATGTTTATTCATCTAACTCGGCTGCTTTAAAAGAAGTTGCTAATGAGTATAATATTTTTGTTGGTTTAATAGCTCATTTATCAAAAGGGCTAGAAGTAGACACTAGAGACGTTAAAACACATATAAGAGGATCACAAAAGATACTTGATAACTGTGATTTTGTTATGATGTTTTCGCTTATTAGAGAGAACTTTGATGGAGAGTTAGAAGTTAATAAAGATCTAGGGTACATAAGACTTTATAACAAAAGAGGTACAGGCAATACAGTAGATTGTATTTATAAATTTAACGTAGATAGACTACTACTAGAGGAGACTAATATAGATTCTAGAAACTATCCAGAGATGAAAGACGAAAAGAAAAGCAAATGGTAAAGAAAAAATATTATAGTAGAGCATTTAGCAACGCGAAAAAAACAACCGTAAACGGTATAAAGTTTGATTCAAAGCTAGAAGCAGATAAATACATACATCTGAAAACACTTGAAAGGATAGGTAAAATAAAAGACGTAAAAATACAAGTACCATTTGAGTTATTAGTAAAACAGGGAAAAAGAGAAAAAGATAAAATATACAGTTTAGGCAAAAATAAAACTATTGCAGGAATAAAGTATAAAGCAGACTTTACATACACTAGAGTAATAGACAATCAAAAGATAATACTAGACACAAAAGGAAGAACAACGGAAGTCTATAAAATAAAAATAAAGTTTTTAAGGGCCTTATATCCTAGCTACACTATAATAGAGTGCTATAGAGATAAAAAAATTAATAATTTTAATGTTTATTAGTTTTAAATTTAAAACTTATTTGTACATTTATAAAACCAAACAGAAAGACATTATGAAAACAGTAGATTTAACAGTTACCAACATCAACGGAGTAGAAAGAGATTTAGAAATTACTTATACTCCTGGTGAAGCTGAGTATTTAGATGGTTACGAATTTAACCATACAGAAGACGAAATCGAATATGTGTACTATAACGGTATCGACATCACTTCGAGGCTGTCAGAGGATTATAAAGATGTTTTATTAGCTAAATTATACAAATAACATGGGAACATTTAAAAAAAGTTATGACACGATGTCAAAAGTAGAAGAATTAGAGATTTATTCTAGGGAGCTAAAAAAGAAGTTCCCTAGTTTAACAGACTTTGAAATAGTTAAGGTTGCATTACAAATGCAGCAAACAGAAACCAGATCAGAAATAAGTAAATTGAATGAAAGACTTTATGAGCATTTAAATTATGAAACTAAACAAAGAGATAACTAAAACAGATAAAGGTTATGACACTTACATAAACGATAAAGGTGTTAAGTGCATAACGAACTTTGATCCTTATAAAATAGGGCCAAGATTAAAAGAAACAACTAAAATTAATACAGGAATAAAAGAAAGAAGATTACCATCATTTAATAACGTTTACTTATGAAAAAAATAATTTTAACAGCAATCGCAGCGTACTCAGTAACCGCATTTAGTCAAGATATTATCAACATTAATCTTTGTGGTGCTAATATGGCTTTCAACTTTAGAAATAACCATACAGAAGTACAAACTACAATAGGTGGACAGACTGGTGATTTTGAAACAATAGTAAGAAAAGATGTAGAAAATACTACAGTAGTTTTAACATGGGTTACTGCATCCACAGGAACTATTATTAACTTAGCAATAGATGAGGATGATAGTTCAGTACTAGCTATGGATGGTGATATTAAATGCCAAGGTTACGTAATAAACACAATAGAGAAATGAACAAAGTAGAGATATACGAAAAGGATTGGATCTCTTTTACAGATGAATTAAAAGAGGTAATTTTAGAATACATTATAGAAGAGAATTTTAAGTTTTTTAGAGAATGTTGGGAAACAGGAATACCTCCAAAACGTTCTATTGCTTTACTTTTATAAACTTTTATACACACACACCTTTTAACTTTTAGCCTATTATTAATTTAATAGGCTATTTTTTTGTACTTTAGAATTGGTCTCAAAGTTTTTCAAAAATAATGGATGGTAGAAAAAATAATGGTGGACATAGAAACGGAGGGCGTAAAAGCAAGGCCGAAGAGTATAAGTTAGTCGAAAGATTAGATAGTCTTATAGAGCCTAGCTTTGCTATTGAAAAGATGTACGAGCATATCACTAACGGATCTGAAAAGATGCTAGAACTTTATATGTGGTACAGATTTGGCAAACCTACATAGCTACACGATCATATAAACGATGGTGGTAAATTTGATAATAACCCGATAATAATATTTGGTGACAAGTCAGAATAAGATAGTCCTAAGTCCTAAGTGGAAACCTTTATTTAATAGTAAAGATAGATACCATATTTGCACAGGTGGTAGAGGGAGTTCCAAGAGTTTTAGTGTAACTATGTTTTTAGTTATTTTAACGTTCGAAGAGGGTCATAAAATACTTTTTACACGTTACACACTAACGAGTGCGAAAACGTCCATCATACCTCAATTTATGGAGTGCATGGAGTTACTAGGGTATGATGATAGAGACTTCGAAAAAACTAAAGATAAAATAAAATATAAGAAGACTGGTAGTAAAATACTATTTAAGGGTATTAAAACAAGTTCAGGAGTACAAACAGCATCATTGAAATCATTAACTGGTATTACATCTTTTGTAGTAGATGAAGCTGAAGAATTAGTGGACGAACAAGTATTTAATAAGATAGACTTTTCTGTTCGTGTTAAAGGTATTCACAATAGAGTGATACTTATAATGAATCCGGCAACTGTGGACCATTGGATCTATAAAAGATGGTTTGCAAATAAAGAAACAACTAAGAATACCACATACATACATACTACCTACCTAGATAATAAAAAGAATCTAAATGAGGATATAGTACAACAGTTTGAACAGTTAAAGATAGATAAGCCTAAAGAATACGAACACGTTGTTTTAGGTGGGTGGAAGTTAAAAGCTGACGGCGTTATTTTTGAAGATTGGGAAACAGGTACTTTTGATACTTCGCTACCTTATTTATTCGGTGCGGATTATGGATTCGCAACAGATCCAAGTACGATAATAAAAGTCGCAGTAGACGAAAAGAAAAAGTTACTATACTGTCAAGAGATGTTCTACGCTAAGCATCAAAGCACAGAGCAATTAAAGGCCGCGTATAAAGAGATCGTAAAAGATGATGTGGTAGTATGTGATAGTGCGGAGTTAAGGTTAATAAACGACCTTAGAAACGATTACATAAATGCAGTTCCTACTATTAAAAAACCTGGTTCGGTCCTATCAGGAATACAAAGAATACAATCATATAAAATCGTAGTGTGTGGTGATAGTCCTAATGTCATAACAGAACTTAACAACTATTCATGGGTGGATAAAGGTTCTAGAACTATTCCAGTAGATGATTATAACCACGTGTTTGCCGATCCTGTTAGGTATGTTTTAGAATACTTAAACAGATAACTCGAAATATTATTTTGTTTTTTGGTTATTATACAATATTTTATTTTGTATTTTTAGCAAATAACATAGAATATGGGTCTACTTAGTAAACTTTTTAAGGGCAAAACAGAAGAGAAAGCTATTAATGTAATTGGCCACGATCACTTATCTGGTTCTATTATTGCCGGATCTATGGGTTTTGAGTTTGATGGGTTCTATACTGATAACAAGCTAATAGAAGAAGGGTATGTATCTAATACAGATGTTTATGCTATTATAAAAAAGATATGCGAGGTATCTAGTTGTATTCCTTTTATAGTTGAAGAGTGGGACGGTGAAGAGTGGGTAGAAACAGAATCATCATTAAGTAAACTATTAGAAGATCCTAACGAAGATATATCAGGCAAAGAGTTTAGATTTAATTCTATGCTTTATCTTTTAAATACTGGTGATTTATTTTGGCGTAAAACTACATCTTCTTTTAATCTAGTAACTGAATTAAGAATACTAGAATCTAATCTAACAGAGTTGAATTTAGATGTTAATAATAATTTAATAAATTACTTATACGATAATCTTAATACTACCCAATCAGAGATACCACAAGACGAAGTAGATCATATTAAGTTCTATAATCCTTCATATGGTGGTCAAGTAAACAAAAGAGGATTAAGTCCATTACAAGCCGCTTACAACTCTTTACAAGCATCTAATAACAGATTAATAGCACAAGCAAATATCTTTGAAAATAGAGGTGCTACGAATATAATAAGTTCAGGTAGTGATTTATCTGTAGGTGCTAAAGAAAGGGACGAACTACAAAAGAATAGTGATAAGATTTTAGGAGGTGCTAAGACTTTTAATAAGTCTATTGTAACTACATCTAATGTTAAGGTAATGCCATTAGGTATGTCCCCAAGTGATCTAAAACTAGTAGAATCACAGGGGCAATTAAGAGATGATATATGTAATGTTTTAGGCGTTCCATCTACAATGTTTAATAATAGTGCTGCAAGTACTGAAAGCAATGTAAAAACAGATCTTAAAAAGTTTTATAATGATGCTATAATACCTTATAACGATAGGTTAATATCTTATTTTAATAGGTTTATAGTTCCTGCTTATTCTAGCTTTGAGAATAAAGAATTAAGAATACGTCAATACACTAATGACATAGAAGCCTTACAAGAGGATAAGCTATTACACGCACAAAAGACACAAACAGAGATTAGTACACTTTTAAGTATTGCAGATAATCAATCACTATCAGAGGACCAAAAAACAGAACTATATAACCGTTTAGGCTATGAATTATAAAAGGTTAAACACGAAGACTACGATACAAGATGTAGATGATAAAGGACTAGTTAAGATCCGAGTTTCAGCATTTGGTAATGTTGATTCTTATGGGGATATAATGGACCAAAAGGCATTTAATAAATCAATAGCAGATTTTAGAGCGTCCGGCAAAACTAGGATAAAGCATTTAAAGAATCATTCATGGAGTGATTTGTTAGGCTATCCTGTAGAAATGGAAAGTACTAAAGAAGGTTTGGATGTTGTTTCTAAAATGAATTTAGATAATGACCTACCAAGAGAAACATTTAACAATTATAAATTCTTTGCTGAAGGTGGTCAAACACTAGAGCATAGTATAGGGTATTCTACAGTAAAAGAGGATTATTCAGAAGACGAAAAAGCAAACATACTAAAGGAAGTTAATCTAATGGAATATTCTACATTGGACTTTCTAGGTGCTAATTCAGAAACACCATTACTAGATTTAAAAAACATGGATTTAAATACAGAAGACCTAATAAAAAGAATTGAGACTTTAGAAGAAAAGTTAAAAGCACTAGAGCCATTGAAAGATACTCTAGCCGTTGTTGATGATGAACCTAAAGAATTGATAAAAGCGGATAGTGAATTATTAACTTATTTAAGATTGAAAAATGGAAAGTAACGAATTAAAGGACTTACTAGCTTTAGAAGCTAAGAAGCAGGAAGAAGTAGCAATTAAACTAAAAGCATCAGAGGAAGCTTTAGAACTAGCTAAAAAAGAAATATCATCTAATAAGGATGAAGTAGTTAAACTAGGTACAGAAGTAGCTAAAATGAAAGAAGATAAGAAAGTACAAAAAGAATCTAAAGTAAAATCTATTGTAGATGTTATTTCAGAAAAAGGTGAAGGGTTAGAGTCACTAGCTAAAAAGTCTAGCAAAAATAGAGTTGAGTTTGAAGTAAAAGCAACTGCTGACTATGCTGATATTGATGCTGGTTTGGACTTCGCTCCAATGCGATCAGGTATCACTGATATCGTTAAAAAACAACCTGTATTTGTAAACCTTTTCCCTAGAATCAATTTTCAAGGTGAGTTTTATAAGTATGCAGAGCAGGAAACAGTAACTAGAAATGCTCAAAACGTTGCTACTTGTACTGCTGTTACATCTACAACAGGTGAAACTATCAAGACTCAAAACATTAGCACTAAGAAGATCAAAGATACTTTGAAATTCTGTTCTGACTATGCTAATGATTATGGTTTTGTGCAAGGTAGATTACAGTCATTAATTAACGATTCTGTACTATTTAAATTAGATTCTCAAATATTATTGGGATCTGGTACAGGTGATGAGCTTAGTTCTATTTCTTCATATTCTTCGGAGTTTGACGCTGCTAATACTGATGCTCCTGTAGGTGCAACTGTTAAGGATGCAAACTATGTAGACTTACTTGGTGCTATGCAAACTCAAATATTTGTATTAGGAAAAGAGAATGGTTACTCACCAGATACAGCGGTAGTAAATGTTTTAGATTGGTTCAAGTTTGTAAACTCTTTCAAAGATGGAGATAACAACTACATGAACTACAGAATGACTACTATTGATGGTGTTCCATCTGTCAACGGTATGAAAGTAATCACTTCTCCTGAAGTTGCTGCTAATACTTGTTATGTGTTTGATTCTACTAAGGGCCAAATGTTAATGAACCAATCTTACCAAACTTCTCTAGCTTTTGAGAATGATACAGATTGGGAAGCTGACTTAGTAGCTATGAAAGCATCTGTTAGAGCGAACTTGTTAGTTGAAGCTAATAATCAAAATGCTTTTATGAAGTGTACTGATGTAGCTACAGCGATCACAGCGATTACAGAAGTTTAATAAGTAATAGCTTAATTGATTAAGGGAAGGGGTTAAATACTTCTTCCTTTTTTTTTAACCAATAACAACTAAAATAAATTATATGGCTTTCACTTATGAATTTATAGATCATAGTGATTCTTTAGAAATAAAGTATAACAATCAAAGTTATACCGCAGGAAAAAAACTAATAGAATTATCAATACCTAATTTAACAAATGATAATGTTTTAAAGATTAGGAGTAACTCAGCAACACCTACTGAATTTGAGGTAAAAATAGGTACGGACACCATATTAGGTGTTGGTGCTAGTGTTACAACAGCTACCGAACTAAAAGACGCTTTAAGAGCGATTTTTTTTTTAGAGGACGGTAATGTATCTGAGGCTGCTTTAGCTGAAGCTAGTTCTGGTATTGAATTTACCGGTGGTTTTGCTGGAAAGCCTTTATCGAACAACTACGCTTGGCAAAATGGTGTAGGCATTAGTATAACGACACAAGATGTTTCTGATGGAATTTACAAAACCTTTAGTATGGATTCTACTGTACAAGTTGCGGTAGATTCTCCATATTGGTCTGACCCAACACCAGCTGACCATACTGGAAAAGGTGTATTCTGTGGAAGCTATTTACCCGAAGGTGTAACAAATGTGTTTGATTATTCTACAGTAGATAGTGACACTTACGAAGATGGTAGTAACGTAGTAACAACTGGAGGATTAGATTTTTCACAGCTACAAGTAGGGGATAAAGTAGATGTTCGTTTTGATTTTAATGCTATTCCACAAATAGCAAACACTACTATAGAACCAGCTATTTGGTATAAAAATAGGGACGCTAATGACAATGTTACTTTTACATTCCCTCTAACGGCACAGCCAATTTTTTACGGCACTGGAACAGTAGGTAAGACATACTTGAACAGAGTAAGTTTAACTATTTATATTGCATCACAAGAAGATATCAATTCTCTTTCACACTTTGCAATCAAAAGCGACAACATAGTTATAATACAGCCATTAAGCGCATTATTTACATTAATAAGATAATAAGATGAGTATAAGAATAGAAAGAAATGAAGCGGGTAACTGCATCAATTTTCATGGAGCAAGTAACCCAACATACTGGAACGCTTGTTTAAGTGGAGAAGTTGATAGTACAGATGCTAATTCAATAAACATTATTAATGATATTATTACAGCTCAGACTGGTGAGACTGAATATGAATATTTTAGAGTTCCATTTACAGACTTTACAGATGCAGAAGGTAATGGTTTTGCAGATGCTCAATCTACTGCTGATTACATTACAGAAAAAGCTAATGTAATTGGCTTAAGTGGTGAAGGGATTGACTTAACAGATGAGGCAGTGTGTTTCTCTTTAGACGCAACGTCTACTTCAATTATGCTAGATAATGGGTTCTCTTTTGGAGTAAACACTATTAAGGCTGTAGAAGTAGCTGGATTAATAAACATAGTATCTAATGACGGTGCTGATGATATTACACATTTTTATCAATTAGACCCTGTTAACACTTGTGTTAATGGAGACCCTGTAAGCGGTGGTTTAAATGATGTTATTAACACGCTGAACGAATTGTTTACTGTAGGTGCTTTTGAGTCTATTGTAATATCTGACCCATATAGCACAATGATAGCTGATGTTAGTGGTGTTGATACTTCTGTTAGTTATTCAGGTTACGGAATAGACCCTATTGGAAACGATGTATATGGTTCTACTTCTAGTAATTCTCAAAACGGTTTTAAAACTACTGAGACTATTGACCAAGCAGGTGAATACTTTACTTTTGATATTAGAGTAGAAGGAACTATAGGTTTTGGATTAATCCATAGTCAAGCTAGTTATGATGACGGTTATTACAGTGGAAACTCTAACTATGCTGACCCTACAAGATTTGGTATAGATAATTCAGCACATTACGGATTTCAGTTCTCACATTGGTTTCACCCAACACCTAATGGTTCTTGGACTAACTATGGTGCTAATACTTCTTACTCTATGAGAGCTGGATGGTCTAATTTTAATGGTACTGCTGAACAAGCTGATTGGTTGACTGGTAACCCTATTAAAGTAAGAGTAGGTATTGATAGCAATAGCTATATTAGCATAGAGACATTAAGGAATGGTACTGATTGGGTAGTACATTCAAGAACTTCTTATCCTATAATTGAAGGCTCTGAATTTCATTTAGGAATTAAGACAAATAGCACTGCTGCAAGAGTATTTAGTTTACCAAAAGTTCATTTATTAGAAGAAGAGGCACCTACAATGTATTTCAGATACATAGAGTCTCCCGACAACAACTATCATTACCCATTATTTTCTACTGAAGAGGAGGCTAATTACTTTGACTTACAAAATGGTGGTACAGGTACAAGTTCAACTAATGTTTATCCTGACGAACCTACTTTTGCAACATGGTATGAGCCTACAAATGGACATACTCACAATGGCACATCTGCTCCAACAAGTGCAATTCTATTTGAAGGTAATGCTATTAATTGGACTGAAATAACTTCTTTAGCCAATGCTGATTTAGCCCCTAGTGCTTTTTCTGATAGCACTGTAACAGTAGACGAACTAAGTGCTGTAAACATTCAATTACACCCAGTAGATGCTCCATACACTACTACAATAGTTGATAATGATTCTAGTGGTTTGTCTTTAGATGCTAACGGAATACATTTACAAGGTTCAGCTCCAGAAGTTATAGGAGACTACAATACTAACCCTAGTGACACATACACTATTGATATTGTAAGAACAAACTCTTACGGTTCAGCTACTGGTGTTTTAACATTAGTAGTTACCAACTTAACAGCCCCTATAACAGCTATCAGTGGATTCAACCATGTTAGTGGTACTACTGCAATGATTGATGCTGATACTATGGATGATGGTTCAGTTGTTCATGTTAATACTACTGTAGCAGACGGAGAAAGGTTTGTAATTGAGAAAGCTTATATCGAAACTAATATATTACCTAGCTTAAATGCTAGTAATGATATGTACATCATAGGATTGTCTAATCAGCCAGAAACGTTTGGTACTTTAGAGTTATCCGATTTTGATACTGCTATTGTTTGGGAATATGAAACCGCTTCTTCTCATACATTCAAGTTTTATAGAGATGGTTCAGTTGTTCAGAATATTGTAATAAACTCTATTACTCAAGCGTTCTATGATTACGCTATCGAAGTGAACGGTACATCAGCTTGGTTAATTGCTTGTAACTTTAATGCTATAAATACAGAGCCAAGCCCAGCAGATGGTGGTTCTTTTAGTAATACATATGAAGCCACTAATATTGAAGATACGGCTCCAGTTACTATTCACATGGCAACATTGAATACAAGTGGAGACATTAGTACTGATGACATTGAAACTATTACTACACCTGCTGCTCCAAGCGGTAATTTGACATCTTGGACTAAGGCGTTAGATTTTAGTGGTTCTAACGAACACGCTAAATTAGTTAGCAGTCACAACGTAAATAGTGCTTTGAGAATGCAAGGTATAGCTGCAACTGCGGGAGCGCCTGTTACAGCAGGGTACACTTCTAACCATACAAACGCAAGACCTTGGGCAACAGCTATTGTGTTTAAGTCTGACTTTAACAGTAGTAATCAACATATTTGGAATAGTGGTGAAGGAACGTCTAGTGGTGATGATAACTTATACTTAAGGACTGATGCTAATGGTCTCCTTTATTTTGGATGGGGGAGAGAAGGTGTAGGATATAATGAATGTAGACTTAGTGGTCAAGCACTTACTGGCTGGAGAGGTGTTTACATTGCACACACTGGTGAAAGACTAAGTGGTGCTAATGCAACAGCATCTAACCTAGCTGATTGTTTTGACATTAGAGTATTCAATGGAGTATCTAGATGGGCAATCCCTAGTAATTTTTCAACTACTGCTAATTGGATAAGCACAGGTGTTCGTATGGATAGAGCTATTACAGGTGATTTCACTATAGGTGGTCGTGGTTCTAACAGAAACTTCCACGGTAAGGTAGCAAGTATGGTTGTAACTACATTGAAAAACAACCAAGTTATGCCTACTGATGCTGAGATTGAAAAGATGATTACAGACCCTCAAGGATGGGTAACTGACTACAAGTTAGGTCAGAGTTATATGACTACTGCAGGAACTAGTGGTAGTGGAGCGACATTCCCTTATTCTGTACCTACTACTAACTATGCAGCTGTTAGGGCAACTCAAGTATGGTTAATGGGAGATGGAACTAGTGATTCTTACGCTAATGGCATAAGGAGTTATATTTATCCATCAGACCAAAATAACGTTAAGTTACAGTTGAACAGTATGGTTAGTAATGATATTCAGAATGTAACTATCAATGGATTGAGTTAGGTTTAGTTTATCGTGATTTAAAGGAGGGTAAAATTTTTATCCTCTTTTTTTGTGTTTATAGTTGTAAATTTAAAACCAAGTGTTATATTTGTTAAACAATCAAACAAAGGAATAATGTTAATTCAAAAAGAGCAAAAAAGCAAAAAGGGTAATTACAGTATAAGACTTGTAAAAAGCTACGGAGGTACTTATAGTATTCATGATTCTTGGAATAGATTTCTAAAAGATCTAGGTGAAATATCAGAAAAAGAAGCTTACATTATATTTAATCAATACTAAATAGTACTTTAACATTTAAAATCAAACAAAAACAGTTATGAAGTTTATAGAATTAGTTACCACAGATTTTCAAGAGTTTATTTTAAACACAGATCATATAGAGCGTATCTATAAAAACAAAGATGGATATTGCGTAATAGAGTTGTCTGTAGTTGTTGAAGATGAGCAACCAACATACACAGTAATGGAATCATACCTAGAGATAAAAAAGATGCTAGGTATGTGTTTAAAAAAAGACTTAGAAGAATTTAAAAAACGTAATAAGTCCAGCTAATAGCTTAGTTCCAACCTTAGCAAGTTGTAAAACTGCTATTTTATAATTTTAAACAGAAAAACAAAAAAGAAAATGAAAGTATATTTAGAAAGTCAATTTGGAAAAAGAAAAGGTTTTGAAACAGGTTTCAGTTTTTACAGTTTATTTCTCGGTAGCTGGTATCCACTATTTAAGGGAGATTACAAAGGTTTTTTTATACAAACTCTTTTGTCTATATTTACTTTTGGATTATCTTGGTTCGTTGTTCCTTTTACGTATAACAAAGCGAACATAAAAAGAAAAACTGAAGAGGGATGGACTCCATCAAACGATAATTCAAGACAGTATTTAATTCAAAACGAGATCTTTTTTTATGAAAGTTAAAATAGAATTTATAAAGAACCATTTCACCGGAATAAAAGAAGGTGTTCAAAGAGAATTAACCAAAGCACACGCACAAAGGTTAATAGATGATGGTTACGCTAGGGAAGTTAAACCTAGAAAACCTCGCAAAAAGAAAGAAATAAGTGAATAATTGTTTTTTTGTTTGATTTAGTTGGTTAAAGGTGTATTGATATTCAGTACACCTTTTTTTTGTATTTTTACGATATGACTCCATTAAAATTAAGTTACGGTAAAGAATCTATATCTTTTGAAGCTCCTGACAGTTGGTCTGATGTTCCTTTTTATAAGTTTGAAGAATTTCAAAACGAAGGCCATACACCGGAAGAAGTTTATGAGCTATTTACTGATATATCTGCTGATTGGTGGAGAAAACCACACTTACCAGAGTTTTACAACGCTATAGATGGTCATATTATAAGAATAAAAAAGACTTTTTAAACGTACCTCTAGGCAAGTATAGAGACTTAATAGAGATAACTAAGCAAGTAACAGAAGAAAGTAGCAGTACGGTGTCTGTAATGCCTAAAATGATAGCTATTTTCGCATGTGATACGTACGAAGATGAAGACGAACTAAATAAGATAGCTGAAGAAATAAAATTAATGCCTACTGATATAGTCTATTCTTTAGGATGTTTTTTTTTGCAGAAATTGAACGAATTGAGACCTGGCACTCCAAAGAAATGGTACAAGGGAATACCAAAAAGGATATTCACTATTCCAATGCAGGTTTTGACGAAATTGTTAACGAGTTTGGCTATTTTTATACTGTTTTTGATCTCG
>JAAHTH010001607.1_pt1 | contig 19100 bp, 20 predicted proteins | sample 6116091 | NCBI WGS metagenome assembly JAAHTH01 (sample SAMN13939990, study PRJNA603662) | sponge metagenome | isolation source: marine sponge | host: Mycale hentscheli | place: New Zealand | collected 2006 | reverse complement strand
GATCCACCCCCTTTTTTTAGTGGTGGATCACGTGGATCAAACGCTCGACGTGTCTTTTAATCGGGTATAATTTGCCCAAACCCCGTGGAAATTATGGATAAAGATACCGTTTTAAAATTGGCCGAAGAGATCCGCCGCGACCCTTTGAGGTTCGAGCGGTATCGCGTGGGCGCGGGGGCTCCCTTGTTTCACGCCGACACGTCGCGCGAGAAAATATTAAGGGCGGGTAACCAATGGGGGAAAACCCGGGCCGGGGCTCGCGAGACGCTTTGGATTATGACCGGCGACCACCCGTGGCGCGAGGTCAAGCCGCCGCCCGTCCGAGGCCGCGTGGTTACTTATAGTTGGGCGCAATCCGTGGAAGTTCAACGGCGAATAAACGAAATCCTCCCGAAATTTATCGTCGAGGGGTACGACTTTAACGACCAACGCGGATTCGTTGGCTCAAAGTTAAAGTTAAAAAATGGAAGCCTATTAGAGATAACTACTGCATCGCAGGGGACTCTCGCCCACGGAGCAGCCGCCCTCGATTTCGTATGGGTGGACGAGCCTCCACCTAGAGACCTTTACTCGGAATTGTTGGCGCGTTTGCTTGTAAAAAAGGGAACGCTTTTCCTTACCATGACCCCGGTCGGCCGCCCGGTTGATTGGTTGATTGATGAAATCGACGAGGGGCGTTTAAGCGGTCACCGGTTCGATTTAAAGCCGGACAATTGTCCCCACCTTGATGAAAGCCAAATCGCCGCAATCGCCGAAAAGTATTTACCCCACGAGCGGCCCCAACGGATGCACGGACATTGGCACGGGGAAAGCCCCGACCGGTTTTTCGAGGGCTTTTCGCAACGCTCGGTCTCCGACGAGCTTCCTCGAGGCCAAGTAAAAATCGCCCTCGGTATCGACCACGGGGAGGGTATCGGTAAAGAGGCCGCGATCCTTATGCTTTACACCGAGGGAGATTATCCGAAAATATGGATACTCGACGAGTATAACAACACCAAACGCACCGACCCCGACGAGGACGCGGCCGGCATTCTCGAAATGCTCGCACGCCACGACATTCAGCCCCAAGAGGTCGACTTAGCCGTCGGCGATATTAACTCGCTCGGAAAGGGCGGCGGCGGAATAAAGGTAAACGACGCGCTCGCCGAGGCCATACGCCGCCAAACAAAAACAAAACATCTCCCGATCGTGATACGATCAGCGCGAAAAGGTCGAGGCTCGGTAATGTATGGAAGCCGGTTAATAAATTACGCATTCCGGCGAGCGGATTTAACAATACATCCAAGGTGCAAAAATTTGATCCATAGTTTCCAACATTTTAAAGGGTCCGAAGAGGACTTAAAACACAACCTCGACGCGGCTCGTTATGCGATAAGTTCGATTCTTATGGAACGAAAAGGGTATTTCCGATTACGTTTCGATTCTTCCGGGGAGATCACCAACTATGGACGATAATATTTACGAACCACCCTTACCCGACGACGAATACGACCGCGAGCGCGTGGAACATAGTCGTTTACGACACCGACTTTTGACCGGTGCGTGGCAACAGGATTTGGAAAACTTCATTTCGCAGGAAATCGGCCGCGTACGTCGTCGAGCTTGGGGCCGGGTAGATATATCGAAAAACGTGTTCCGAAACGTCGTAAGCCAACTCGCGGTCCTATACGACACGCCCCCAGTAATAACGCACGAACAACCCGGGGCCGCCGAGGAACTTACGCGGATCATTAACGACGGCGGGTTGTGGCAATACTCCGGGCACTTACAACAAATCGTCGTCGGATTGCGCGAGGGGCTTTACCGGTTCAGTATCGCCCGAGACGATAAGGACCAACCGCGTTTGGCGATTCGCGTCGTCACGCCCGATATGGTTACCGCCGAGCCCGATGTCGACGAGCCCGACCGCCCGGTTAAAATTACCGAATACCGTTTAAGAATGGTCGACGATGAGTACGAATGGACCCGCGACGTTTGCTCGATCGAGGACGTTCCTTATTTTCGAATCTTATCGGCCGATGGAGACGAGGATTTGTCGGGTCGTTTTTTAGGTGTCGACGGCGGTTTGGTCGGCGACGCTTATCCGTATTATTGCGACGGTGTTCCGTGTTTACCTTATACACTTTACCACGCCGAACGCTCGGGCCATTTGTTCGCGCCTTATTTCGGTACGGAACTGGTGACGGGCTCGCTCATTGTTGGCGTTCTATGGACCTTTTGGCGACATTGTGTACGTGATAGTTCGTGGCCGCAACGATACGCGGTTGGTGTACGACCCGCCGGAGGACTCGCCACGGCCACGAATGAAAATATGGCTTACATCCCAACCGACCCCGCGAGCCTTTTAAATTTTGAACCCTCGAGCGACGCGAACCCGGTTATCGGTCAGTTCCAAGCCGGCTCCGACCCCGTGGCCCTCGGGGAAGCGATCCGCGCTTACGCGGCCGATTTGTCGATGGATTTTGGCATTTCCGAAACCGACTTGGCGCGGCTCGGGGGCTCGCCTCGTTCGGGTTACGCGATAAGTTTGAGCCGGGAAGGGGTTCGCAATGCTCAACGGCGGGCGGAACCCCAGTTTCGACGCGGCGACCTCGAAAGCCTTGGAAAAATCGCGGCAATGTGGAACCGAGAAACCGGCTCGAATTTACCCGAGACCGGTTGGAACATTGCTTACCCGGGAGCACCTTTAAGCCCCGAGGAAAAAACCCAAGCGGTCGCCGAATGGAAAAACCTAAGCGAACTCGGTGTCGCGTCACCGGTTGACCTGTATATGATGATACACAACACCAGCCGCGAGACCGCCAGTCGTGAACTCGAACGCATCGCACTTGAACGCTCGCGGTTCCAATTATAGGAGGGCTAACAAATGGCCGAAGAAACCCCAACCCCAGAAACCCCAACCCCAGAAACAACCAAGGCCGAAACCTCGGCCGTCCAGACGGTCCCTTATGAACGTTTCGCGGCGAAAATTGCCGAGGTTAAAACGTTGGAAAACCAATTGGCCGAAGCATCCCAAGCGGTCGACGTGGCGAAAGCGTGGGAAAGCCGTTTTAACGAGCTTTCGACCGAATACGAAACGCACAAAACCCAAACGAACCAAGCGACGGCCTTACTTCGCGCCGGAATCGACGACGAGGACATTTCGGAGCTCGCCCGGTGGCGTTTCGAAAAAAGCGGCTCGGAGAATTTCGCCGAGTGGTTGGACACCGACGCGAAAAACGACTCGGTTTTGAAGGTACACCTAACAAAGCCGCCGGCCACGACCTCGGCCAAACCCGCCGCACAACCAAGCCCGAACACGGGAGCGCGAACCGCGCCACCCCCTCGGGGCGACTTTTCGCCCGAGGCGGTCCAAAACATGAGCGTCGAAGACCTAAAAAGGAATTACTCAAAAATCGCCGGCGCGTGGGGATACACGCCGCGAAAATTTAAATAAAAAAGCCCCCTCGCGGGGGCGGTTGTTTTGTTTGGTCCTTATAGAAGCTACCCCAGACGTGCTCGATATATACCCAATCCGTTTGTACAGGACATTCGTTGTTATACTGTCGGTCAAACTCGCACGGGCCGCACGGACATACCCCCGACGGGTTTTCGGGCGACACTTCGCGGGCTAGTTTTTTATTGTGTTTCGTATTCATCATAAAATACCTCGTAAAAAGCCCCCTCGCGGGGGCGGTTGTTTTAAAAAGGTTTTTCGCAATACGCCTCAAACATTTCGGTCGCGTCTTCTAATCTCGATCGCAGTGCTTTAATTTCAAAGCCTATTAGTTTCGTTTCGCCGGCGTTGGTGTACTGGATAGCTTCGAGAGCGGCTATCATTTTAAATCGTGCCGTTACGTTGTCGGCTAACATTTGTTTTTTCCGTTCGTTTGTCATGGGTTGCTCCTTGTTTACCTCTATAAAGTAGTCACTACTGATAACATTTACCAGCCTTTTCGCGTTTTTTTGTTTTTCGTGCTATTGTTCAGATAAGCCCACGGGTCGCGTCGTTATCCGCGTTCGGGCGAGGTTAAAAAATAACTTTTAAATTTTGAGGGTACGAAATGCCTATTACTAATGCTTCACTAATTCCAGATCTTCGACTGGCCACCGCTCTCGATGCGGCCTTACGCGTGATCCTTCACGACGAAATGAGCCTCCGAACAACCGGATCAATTCTTAATCTTGGACAAATCAACGGAACCGGCTCGGCCGCTTCGACGATTCGTTACGCCGGCCTCGACGGGTTGGACCCTTTCGCCGGTTTCGCCGAAACTGCACTCGTTCCCGAAACGCCGTTTACCGATGCTTCCGCACAAATCGCGGTCGGTCGTTGCGCGTTGCGTCGCGATATCTCCGATTTGGCGAACATCACCGGATTGCAACAGGATGTCGATCCGCTCCGCCTCGCCGAAAGCATGGTCGGCGGATACGAGCAATTTTTCAACATCCTAGCCGGTGCCGCGATTAACACACTAACGACAAGCGTCGGCGCGGCGGGCGTAAACATGACCGTCGACAACTTTTACGACGCAATGTTCGCGCTCGAAATCGCGTCGGTCCCCGGGCCTTATACGTGTCTTTTGTCTCCGAACCAACTCGCCGACTTCCAAGACTCATTACGAGCGGAAGGCGGGGCGGCTCAATACATGCCGGCGACCGCCGATATGTTGATGGCAAAAGGTCAAGGCTACCAAGGGAATTTTCTCGGGATCGACGTATACCGTTCCGATAAAGTTTTCGTCGACGGGGGCGGAGACGCTCACGGCGGAATGTGGGGTCTCGGCTGCATGGGTTACAAAACCGGTGCGGTACAAAATCCCCTCGGCGGTTTCGTAACAAGCCCCAACAGCGAAATCGTTGTCGAGTTCGAACGTATCGCGGTTGCGGCGACCACTGTTATCGTGGGACATGGGTATCTCGGTTTAAGTGTCCTAGAGGACGCACGCGGGGCCCAAATAGTTACAGATGGTCCATAAATAACCTCCCTTTTGACACCCCTCAAACCTTCCATTCGGGGTTTGGGGGGCTTTCTTGGGGGGTGTCATTTTCCCCCGCCAACCCCGAACAAAGGATCAACAAATGGCCAAAACATTTCAGTCGCGATCAGTAAACGCGCCCACCGGGAGCGAAAAACTTTACGCTCCGACCGCCCCCCGATTTTTATTTATGCATCACCCGAATCAATGGGACGTATTAGAAACCGAGGACGGTTACGAGGTGCTCCCGAAACTTTGTAAATTTAACCTTATTCCCGGCCTTAACGGGATCAAAATGCGACCCGGCGGCGGAGCCGATTCGACGGCCGCTCGAGCCTCCTTTATAGATCGAGGTTGGGTTTTTATTGATAACAAAAAAGGCGGCCCCGACGGTTACTTGCGAGAATACGACGCGATCGCCGGTGCGATTTACGTCGACAAATGGACCACGCCGCGAAAGCTCGGCCACGGTGCCCGGGCGAAAGTGATTTGGGATAGCGATACAAAAGGTTTTAACGATTTTCGGCGGTCTTTACTTGAAGACGGAACGATCGAAAGTCCGGACGACTCGGCTTTGGATTTTAAGTTGGCTTTAATGGAGAAACGGATTGCACGGAAGATTAAGCACGCCCACGTTCCCCAAGTCCAAAAGCAAGTCGACAAAATAATTGAACAAAAAGAGGCCATCCAAGAGGTTAAAAAGACCAAAAAAACGACGACCTCGAAACGAAAACGGACACGCAAGCCGGCCGCGAAAAAGGTGGACGCATGAGCGACGAACGAAAAACACGCGACGCAATCGAACGAACCGCCTTACGGATTCGAAACGAAAGCCAACAGCAAGGCCGGACGATCTCTTACTCCGATGCGAAAGGCAAGGCGCGAGAAATTGCGGTAAACTACAAGCGGAAATATCCACAACAACAGTAACGGCGGCCCTCGGCCGCTATAGGAGATCCTATGTTATTTCGTCAGAGATGGCGCGGAGCGGTAAGTTTCGTCGGCCTTGGTATTAAATCGGACGCGAGACAAAGCGACATATCAACGCCGCAACTTTTAAGCGGCGCGGGCGTTCCGACGGCGGTTGTCGCTGACGGTTCCATGTATATGAGAAACGACGGCACGGCGGCAAACGATTCGTTATATCAACGGATCGCCGGTTCGTGGGTCGCGCTCGACACGCGGCCTTTACCATAAACTCGAGGGGGCTCCGGCCCCCCTTTTTTTTTAAGGAAAAAACCTCATGGCTTTATTGAGTAAAGAGGAACGCCAAACATTAACCCCCGATGAGAAACGCGCCTTACGTAAGGAACGCCGAGCCGTTCGACGCGAGGAACGCGGCCCGATTTTGGGTATCAAGTGGGAAAAACTCGAGCCCCTCGCGGAAGATTTGATCTTAGAAATCGCGGGCGACGTGCTCCCGGGCGAGTCTAAAATGCTCGAGGTAATCGACGAACTCGCCGAAAAAGCCGACGAATTTTTGGAGTGGAGGGGCCTCCCTATGGTGGTCTCGGTGGCTTTGGAAGCAATCGACGGTGTTTTTTTGCGGGCTATTGCACGCGGAACCCTCCGCCCTATGGTCCAAAAGGTTTACGACCGGTTGAAAGCCGAGGGTAAAATAGGCGGCGAGGAATGAGGCCGAGTGTACTCGAACAAATCGAAAAATTAGGGTTCGCCGTGTTCGACGGTGGGCCTTACGACTTAAACTTGTTCGGTATCCGCGCAAAAAACCGGACGGCGAACGAGTTCGACGATCTTATCGGTTGCGCGTATCTCGACGGGAAAACGTGGCGCGTCCAGTATTGGCCGGCGACGACCGACCCGGGCACGTTAAACGGTCAACTCGCGACCAAAAACCCCAAGGGCGCGGCCATACTTGCGCCCGGTCAATATCGCGGGGCGTATATTATCGGCCCTCATGGTTCGACAAAATACTCGGCTCTCGTCCAACGTGGCGGCCCTGTTACCGTGTATCGCGACGACACCGGCGACGACCGGTTGGACTTTAACCCCGACACGCTCGAGACGGGATATTTTGGGATCAACATACACGCGAGTTCGACGCGTCCTTATGAGGACGAAAAAGAGACGACCCGCGTCGGAAATTGGTCGGAAGGTTGCCAAGTTCACGCCACGAGCGCGGGTTTTCGCGCTATGATGGATTTATGTCATAAACAAATCGAGGCCCACCCCACGTGGACGCGGTTTACTTATACACTTTTGGATCAATGGTGGTGATACATGGGAACGGCGTTTAAATTTAGCGGCCCCGAGGGGCTCCCGAGAATGATCAAGCGTAACGACGATCAAACGCTCGACATTACTTGGTTCGAAGATAACGCCGCCATCGTCGTCCCGGTCACCGGTGCGACGCTTACACTTAAACAGGGAAGCCGCGTAATTTTGGACAACGTGGCCGCGACCTCGTTCGGAGGCCCCGTTTTTTCGGCGACTTATGATTTACTCGCGGCGACGACGGCCGGTTTAATTTTGAGCGATACCATGCTCGAAATTTGGACGCTTACGACGGCGACGGGCTCGGTAACGGCGCGACGCTCGGGCCATTTGGTTCGAACCGTTTTATATCCTATGGTGACCGATTCCGATTTAGTCGCGAGACACGCCCGTCTCGAAGACATCCGGCCGCCGACGGTGCCGAACTTTTCGAGTTATATCGATTTGGCTTGGGAAATGATAAACCGCGACTTATTGAAAAAAGGCCGTCGGCCCGAATTGGTTTTGGATAGTTACGCGCTGATCGATATGCACGTTTACAAAACCCTCGAGCTTATTTTTCGAGACGCGACGACCTTTGTCGGTGCCGGTCGTTATGAAGATTTGGCCGACCGTTACTCGGAAGCATACCGCGAGGAATGGGAAAACGTTCAATTCCGATACGACAGGAACCAAAACGACGCGCTCGAGGACGGGGAACGCGAGGCCGCGAGCCCGAGCATATGGCTCGGAGAGCCTCCGCCGGGGTTCGAGGTTATTTACGACGATTACTCGATTACATAGGGGGCCGAAATGGGTGTAATGCGTCAAGTAATCGAACAAACGATTACGACAATACAAGCGATCCCCGGGCTCGGTTTGGTTTTATCCCCGACCCCGGTCGAGGCGCGAAACATTCCGAACACGATTACGGAAAAAGTGTTTTCGGTAACCATGCAAACGGAAAATACCGACAAGTTTCGCGACCGCTCGCCGGCCGGAAACATGAGGCTCGGACACGATTTAACCGTTTCGATTTTGTGTCGGCTTCCACCGATGGATCAAATGGAGGGCTACAACGACGCGATCGACATTGAGGAAAGTATAATTTCGTCGATGCTCGTCCAAGCGTCGTTACCTACCTTTCGAACTTTATACCAGTCCAGCCGGCGCGAGGTTTTAGGTTCGTCCAATACCACGTCGCGAGCCTCGGGCGGCGGCGAATACGTTTTAATCGACATTAACTTTTCGGTGGAACAATCGATCGGGGTTGTGTAATGCCGTTTGATAGTAACTTGGACGGAATGAGGCAACGCCTCGAAAATTTGGAAAAGGGCGCGTCCAAGGCGATCGAATGGACGTTGGATAGTACCTCATTTAAAATTTTAAAAGAGATCCGACGTTCCGAGGCGGTCGGAGGGTGGCCAATAGACACGAAAACCAGTTGGAAAAAATGGGGTTTCGAACGCGCCAAAATCACCGGCGCCAAAATTGTTTACGAGATTTTTAACGACGCGACCGTTTCCGAGCAACGACGCGCCCGGGGAGCGCGGCCCCTTCGACGGGGAGGCGGCGAAAGTTACGCGAAATGGGTTTACGCGAAAGGCGACGGCCTTTTAAGGCGACCAATCGCCCCAAACATCGTTAAACGTGCTATTATTTCGGCAACCCCGACAATCGAGGAAAACTTTTACCGTATTCTCGATAAGTACCTAGACAAACGAGGGAACTCCCGTTGAAACTTTCCGAAGCAAAAAAGACGCTTGATAAGTTAAAATGGACTCCCGGCGAGGCGTTTAAAAGACGTTCGCCGGAAGACCGAAAACTGATTATCGAAGCGACAACAGTTTTCGCGAAAGCGCGGGAAGTTTACGAACCAAAAAAGTCGGCCAAAAAAGCCGAAGGGGTAAAAAATGCCTGAATCAGTGATCGTCAAAACCAAACGAGACGGAACCTTAACGTTTAAGGACGGTTCCGGCGTACCTAACACCTTTACAGTGGCGTTCGAGGCCGGCGATTTGTCGATCACTATCCCGGGCCCGACCGTAAACAATTTCCTCGACCGGGGGCGAATGACGGTTAACCCGTCCATCCGTTACGGCGACGATCAACCGGTAACCGGTACGTTTACCGCGTATTTACGCGACTTCGACGACGGCGGAACCGGTACGGCGACGACGCTTATGGAAATTATTACACAATCGGGCGTAGCGGCCGGTTGGACAAGTACCATGGGTGCAAATGGGGAAGTTTTCTGCCTCACCCTCGAGTGGGTAATTTCTGGTTTAGTCCACGGCGATCCGGCGAATCATACTTGCGAACTGGAATACTGTTACGTTACCGGAGCCGTCGCCGAGGGTGACCCCGACCAAATTACGATCAATTTTACGTCTTATAAACTTTACCCGACACTTACTTAAAAGGGGCGGCCTATGTCTAACTCTCGAAAAGATAGCGTCGACCTTTTGGTTTTGGATAGGACCGCCGCCGATTTTTCGGCCGCCGGTTCCGTTGCCGTTGCCGAAGGTGACGCAAACGCCCAAACAATCGGGGTCGATTGTCTCGGTTGCGAATTTGTCGACGTTATTGTCGACCTAACCAACGTCGGAGCCGGTCCCGCGACTAAAGTCGCAATCGTCGGACGTGGAAGCGGTAAAGCCGCCCCAAGCGTCGCGACGGGAGCGGATTGGTCGACAATTAACACGGAAGCGGTCGACACCGCGACCGGTGTCGCGACGATTGTCCCTTACATCGGCGAGGTCGCAACCCCGGCGGCCGGTCGGTATATCGTAACCTTTCCCGTTCGAGCTCGTTACTTTTCCGCCCTTGTTTGGGTGGATGCAGCGGCCGCGACACGTGGTAACGTTTTCGTTTTTAGGCGGTAAAAAATGGCGTATTATTACACCCCGACCAAAACCGCGTCGGGCGGGTTGATTGAAGTGGCAAAAGACGAGGGCGGCGAGGTTGTTTCGGCTATGGAAGACCTCGTCGGGGGAATCCATACTCTTAAACTTGATCGGAACTTAAACCGATACGTTTTGGATTGTCCGGAGGATCAACCGGCTTTGTCGGGTTGGGACGTAAAAACCGCCGAGGAAATAAATACGGATTATCCCGGTTTAATTGAGGGGGTCTAACATGGCTGTCGTATGGAGTTGGGCGTTTGGTAGCGAGGGCAAGTCCCCTATGGAAACCTACTTAGGTTTCGAATACATCAACGGCGGAGGTACACAAGCCCCCTTCACCGGAGCAGATAACGTGTACTCTTACGCGAGCTACCCCGGAACTAAATACAGTTGGGGAACGTCAGCCGTTCGAGGATTTCGCTTCCCTTCGACAGTAGCGGCCCCCGGCGCGGGGACGGTTGCGGTAGCACTCAAAGCGAAAACCACTTGGTTTGGGAACACCTCGTCTCCGCTATTATTGATTGAGGGGGTTGGCGATCCGACCGATATGCAGGCACTTATGTACGTTTCCAATGCGTCAACTTCGACGATTGCGATGTGGGTCGATAGTACCTTCGCCGGAACAATTAGTTTAACCCTCGACGACTGGCATTACGTGGCCATTAGTTATGACTTTGGAGTAACGACCCCGAACACGGCGACCGCGACGTTTTTTGTCGACGGCTCGCAGGTTGCGACGGCAACCGACAACAGCGGCCCGACGGGAACAGAAACGAAGGTCCGAATAACGAGCGGCGGGTTTTCGAATACTTTGGGCCTTGTCGCTCAATGTGTCGCCTACGATACCGGCACGAGCGAGGCCGACGCGTCGGCCCCGATTTTCGTAACGAGGGTCGCGCCCAATCAAGACACTTCCGACGCGGGCTCGTGGTCACCCGCAAGCGGCGGAACAAACCAAGTCGCGGTCACGGCCGGAACGTATAACAACGCGACGAGCGTGGTCGACGCGGCCCCCTCGTCGGCCGACAACGTCGTTACGGAAGTAAACAACCTTTCGGCCCAACTCGGCTTAACCCCCGGCATCGTACGCGGCGGAACCGCGCATTCCTATAGTTCCGGAACTAATTTAAGGGCAATTTGCTCGGTTCGAGACAGCGGTGGAGTATACAGCGATTCGCCCCCGTTCACACCGGACGAAAACGACACAACGTACGGATATGCGACCTCGACGGGCCTAACGGGTTCGTCGACTATAAACGTTAAATATGAGGTCGTTTAACCGATGCCGGTATTATCCGAAAATTTAGTCGCTTATTACCGGTGCGAGGATTTTACCGACTCTTGGGGGAGTTACAACGGCTCCGCGTACTCGATAAGTATTGTCGCGGGATTGTTTGGTAATTGTTGGGAATATTCGAACGACTTCGACCGGGTATCCGTCGGCCCCACTCCCGACGTGGGAACGTGGACGGTCGCAGGTTGGGCGGCCTTACTTGATACGGGCGGGTATCGGGCGTTTGCGAACAACGCCGCCACGGGTACGCTTGGTGGGTATCATATGATTTTAAACCCGTCCGGCGAGATTGGCGTTTGGTCGAACTCGACGTTTGCAGGCTCGGGCGTAACGCTTAACCCGGCGAGTTACACCGGTTGGCATCATTACGCCGCAACCCGGGACGGCGCGGGCGTGGTTCGTTTTTATATCGACGGGGCGTACGTTGGCCAATGTACGCCGACGTGGACCGGTTCGCACGGCGTAAACATAATCGGAAACACGATCGGAGCGGAGCGTTTCGCCGAAAAGATCGACGACTACGCTATTTGGACTCGTACTTTAAGCGCGGCGGAAATACTCGACATATACACCGAGGGCGACACGAATTCGAACTCATTACGCGACCTTATAGGCCCGTCAACGCTTCGAGGAATGTGGACCACGGTAACGCATAGCGTCGCCGCCGAGGATGCGACCCTCCACGCAATGTGGGCCACGGTAACGCATAACGATGTCGAAGCCCCGACCGGCGGAGGGTCTTTAAACCCGTTCCAAGGCGACAACTTTCAACCGACGTTAACCCTAAACATCCAAGGATCATAAGATGCAACCCCGAAAGTATCCCCGACAAATTCCACGAAAGCCCCATTATTTCTCGATCGACTTGGCCGATATTGGCGAGACTTATTGGCGTATCCCCTCGATGGCGAAAGCCGCGAAAGTTTTAAACTTGCTCCAATCCTCGGGCTTTATGGAAGCGGCCCAAAATGCAAAAGACGGCGACGAAATCGTCGCGAACTTAGGGGACAACCTCCCGGCGTTGTTCGCTTGTCAGGGGGCTTTATTGGGCGTTTGTTGGTTCCACGAAAACCAAGACCTCGAAACAAAATTACAAAACTTTCGAAACGATATGTCGTTGTTCGGCGAAGAAGTGTACGAGGAATTACACGAGTCCGGGTGGGAACTTGGACACGTCCAAACCTGTTTCGTCGAATTGGTCCAAAAGGTCGTCGACTCGTTTGTTTCACAAAAAGAGGTTGCCGAAAAAGTAAGTTTTTTGGGACATCCCGAGGCCAAACCGAGTTAATCGCGCTCGATATTGGCATAAATTACCTCGGCGATCCTTGGGGCTTTGACGAATTAACCAAAGCCCAAAAAATCGACCTTATGGCGTATTGGCAAATTCAAAAAACCGCCGACCCGTCCCGATGGTATCAAAGCCGACCGGCGACGATTCGCGACCTTTACGATATACTCTTAACGTCGAAAGGCAAACAACCCCGAGGGCTATTCGACCAAAAACAAACAACAATCGACGCGACGACGCGAAAGCATTGGAGCGAAACAACCGGCTCGACTCAAAAGTCGATCAGTTGGTGGGCGGGGTAAGAAATGGCCGAAGATCGTACCGTATACAAATTCGAAGGGGACGCGAGCGGTTTAATCCGAGCCCTTAATAAAGCCTCAAAAGCAATAGACACCGCACAAAAAGAGGCCAAAAAACTCGACGACGAATTGGAAAAGGTCCAAACCCAAGCGGGGAAAACCGCCGCCGGCGAGGTTGTTTTAGCGACTGCATCGGCGACCGCCGCCGGGGGTATGGGAGCCCTCGCCGCCGCCGCGAGCGTTGCGGCCGTTGCGGTTGCGGCCGTTGCCGCCGTTTTTGCGATTGTCGTTGTCGCGCTTGCGGCCGTTGCCGCCGGTTTTGTTGCCGCCGCCGTGGGCATCCACAAAATGATTACAGCGGCCGGCGAACTATACGACGAACTCGAGCCGCTTTATAAACTCGGAGCCCTCGAGCCGTTACCCAAAGAACAAATAAAGGCGATCAAAGAGTACGTTAAAAACTGGAAAGCCTTAAAAGTGGTTTTTCAAGATCTTTTAATCGCGGTCGCCGGTAACCTCGCGACGGACCTCGAGGCGTTATCGTTCGAAATTTTAGTCGTCGGAATTTACCTTTCCGACCTCGTTAAATCGTGGCTCGAGGGCGCGTCGCTTATAAAGGAAGCGATCGTAAAAATTATAATTTCACCGGTTACATCCCTCGCGCTCCATTTAAAGGGACTCCTTTTGTTTTGGTTTCCCATCATTAAGGCGGCCGAGGCTTTGGGCATCGTAAGCGAGGGAACGTTCGGGACTTTAAACGGCTTAATCGACGACACACAAAAAAAGGTGAGGAAACTCGCCGAGGAATTTGTCGATAATGGCACCGAGTACATAAGCGACGGCCTTTTGGAAATGATGCCCAACATGGACGAGGCGCGGAAAAAGGCCGAAGAACTTAAAAAAGCACTCGACGCGGTCGGCGAAAAAGGCGCGAAAGACGACGAAATAACTTTTAAGTCGATTTCGCCAATAATTGAAGACGACGAGCCCGAAAATGTCGTTTTTAAATCCCTTCCCGTCGAAGTTTTAACGAGTTTTGAAAAATTCCAAGACTTGTCCGGCAAAATATCGGAAACCCTAGCCGATATTACCTCGCGAATGACGGATCTAACCGACCCGACGGGACAATTTCGCGATATTATGGGAGAGGTTGGGTTTATATTTGAAACCCTCGCCGAAACCGACTTTTCCAGTATTGGCGGAGCTTTAAAAGGAGCGTCGAGCATTGCCGAAAGCCTCGGCAATATGATCGGCGGGATTATTGATAAGCAAATCAAAGGGACCGACGAGCTTACCAAAAAACAAAAATCAAACCTTAAAATCCTTTTCGCAATACAAAAGGCCGCCGCTTTAAGCGCGATTATAATCAATACCGCACAAGCGGCGATAAAGGCTTATGCGTTGTTCGGACCACCGCCGAGCCCGGTTGGTATTGCCGCCGCCGCGACGGTTGCCGCGATTGGCGCGGCCCAAGCCGGGGTCGTTGCAGCCCAAAAACCACCGTTCCACGTTGGCGGGGTTATACCGGCCGCGCCCGGTGATCAGGGCGTAATGATAAACGCCCTTCCGGGCGAAAGCGTTTTAAACAGGGAAGCGACGGCGGGCCTCGGTGCCGAGGGTGTCGCGGCGATTAACGGGGGCGGGCGTATGGCGGGCGGCGTAACGGTCGAAATGGTATATAAACACAAAATCTTCGACTCTTTTGTATCCGACAACATTTCGAAGGGTGGGCCGCTCCGAAATGCGATAAAATCGGGTCGTCGTGTCGGACATAGATCAAGGGGTTAAAAATGGCGGATAAATCGAAGGATCTTTACCGAGGGCTTTTAATTCCCGACGGCGACTTGTATCGGGTTTGGGAATCCGAAACGACCGTCGACGAGGCCGGTAACCGCGCCGGAATCCCCGCCACGGGCTCCAAAACCGAAACCATTATCGAGGCATCGGGACACCAAGCCGACACCGGTGAGGGTCGTGTTTTGGAGGTTTTAAGCATACGCGGCGGATACCCCGGCCCGGGCGAGGCGGGTTACGCTTGGAGACAAGCCGCCGAAGGTGTCCAAGATTGGCGAGGGTGGGACGTTCCGGCGGTTATTTCGTCTTGGGAAAACGTCGATTTTAACTCGAGCGCGAATTTTAATTTACATCCCGACCTTGTAAACGTAACGCGCCCCGACGGTTCCGATTACATGGTTACGGTTTACGAGTTCGTTTCGGGCTCGAATATCCGCGTCGCAATGCGAAAACGAACCGGCGACACGTGGGGAGCCGAGTCGATAATTTATGTCGAATCCGATTACGTCGCGGGGCGATATTTACACCCCTCGATTTTGGTTTTACCAACCGGCCGGCTTTTGGTTTTTCATTGGGTGTATGACCATTCGAAAGCGGTCGCACAAATCCGAATGACATACAGCGACGACGAGGGCGCGACGTGGATTACTGGCGGCTCGTTCACCCTACCCGAGGCGATTGATTTAACGTCTCGAACCCCTTTAAGAATCCGAACCGCGTATAAAGACGGCCAAATTCTTTTATTAACTTGGATAAAAGACACGTCGAAAACCGTCCAAGATTTGATCTTACAATTCGCCTCGGACGACTTAGGAACTTCCTTTTTATTGGTTGTCGAAATGACCGGAGACGATACCGACAACGGCGGCGCGTCTCCCGACGTAGCCGTTTCGAGTGGCGTTTTTGTCGTGTCTTGGATTGCGACGACCGGTAACCGCCCCACCGTAAACCGCCTCGGCTCGGCTTATCAACCTATCATCCCCGCGACCCCGTTTTTATCGATTATTGTCGACCCTTGGGCCTCGATTACCGGCTCGGGGATTGATGTCGCCGAACTTTCCGTCGCCGCCGACCGCGACGGCGTGGTTTACCTATACGGAACGCAGGAGCCCGATTCACAAGGGATTTGCTGTGTCGTTAGAAGCTATGACGGCGGCCAAAATTGGAACGCGATCGGACAAGGCGGCGCGGCCTCGAGTAACTATGGCCGGTGGTGGGGCGCGGCCCCTCCGAACTCGGGAAATACCGCCGTCCAGCCTCGCGACTATACGGTCGAATTTCACCGAGGGCGGGCGGTTGTCGTTCATAGGTACATAAACAACGCAACCCAAGAGGCAATCGGGGAAAATTCGTTATGCTTTTTTTACCTCGGAGGCTTTGGTTCGGTAGTCCTCCCGGGGCTCGAGCTTTTTAAACGCGACGTTTTGAGAGCGGGATTTTTGCATACGTGGGTCCCTTTCGCGAATCCCGACGATTGCGGATATACTCGCGCCGTTTTCGGTGTACCTACCACCGAGGCGGTCGTTTCCCCGGGCGTTTTGGACTTGGTTTGTCCGGCCGGTTCGTCGTTGCTTTACGGAATAACGCCGCCGGAATCCGCCACAAACAACGGTGTTTTATTTACTGACGGTTTTATCGGCCGAGCGACTTTGGAAGTAAAAGCCGCGCCGAGTCGTTCGAGCATAACCGCGCGAGTTTTTACCGCGTCGGGCGGCGGCGTATTCGGTCAATTAAATATCTTAATTTACCAAGACCGCGTCGACGTTGTCGACGGCGTAACCTCGGCGGTTTTGGCCACGACACCAAACGCCGTCGATCAAAAACGTCAAATTTTTTGGGCGATTCGCGGCATCGTTACCGGAGACAACGCGACCGGGGCCGAGTGTGCGGTTTGGATTCGCGATTGGGATCAAAACGAGGATCGATATTTTAACCTCGTCTACCAAGGCGCGTTAACGCTCGCCGGGGGAGGCTCGACCTCGTTTGTCCGGTTTGGGGATAACGAGGCCGCGACGGATTCCGACGCGCATTGGTCCGAGTTCGAATTAACATACGGCAAACAAACGAGCGGAAAACAATTTTCGTTTGTGGGCTTACAAATAGCCCAAGGTCAAGTAAACCCCGATCAATTGTTCCCGCGAAATTACTCGAGCTCGCCCCTTTACGTTGATTCCGACACACGAGTCGCGGCCATTGACGGCCCAACATTCGAGGCGGATAAATGGACCGTAACGGCGCGACATTTACAAGGGACGGAAAACGTATTTTCGACCGTAAGCCCCTCGCCGGCGAAAACGTGGCGAAGTAAAACCGCCGTCGCCGGTGCGACGATTGCTTTCCAACGCAACGTCGACGGCGAGGACGCTTGGGCCGGAAACGACTTTTACGCGATACACTTCCAAAACGTTAATTTTAAACGCGCCCAACTACAATATAGAATCGGCGGCGCGTGGGTAAATGTCGTAAATATCTCGTTTTATCGCGAGTTTGATTATCAACGGCGCGGCCATAGTATCCGAACCGTAAGCGACGACGCGGGCAGTTTTTACGCGTATTACAACGAATTCGCCGGGAATAAAATCGAGTTTAATCCCGACCCGATTATCGGCTCGCCGGTCGTCGCGACGGTTTTACGTAACTCGGAGGGTATGGCGTACGAGGGGACGGCCGCGAAACCCGCGACACTTTTCCTCGACCCCGACACTTACGCCCCCGCCGACGTTCCCGCCTCCGGAACCGCTCATTTGTGGTTTAAAAATATGACGGTTTTGATCCCGAACACCGAAACACCGATCGAAGGGATTCGGCTCCAATTATGCCAAACGGGAACGTTACCGCCCGAGGGGTATTACGAGGCCGGGAACATCATCCCCGGGCCGGTGGCGTTGTTTGGGTGGGACTATTCACGCGAACGAAACATAACCAAAACGCCGAACGTCGAGTTAACGACCCTCCGCGACGGAACGCGGCATTCGTATAAAGCCGGCGACGAACGCCGTCGCGTTCGTTTTAGTTGGGCCGAAGGGGTCGACGTGTCTCAAATTCGCCGAGAGTATACCTTGCCGGCTTCGCCGGACTATGTAACCGCCCGGGCGGGCGGGTCTCCGGTCGCATTACGCAACGACTCGCCGGCGTTAATGTGGGGCCTATTGGACCGAATCGACGGCCCCGGGATTCCGGTCGTTTACATCCCGTTGATCGAGTATTCCCAAACCGGCGGCGCAAGTTTTGACCCGAGACAATACGCACGGGGCGCGATTTACGGGCGAACTGTTACCCCAATAACCCTCGAAACCGTTGTCGGTAATGAGGAAAAAACAGAGGTTTACCGGGTTAACACTGTAACAATCGAGGAAGAATTGTAATGAGATACCAACGGCCGTTAAGGTGGATCGAAATGCTCGACGACTTAACCTCGGTCGAGTTCCTATTACGTGTCACAATCGCCGGTCGCGATTTTTACTTTTCGACCCGGCCTCGTGTTTTATACGACGAAAGCGGCGAGCCGATACAATTCGACGGCGGCCTCGAGGCCGAATGGACCGACGCGCTTAATTTGTTTAATGATTCGCCGACGCTTTTGTCGATACCGCTCGAGCTTTATTTTTCCGTTGATATTGCCCAACTCGTCGCCGACGGCCACGATTTGTGGCGAGGAACTGGCGAACTCTCTTTATGGATTGAGGGGCGGCCGTACGAGGACCGCGTAATTTTAATCGACGGTTCGATGTCCGAACCCCAATACGGCGCGAAAGGCGAACCTGTTAAATTTTCTCTCGAGTCGAACGGTTTCCAAGACTCCGCCTTAACTCATACGCAAACGCAAAAAGTAACGCTCGAAACATGGCCCGAGCCCGACGAGGACTCGATCGATCAATATTACCCGATTGTTTTTGGAACCCCGGGCGTTTACACGTTGCCAAGCGGAACACCGGCCGCGACTTATGGAAGCCCCGCGCCTATTTGTAAAGGAACATTCCCGAGCCCCCTCGCAATCGTGGCGGGTCACGAGGTCGAGGCGACCGAGGTTACGGCCTACAATGTAAGCCAATCCCCAATCGTTTCGGCCGTTAAAACAGTAACAACACAAACCGACCAACTCGGAAACCTCGTTTCGATTATCGATATCGGGTCGGGTCTTAGTTGGGTACCGGGTGACGAAATTTGGATTTCGTGGGACGTTAACGGCGGCGGAGCATACAACGACACACGAACCGCAAACCTTACGGGGGGCGGCGAGGTCGCTCGGTATTTTTTGCGCCTTTCCACTTTAAAAACCGACGTAGGAACATGGCGGGCCGTCGGGACATACCTCGATCAAAACTTTAAGTTTTCCGGGTACATAAA
>JAAHTH010001605.1_pt1 | contig 19129 bp, 26 predicted proteins | sample 6116091 | NCBI WGS metagenome assembly JAAHTH01 (sample SAMN13939990, study PRJNA603662) | sponge metagenome | isolation source: marine sponge | host: Mycale hentscheli | place: New Zealand | collected 2006 | reverse complement strand
GCTGTGTTGTCACTTGGTAAACCAGGGTTGTCTGACTCTGTATTCTTAGTAAATAAACCTGCTCCGATACCACCGACTATTGGTACAATATTTTTACCTATACTAGATAAAATTGAACCACCTATAGTTTGAGATTTTGGATCATTAGGATTGATTTGTTTTTCCAACAACTCAGTAACACCTTTTCCCACTTTGCTTTCTTTTACGTAATCTTTAAACTCACCTAATTTACCTAGCACAGCTGATCTCCCTGCACCACCAGTTAATAATTGATCACCACCAGCTACAATAGCGGCTGTAAGTAAAGGATTATCTTTTATTTCATTAGGAATAATATCATCTACAAATTTATCTTTTGCTTTTTGAAAAAACGATCCTATTCCATATTTTTTTCTACCGTCAACACCCATGATACCACCATACGCTGCCATCTGTCTGTTAGGTAAAGTTGGTCCTGTAGGTTTAGGTGCAAAAGGATTAACTGGTTTAGTTGGATCTTGTGGTAATGGTTGACCACCTGACATTTGTCCTTCGGCTACTGCTTGTTGCATAAACTGTTCAAGAGTCATAGGCTCAAGTCCTTGCTCCATCATGTCATCAACATATTTTAAATACTCTTCTTCTAATTGAGCCATCATCATTTTCTCCATTTCTTGTGGAGATTTGGGACCTTCGTTACCACTATATTTTATAGATGGTGCGTTAGTCTTTAGCTCTTCTGAAATTTGTATATCTTCTATTCCCATGGTTTTGTCAGTTTACTTTGTTTTTGCGAACAAATCAAGAGGTGGCATGATAACTGTTACGTCTCTCTGCACATCTTCTTCAGGTATATTTGCAGCTTTTAAAGCTTCTTCAGTCTCATAGACCTCACCTGTTTTCTTGTTCTTTATTGTCGTTATTATCTTTTCTGGTGTTAACATTTTTATTTCACTCATTATGTTGTTACCTCTTTCTTAATGTTTAGATAGCTAATAGCTACGTCAAATGAGTCAGAAGTGCTTGATTGTACTGTAAAAGTTTTACCACCTTCTACTATTAGCGGTTGGGTTAATAATTCTGTTGTAGTATTAGCTGTTAATTGTGCTGATTTTATAGCTGTAATACTATTGTTTATAATAGTCACTGTTGGTGTACCAGCTGATGTAACTAATATTGATTTAATAACAATAGTTTCATTAACTGCCGGAACACCTGATCCTAATGGTGTAAGTGCACTACCACTTGTACTGTTATCTATACCTACAAATTTATATTGGTTTACTACTGCCATTAATCTAAAAAGAAACTTCTAGCTTCTATCTCCTGTTTTAATTCTTCTTGAAATGTAGTGTTAAGTTTTTCTAACACCGCATCTAAATCTCTTACCAAAGACTGTGCTACATCTTCTTCATACTCTGAGCTTGCTCTAGTTAAGGTCTGTACTATTTTAGCCATTATATTAATCTCTCTGCTACTTGTCTTAATACTTCTTTGTTAAACTCAGGTACGTTTATACCAGCATTAGCTAAAAATCCTTTAGCTACACCGTCACCATTGTAATCTGCAAATTCAATATCTTTAATAAATATTCTTCTACCTGTTGTATCTAGTGAATACACAACTGGTATCTTATCAATCTTGACAGATAGAGGACTGTCTTGAACCATAATAAATTTACCGTCTTCTTTAACATAATGACTACCTGCAACAGTAACACCTTTGTAATCATGTATTTCATCAGACGCTTTAAATTGAAATACACCTGTAACTTCTCCACCTTTAGTATTATCACCTAATTGAATATCTTTAATTTTCTTTTCACTATCATCAGCCATTTGCACAAGAGTGTTTGGATCAAAACAAAAGCCACCATATCCACCTTCTCCTCCATCATCTTTATCTTTACCGCCACCACCGTGAACATCTTTACCTGTTGGACCTTGATAACTACTTGTATCTTTACTAACTTCAAATCCAGCATCTGAACCTGTATAAAAATCTCCGTCTACTTCAGTAATTCCTATACCGGCTTCTTCTTGTTGAGCTTTTTTAGCCGCCGCATAATTTTTTGCACTATAGTTTTTTCCTTTTGCTATTCTATCTTCAAAATAATCTACTTTGTTATCTAACATGCCTTGATAATCATTAGTTCCAAACATAGACACTAAATTTTTCCCTGCTAATGGTCCTGATGTAATTTGATTACGATCATTTAACATTCCTCTACTCCTTAAATCTATTACTTGTTTTGAAAGATTAGGGTTGTAGTTTACTGCTTTTGGATTTAAAGGATTATATCTTTGAGCAAGAAGAAAAGCACCACCCATTAAAGCTGCTGGAGCCATTATACCACTTAAGTTTCCACTCACTGCACTTTTTATTCCTGTATTAAGCAAACCTCGTTTAGCCATGTTTACAGGATTAAAAGTCATGTTACCTAAACTGATTGCATATTTAGGGTTTTGTGTTTGTTTATCTATGCCTAAAAGTTTTGCAGCAACATCATAACCATATTTAGCTGCAATTGATTCTAATAATGCTGACATTATCTTCTTCCTCCTGCATGTATATCTAGTCTAAAAGTTCCTAATTTCCAACTAGTATCTACTGCTGTATTAGATATTGTAAGAGCTATGGCTCTTGCTCTAGCTCGTGTATCTACTTTTGTTGTACCACTTGTTATTGTAAAAGGTCCAAGTGATGAACTAGCTGAAGTATCACTAGGATAATTTCTTAAATCTAATTGTATAATAGAAGTTCCTTGTTGAGATATAAAGTCAGGAATAATTCTACTTACTCTCATAATATTTTCACCATCACCCCTAAGGTCACCTAAATTAGTTGCTGCACCCCTAACAACTTTTTGTGTAATGTCATAATCACCAGAAGTAATATTCGCAGGGATTGCTGTTGTCACCCCTAGTCTTACTTGATTAACACCTGTTTCATGTTCATAGTAGTAAGAAATTCCTTCAGTGTTACCTGTTACATCAAAAGATGTATCTGTGTCTGCATCGTATTGAGTAGCATGGGGTAAACCAAACACAGCTGAGTCTTGCCATGTAGTTCTAATAAACAAAGGACTTGCATTTACAAACCATATAGGTCGTTTAGCAGTTGAATCTAAATAACTATAGGTAACTGATTGTGTGTTTACATTAGAGTTCGCTTCAGGATAAAACCACGTAACTTCACCAAACAAGTTATTAATGCCTGCATAAACCATTTGATTAGATGTTGTATTTAAACTGTCATAAACATAGTCTTCAACTAAACAGTCCATAGATTCTAGTTTACCTGTATATCTAAAAAAACCATTATCAGACATCCAATACGCAGCACCATCAACTTCAACAGCTGCGTTCTTACCAATCAGTCCACAGTTAGTTCCTACTTGTTCAAAGGCAAAAGTAAAAGGAGTTCCAACAAAACGCATGGTAAATAAAGCTGTATCTGTCCAAACATAAAGTGCATTTCTACCAAGTTTAGCTCCCATGATCCGTGATCCGGCGGCCAGTCTTTGTGTACCTGCACTATTTTCAGCTGTAGGAGCATATTCATTAATATTTTCTTGAGACGAGAATCTTATAAACATGTCGTCTTGTGTTGTTTTATCACCAATAGTTGTTTCTGTTCCAAAAAATACTAAGTGACGGTCAGGTGTAGATACTAACATATCACGTGACGCTGTTGGTGCACCTGATATAATTGTTGCTCTTGTTGTTACAGCATTTGTTAAATCTGAATTCCATTCAAAACACTCACCATTAAATATTAAACAAATAGCTGTGCTACCTAAATTATCTATAGACCACATACCAGGTTCTGCAACTTTATCTGTAGTAGAAGCTGCTGACCCCCATCCAGAAAAACCACTGTGATTAGTAACAGTTGCACTAGTGCTATGAGCAGCTCTGGTTGTTCCTCTAACCGCTCTGGTAATTCCAGTAAAACTTGTAGATGTAATTCCTGTGTAAGATATTTCTTCGGTACCAACTTGTATAAAATTTGTACCTGCACTCGGAAATCCCGTGGTGCTTGCTACGTTAATTGTAGACCCTGATCCACCGGTTCCAAATGCATTATCTCCTAATGATCCATTTAATGTTGTTGTTTGTGGATTTGTAGTTGTACCACCCCACTGAGATATACCATAACCAAAAACACCTACTTGGTCTGGTGGTCCCACGTGATAGTATTGAAAATAAGTTATGCCTCCAGAAGTAGTTGCTCCCGCTCCTCCTTCGTTTCCAGGCATTGTAATAGTAATAGTAGTTCCCGTTGGTGTTGATGTTACCATAAATTTTTTATCACAAAAATCTGCGGCACCAAAATTTGAACCTGTAATTGCACTAAATGTACTTGTGTCACCAAATAAAATTATATCACCCGGCTGGAAATTATGTGCTGATGAAAAAGTAATAGTCACAATAGGTGAGCCGTTACTTGTACTAAAAGCATTTGTAAGAGCTGTACCTAATGGATTAGTTAAGGGGTGTATATCATAGTACACATCTCCTGTGTAAGCATATAAAATTCTATTAGTTCCAATTAAAGAGTATTTAATACCTGTTTTATTAACCATGTGATGCAAACCTCTAGCTGCACCGGTTAATTTACTATCTCCTAATTGAGACCAACCGCCTATTTTCTCAGGTGTACCATATCTAAAACGTACATTTTCCCCACCTGTCCATTGAGACTCGGCTCCTGTAGATGTAACTTGTTTGTTGAACCCTGGTAAAAATCCTAGTTTCTGTAGCATAAGAATTCACTATATAATATTTAGATTATTTTGGTAGTATTATATAATAATTTAGCTCAAATTAAAACCCAATGTTCTTTCATGTTATTTTCGACTGTTTTATCAAATAAATCTTTAGTTAATATATCAAAAGCTATGGTTATTCTTTCAGTGTTTTCACTTTGTTGATCTGTGTTGTGTGTCACCCATCCTGGGAATAAAGTTATTTTACCAGGAATATTTTTACTTGCATAATCTTTTTTGTAGTAAGGTGCTTCATAGTATGTATTAGTGTTGTTTGTTTTAACACAGATGTGTCCACTTAAATAAGTTTCTTGATCTTCTGCATGATGATGTTTTTTTATTTGTTCGCCTTTTCTCATAACATTATACCAACATTGAATGTAGTAATTTTTATCAATATTTTGTTTTAAACGTCTTAAAAACTTGTCATGTGTATTTCTTATATATTCTTTAAGAAAACTTGTTTTTTTAAAATCTAGTAAATTATAATGAACAAACCTTGTAGTAACACTATTCTTAGATAAACCAGTTTCACCATCACTATGAAAAGGATACTCATTAAGTATATCTTTCTCTTTAGAAAGTAAAAATTTACTTAGATAATCTACATCAATATCTAATAATTCTTCACCAATATAGTATGAAAATTTTGGATTAAAAAAATTGTTAGGTTTATCATTTACAAAATTAAAAATATTCAAATTTTCCTTACCTGTAATTGTTTATCTAATCCTAAATGTATATCGTCCTGTACAATACCATTTGAAAATTTTATTAGAGGTAAGTACAATGTATCTCCTTTTGTATAATTACAATGGCTAGGTATTTTTATTTTAAAAGGTTTTATACTAAATTCAGCTGCAGGGTGCGATAACCATCTTATAGGAATATCACAATACCAAGACATTCTTGCATTTTTATTTACGTGATTATTTAACATTAAATAAAAAAACTTGTACATTCTTAAATTATGTTCATCTGGAAATATTTCAGACGGTGCATCATCAAAAAATATAGTGTCAAACTTGCCTAATGTTTTTAAAACTTGTTGCCAATAACCTTGTACAATATGTACTTTATGTTTTTGTTTTTTGCTCCATTGTTTTAATTCGTTAATCATAATGGGTTCAATAATTGTATGTGATTTAATATTATATTTTTGTATTCGATTTGCAGAATAACCTAATCCAAAACCTATTTCTAAAACATGTCCTTTTGGTTCTAAGTGTTTAATTAATTTATTCATGTATGGTTTTTCCCATTCCATCATAACTTGAAAATTTATTTTAGGATCATAGAGAAGATCTTGATTTTTAATATCTTTGCTTTTTATATAATTCATAGTTATTCTAAGTTATTCCCAAATAATAATGTATAACTTATTCTTTGATTTTTAAATCCTTCTTTCATATCAACTCCATTAGTTTCATGAAAATAAGCACCGTTAAAAAATATAGCTCTATTGCTTTTATATTTTATTTTCAAAGGTTTTATTTTTTTATCCTTTATCATTTTTTTTGCTGCATCTGGATTACCATTCCAATCTTTTCTAGTCCAATTAGAAGGAGGTAAAATTTTATATATATTTAAACCATTTTTTTTAAAATTGTTTATACTTTCATCAGAAGATACCCACACATTTAAATTTAAAATTGAAGGATCTGCGTGCATTTTAACACCTGCATCATTTTTAAAATAGAGAAAGCTCCAACCTCTTTGAAAATTAGGTGTGTTAAATTTTTTCTGTATCTCATTAGTTATTAAATCAGTAAGATAGTCTTGATTAGGAAAGTAATCTATAGCAAAGTAAGAAGAATATTTTTTATCAAAATATTTATTATATAAAATTCTAATTTTTAATATGTTTAAACATTCTTTACTAAAAAAATTATCTATAACTTTTATATCTTCATAGTTTTTAACAACAAAATTATCATTTAAAGTCTTCATATTTTTTTATACGTTGGTATTGGGTATTTCATATTTTGATTTATTTCTTCAAAAAAAGAAATTAAAATTAATCTATTTTTATTTTCTTTTAAAACTTCTGAAGCATGGGGATTACTTGAATCAAACATAATTAATCTATTAAAAAGTCCGTCAAAATGAAGTGTCTTAGTAAATAATTTATTGTTTTTATTTTTAGCTTTTAATACTTCTTCATAATGTTCGGGAGATTTATTTTTAAAATATTCAAATTTTTTACTTTGATCTAGATAATAATTTTTTTCTTCTCCTTTGTATAAAGATGTTCCAACTGTTCCTTCTTCTGTTAAGTATAAAATTGAAGTTATTAAATTTGGAGTGTCTACATGAACCCATCCATCAGCTTCGCTAGGATAACTTTTTTGAAAACAAGTAAAAGATCTAAAATTCATACTTCTATAATTGTATGGATAAAGTATAGAAAGCAATTTTCTATTAATCCAAAGAAACATTTCGTTATCAATATTATTAAGTGAGTCAGTTCTTTCTCCAAAAATATAACCATCGTTGGTGTAATTACATTTTTTTGAAAACTCTATGAGTTTATGTGGATCATCTAAAAAATTATCTACGCAAATTGTAGGAAATAACATTTATTAATTCTTTCTATAATGGTTTTGTGTTTAACACCTTAGTTGTTTCTCCATAGTGATAACCTATGTTTCCTGCAATTACAATTCTTAAATTGTTTGTTTCTTCCGGTGGAACTAAATGAGAATAATCTCCTTTCCAAATAAATAAAGATCCTGTTTTAGGTTGAAACTTTCTATAACCTGGTTTGGTAAACACAAGTGGTGCACAACCTTTTTCTGCTTTAGCATAGTACGTAAATGAAAATATAGCGTTATGTTTATGTTCATTAGTGTATTGTCCTTTTTTATATACAGCACCCCACATTTCCCCACAAACAAAAGTTGGGTATCCTCCCTGTATTGCTTTAATATCTTCACATAAAGCTATTTCTGGAATAATTATTTTTATTAAATCTTGATATGATTCATGTGTAGTCACCATTCTCCAATCAGTCATAGCAGCTTTAACATTAGTTGTTTTGTTTTGAACGTCCCCTGCTTCTAACGTATCTTTTATAAGTCTATTATTTAATTGTTCAAACAAAGGAAGGTTACTTAAATTAGTTTCCATAATAGTCATGGTAGTATTAACTTTTGTTTTATGAATTTTCATATATTTTTTTTACATTCTCTTCAAAAGTTTTATTAATATTAAAATTAATTATTGACCGTAATTGTTTTTTAGATTGATAGGCTGTATGTAATAAAGATCCACAAAACATAACTGCGGTCCCTTGTTTAGGTTTTATTTTTTGTATAATTTTATTTTTATTGTCAAAAATAACTGTTTCCCCATCAGAATCTATTACATAATATACAATGATTGTGTATTTATCTTGTAGCTTTGGTAAGTCAAAATGAGGGGTGTCATAACTTGTAGCATTAGGATTTGGAAATTGTAAAAAAGCATTTACTCTTAAAAGTTCTATTTGTGGTCTTTTTATTTTTCTAACTATAGGAATTATATCATCCAAGTGTTCAGAATTTTGTCCAGTCTCCATTGAAACAAATTCATGTTGCATAGCAGGTCTTCCTAATTTAGTATCTTTAGTTACATCTTTTATAAAGTACCAAGGAAAAATTCTGAAATCTCCCAACATCATATCTTTTATATGTTCTTGAGTTCTTCTATCTACAAAATTTTCAAAGACTTTTATTTTATTTTTTAACATTTATTAAAGAAGAGTTTAACCCTAAAATAGGTCTGCCATCATTTTTAAGGTTTTCGTTTAATGTATAGTGAAGAAAAGCTTGAACACAGACTTCACCTTTTAAAGGTTCTCTCCAATGCTCTATTTTGTTGCCTTCATAAATTAACATATCTCCCGGTTTTAAATCTATTTTAACAATCTTTTTTTTATCCATTAAATAAAATGGCCAAGCGTCACCGCCTAAATTTAAAGTAGTTGATATCTCACAACTATGTCTATCTACATGACGTTTTAATACATCACCTGGTTTGTAAGTTCTTGCATAAGCATAAGTTTCATACAGATTTAATTTAGTGTGTTTTTTTGTTAAAGGTTTTAAATAAAGAAGCAAGGTTTCCATTAAAGGATCTCCATAGACTGAATAAGTACCATTAACTTGACCGTCGTACCAAGTGCCATGCGTAACATCAAAAGGAGGTAAGACATTATTTTCAAACATAAAGGCAGCAGCATTTCTTTTTATTAATAAATAATTATAAGCTATCTTTGCTAATTCTTTTGAAACAGCTCCTTTTATAATTTTGTATCTTTTTTTATTAAAACTCATTTGTAATAATTTAAATTAATAACACATCTACAGTCAACATCAGTTTGACTAATAGCTCTGTGTTTTAAGTTTGTTGGAAACTCTACATACATGTTGGGTATACTTTTAATCATTTCTCCAGATTCAAATTCAGTATAACCGTTACTTTCATTTAAATAATATATCCCTGTAGTCATATTAGGTTGTTTATCAAAATCTCTATGTAAGATAGATTTTCTTGGTTTATCGGTTCTTGTTAATAAATTAATTTGTACTCTTACTAAAGAAGAATAATTAATTCTAGGTTTTAAACAAGCTACAACCATAGAATCATAATTTGAAGAATTAACAATATCATCTGCATATATTTTATGGGAAAAAAAGAAACCATCTTTTGCATTAGGGTTTTGTTCATGTTGATAGAACCATGGAAAATTAGTTGAAGTTACAGTATTTGTAATACTATCAAATTTATCTTTATTTAAAAAATCTTTTGTAACTTTTATATCTTTGTTTTTATGTTCCATTCTCAAAAACTCCAAGGTTAACAGCTTGTATATTCCAATGAATAAATCTAAAAGGTTGTTTTCCTGAATCTACAGAAAAACTATGTGTCAACCAGGATGGAAAAAATATCATAGTCCCTGGTTCTATTGAATAATGAATTAAACCCTGTGCTTCATTTACTTTTGTTTTATCTAGTAAAGGTAAATCATTCATTGTTTTAGCTACTCTTGGGTCATGAAAAACAGGTTGAGAAGTAAGTTCACCTGCTTTTAAAAAATAAAAACCTGACACATGTCCATTCCAATGATTATGAACTGACTGATGTCCTCCACCTTTGCTAGCAAATTCTTGAACCCACAATTCATTAATAAACATTTGATAATTAGTTAAATCATATCCCATATCATTCATAATAGTATGGGACACAGTAAAAAGAACTTTTTGAAACTCAAGCACGTCTGGATTAGGTATTAAAGAACCGGAAGAATAACTTAATCCAAAATCACTGGTAAGTTTTAATTTTGTTTTATAATAGTTTTTTGATTTCTCAATATAAGAGTCTGTAATTTCTGTTAACTCATTAACAAAAGAGTCATCAAAAACACTATAAATTGGTGTAGAAAAATATAGATCTTTAATTAATTTTTTCATTAGTAATAATTAATATTTAAAACAATTCTTTCATCTTTATCTGTACAAGTTGTACCTGTATGTTTAACATTTGCAGGAAAAATTACAAGTCTATTTTTTTCACTTTTAATAATTTTATTTGATTCAAATTTAGTATATCCATTATTAGTATTAATATAAAATATAGCTGTTTTCCAATTAGGGTTGTCATCTTTTAAAATATGTTCTGCACCATCGGTATGAAGACCATGTTCTATAATTTTATCAGTTTTCCATATATGGTTTGCTTTTACTTTTATTAAAGCTTTTACTTTTAATAGTGCATAAAAAGGTTCTAATGTCTCATTGTAAATAGAATTAGGTTTATAATTATTATAAAATAAATGAACAAACTGTTTGTATTTTTCGTGATGTAATACATTACTGGGAAACCAAGGAAAATTTTTGTCTTTAAAAAAAATGTTGTGTATGTCTTTAAAATAATCTTTATCTAAAAAATTGTTTTTTATTTCAATCATTATTGAAATTGTTTTCCTAATGCCCAACAAACTAAACTATATCTAGTTCCTGCAGTAACTTTATTTACTCTGTGTAAAATATGAGATGGAAATACAATTACAGTTCCTGTATTTTTTGAGTGGTTAATCGGAAAAATGTTGTTTTCATGATCATGGTTTCTTAAATTAAATTCAAAATTTCCTCCTTCAAAATCATCATTTAATAAAATTGATGCAGATAATTTTCTTATCTTACCAGATTTTTTATAAGGCTTTTGCCATGAATCTATATGCCAATCATAGTATTGATCTTTACCATATATAGTAAATTGAATATCTTCATTATCGTCAATATGAAAATTCCAGCCTGATTCTTTGTTTGCATTTTTTATATACTGCATTACTAAATTATTTATCCAAGGTTCAGTATTCCAACCCACATGTGAGTTTCGAACATTGTGAGCATTTTTATCTCCAGTAGTTGCTTTCGTAATACCTTTGTCTAAAGCATGTTTTATTATGTTTTGACAAAAAAATTTTGGTAGTGATTTGTTATATACCCAAGAATAATTTTTAAGTAACATACCTTTTTCTTTCTAAATCTTTAAGTATTAAAATATACTAATTTCCAGTCGAAGTCCAATATAATCCGTCGGGATCCCATGCAAATTCATTATTATCTGCATCATAACCAATCCATCTAAGATTATCTTCATCCCAATCTAAATAGTAGGGTGCATTATCTCCATAAGTTAAAACAGTTGGATATGCTACCGGTGCATTATAAATCCATTCAGAAGTATTTAAAACCCAAGAAGGGTGTGGTTTTCTAATTATAAATACATCGTTTGTAGGATCGTAACTTCCTTCTATTTGAGCATAATTCCATCTTCTACATCTTGGATCATTTTCTAATTCTTCATGAGATCCATCTTCTGCATAAACAAAGTATTTTCCTTTTATAGAATTATAAGAAGTTTGTTTAAACGTACCTTTAAAAGTAGTGTTTACCCATTGCTCTGCTTGAGTAGACCAATCTCCACCGTTAGCATCGACATCACCATTACCAACTTTGATAACTTCAATTACTATATTGTTTTCATCTAATTTTGCAAAGTGTGCCATTATATTGTCAAAGTCCCTGATACTATAAATCTTGCTACTTTAGCTGAACCATCATCAGATAATTGATTTCCTGATCCTGTAACTGCAATTCCAGCTGGTGCGCATGGAACTCTAATAATTACAACTCCTGATCCACCATTGTTGGCAGATCCCATTGAACGTCCGCCTCCGCCTCCTTGGCCGATTTCATCTGCGCCTTCTCCGCCGCATCCGCCTCCGCCGCCAGGGGCTGATCCGCCCGAACCTCCGGATGCATAAGTTACTGCTGATCCTGTAATAGAATTAGCTGAACCTGCGCCTGCAGTTCCTTGGCCGCCGGCGCCGCCTTTTCCGCCGCCTCCGCCGCCTTTTCCAGAAGAACTAAATGGTCCACCTTGACCACCTGGGTTTCCTTGAGGGGGACTTGTTGGAGGTGTGTTTCCTGCAGCTCCTGCTTGAGCATAAACTGTTTGTCCTCCGCCGCCAGATCCACCCGTAGCTTGACCACTTTCTCCGCCGCCGCCACCTGTGCTTGTTACTGCAACTGGTGTACAGGCAAAAGCGATTGAATCTCCACCTCTTGAAGAAGGAGTATTGCAAGTTGGAGCTTTTGCTCCACCACCGCCTACTGTTATTGTGTAATCACCTGGATCAAGTTCTACTTGTGAAACGCATGAACAACAAAATGAAAATCTCATTCCGCCGCCGCCGCCGCCTCCGGCTCCATTATTATTATCTCTAGCTCCTCCGCCACCGCCTCCAGCGACAACTAAATAATCTACAAGTGCCGGTGATCCTCCACCTCCGGAACCAAATCCTAAAACTTGGTAACCAAAAGATTTAGCTCTTCTTGATTGTATATTTGTTGAGTTCTTACCTGATGTAAGTTTGTTTTTTAAATCTCTCATATCTAAATTCCTTATGCGTCGTTAGCCGCGTCAGTAGTAAAGAATAATTTGATTCCTAGAACTCTACATTCTCCTGTGAAAGTATCACTACCATCTGCTGCGTCTCTATATAATTGAAAGTAAGTTTGCTCACCTGCTGCAGGAGAACCCGCAACTGTCATAGCACTAGTTTCACTTGTAATTTGTTGATCTTCAACTGTTCCAATTCCAGCATCAGTAACTTCTATTGCTGTTCCATATGCAACATCAATAGTGTCATTGTCTGCACATGCAACTGCTTGCAAACCAAAAATAGCATTTCCTGTATTAGTTGTGCTTGGAGACCAGTAAACTTGATAAGTTAAAGTTCCTTCATTCCATGACTTAGGCATTGCAATTGTAAATTGTGTGTATTGTTTTGTACTAGCATCAAAATCAAATACTTTTAAATCTGGTCTTGTAGCTGTTGTCTCTACTTGTGCTGCGTCTGCAGGGTTAGTAGTTGGTCCATACATAGCTGCTGCAGGAACCCATATAGTTTCTTTACCAGCAATTTTTAAAGCAGAACCACCACCTTGTAAAGTACCCGTTCCTTTTGGAACAAGGTTAAGACTTACGTTTGTTTCACCAGAAGCAGTAATAGTTGGTGCATTACCTGTAGCAGCATTTGCTAATGTAATTTCATTAACAGCTGAACTTGTTGCAGTAAGATTAATTAGTTCATTTCCGTTAGTGTCTAAAATGTTAGTACCAATTTTAGGACTAGTTAAAGTTTTGTTTGTTAAAGTTTGTGTTCCAGTAAGAGTTACATCACCATCACCAAAAGCCATAGTATATATGTCTGGGTTAGTTCCATCATTTGCAGTAGCAAATACTACTTGATCACCTTTATCTGTTGTTGAAAAAGTAAATGTATCTCCTGATCCAGAAGCATATTTAAATTGTACTGTGTAAGCACCTGATGTTGAATTTCTTAAAAAATAAAATGTTTGTGCATCTAAAGGAATTGTTACAATTTGGTTTCCAGTAATAGAACCTGTAAACTCAATCATTCTGTGAGACATTACTGCTCCAGTTGATCCATCAGAAACTGAAAGAGCTGTAGTTTGTGCACCACCTGCTATAGATTGTGCAGAATATCCACCTGAAATTTGTTCGATTATGTTTAAGTTGGTGTTAGTTTTTGTTCCCCATGTACCGGCGTTTTCACCAGTTGCCATTAGTTCTACACCGAGAGCCGTATAAGTTGATGCCATAATTTTGTTCTCCTAATTAGTATCTTTTTTTATTTGTTTTTATTCTTAATGTCAATAACATATTAAATTAATTTCCTTGTGTAACAGTCGTATAATTAGCAGTTTGTGTGGCAGTTATTCGTTCATACCCTAGCGGTGCTACTCCAATAGGAGACACACTAGCAGTTGCTGATACTCCTGTCAATCCCATAACGTCTGCTGGTGTTAAAGAACCTGTTGATGCAGTTGATGATAATCCTGTTAATCCCATAACTTGATCTGCAGGATCTATTGTTCCTAATGAAGAAGTCATTGAAAGGCCTGTTAAAGCTATAATAGGATTTTGAGAACTTGTAACACTTCCAACTGATGATGTAGAACTTAATCCTGTTAATCCCATTACATCTGCTGGTGATAAAACACCTACAGATGAAGTAGAACTTAAACCGGTTAAACTTACATCTATGTTAAAGTTTATAGTTACAGATCCAACTGTTGACGTTGAACTTTGACCTGTTGGAATTAATACAAGATCAGATATTGCTGTTGGTGTTCCAACTGAAGATGTTGTACTTAATCCAGTTAATCCCATTACGTCTGCAACTTGTAAATAATATTCTCCACCCCAACCAGTTGTAGCAGATCCCCAAGTTTGTTTGCCCCAACTAACGTCTTCTCCAATAGCTGTAGTTGCTTCAACTCCGGTTAATGTAATTGTTATTCCAGAAGATCCCCAGTTTTCAGTTCCCCAAGTATCTGAACCCCAACCAGTATTAATTTCTGTATTAATTGTTGGAGATCCAAGAGAAGAAGTTGTTGCTTGTCCTGATAATGTAACAACAGGGTTATTACTATCACTCCACGGTTCTTCACCCCATTCAGCTCTACCCCAACCTTGTTGAGCTCCAGATACAGGAGTTCCGACTGATGAAGTTAATGCTAAACCTGTTAAAGAAATTACTTCATCATTAGATTGGCCCCATGCGCCACCAGTTCCCCAAGCGTCAACACCCCAACCAGTTGTAAAAGCTTCACTTATTCCCCAAAGATTTGCACTCCAATTTCCTGCTCCCCAAAAATCAGTATCAGGAGTATTTGCTTGACCACCCATACCTCCGTGGTTTGTGCAATAATAATAAAGAGTTGGTGCGCTAGAAGCTACTTCAATTTGTGTGTAAGCTCCAGATGATCCTGGAGTGCCATTTGTTGTAACGTTAGTTGTATATTGTGTTCCACCTGAAGCGTCTGCAGCTGTTGCAAATCTTAGTGGGTGTGTATTATTGGATGAATCTGATTGATCAAATCTAAAAGTTGCGCCTTCAACTAATTCTAAAGTAGGTGTTTGAACGCCATCAATAAAATATTTATTGCCGGAACCAGTGCTTACTACCGTTACTGTAAAAGTTCGGTTTACCGACATAAGGAATTCCTCCCTATGCTATACGTATTATTGCGTTATCTGCGTCAGCTGCTGGAAATTGAATTGTAAAAGTTCCACTTGTTACAGTTTTGTCTGAACCAAATGCGATTGCACAAACTGCTGGATCACCTGATGCTGAGTCGTTAAAAATTAAACAACCGTTAGCTGTAAAAGAAGCTGATGTCCAAGAAATATCACTAAAGTCACAACATGCAGTATCAGTTGATAAAGCAGGAGTTACACTTGTAAGTGCTTTTCCTTTTGCAGAATAAGCAGATCCTGATGTGTTAGATATTTCGTTTGATGTTGAATAAGCTGTTGTTGATTTATTTAAAGTTGCAGAGCTTGTGTATAAAGCTATGTTAAAAGTATTTCCAGACGATGCTGTAAAATTATGTATAGCTTGTAAAACTTCTTGTTTAAAACTGTTACATATTGCCGATGTTATTGCCATAATATTTTTCTCCTAATTACTGAGGCGGTGACTCGATTGGTATTCTTACTGTTCCATCCGTGTAATCGTCTCTTCTTCTTCTTCCAATTTGCATCGCTGCAAACTTTTGTAGTTCTGTTTTATACTTCTGTTCGTATAATGTCAACATATCAGTTGGACCTTTTAAAAAACCATATGCTTCTACTAAACATGCATATAGCAGACCTTGCGGAAAATACAAACTAATATAATTAGTTTGATTGCTAGATTCTAATGTATCTGGCATTTTATTATAATATATTCTAAATATATAATTAGCGTCTGGAGTAGGAGCTAAATAGATAGATCCTGATGTTGTGTCAGATAATCCTGTTGCTCCACCAAACATTGAGTAATATCTAGGTTTTCCAGTAACATCTGCCCCTGATGTAGTTGATCCTTCTGGACCTGTTAATCTCCCTACATATTCACTTAAAAATGTTTGATCACGTCTTTCTAACCATGTACCTTGTTCCGTAGAATTTGTTGCATTAAATACTTCTACACCTCTTACAAATAAAGACCCCGCTGGAACTCTAATATTATTTACATCAGCTGCCATTGTACCTTGGTCTACGAATCTGTCTGAATCCATGGGAAGATCCATCATAATTCTTTGTTGAGCATTTAAAATAAAACTTTCTAAAACATCAGTTGTAAAAACGTTAGCATCTACTTCTGTGTAGTTTCTTATTTGTGTAACTAATGTGTTATAACTAATTCCTGACATAATTAAGCTCTATCATTAACGGGTCCAATTGTACACTGAAAACCGCCTCCTGTTTCTGTGCTTGAAGCATTAGATACTAAAGGCACTGTTATAGAATTGTATTGTGTTTCAGTTGCTGGTTGAGCCCCTGTTTGAACAGTTGTTCCAATAGCAGTTGCTAAATAAGATCCGAAAACTTTTGCTCCGCTGCTATGTGTAGTTGCTGTAGTGTTAGATAGAGTTACTCCTTTAAATGGTGCAGCTGTTCCACGTGTGCATCCTGTCAAATTGTTACCAGTTTTACCTGTGTATTGAATTACTTCATTTAAATATTTTCCATAATTAGTTGTGTTTGGAGTTGTATCAATTTTTTCTATCATAATAAAACCAGAAGTTGGAAACTCAGTTGCGTCTGTTAAAGTAACGGTAGTAACAGAATCACTTATGTTTCCGTTTAATGTTGTTTCTAATTGCAATGTAGAAACAGCAACACCACCCACGGTTTTTTTAACAGATTGAAATCTAACATAACTAGTTCCATCATTTATTTGATTTGATGGATAAGATATACTTAAAGTTCCAGATGCAGCAGTGGTTGTAAAAGGATTATTTGGTAAAATATCTTGTACAGGAAACTCAACTCTTGCAGGTCTTGCATTTTTTAATCCTTGTGGATCAGCTCCTACTGGATGTGGTTCTAATTGTGGTTGTTTAGGTTCAAATTCAGATTTATGTACCCATGCACCAGTCCATTCCTTTACCATTTCTCTATATGGAAAAGCTGCTCCTGATCTATCAGAGATTGCTAATGCTCTACTACCTTTTGCAAATCTAGCCATTATATATTTGGATAGTATGTCTTCGGAGTAATAAATGTGCTAGCTGCAGAACCATCTTCAGATAATGCTCTAGCAAGTTCATCCTCGTATAACAACTTCATCTCCTGTGTTCGTTGTGGTGCAAACTTCATAGATAAATAATATGATAATCCTGAAATCATACATGGTACAAATCTAAAAGGTGTATCACTTGCGTTAGTATATGCTCCTGCATCTTGAATTCTTTTTACATAATAAACATTTAAAAAATTTGATGCAGCAGTTGAATTAGGTAAAGGATAAATAGTTAATGTAACTTTATCTATAAATCTTTGTACCCAAAATTGTGAAGGTGTTCCATTAGATGCTTTGTTAGCTGTTGCTGAATAAGCATCTCTTGCAACTTTAGTTAAACCTGTGTCTGATTGATTTGTTGTATTATAATTTTGTCTATAAGATACATTTAAAATATCTGATATACCAAAAACATTTGCGTCTGGCACAGTTGTAGCTTGTGGTGAAGCAGCAGCCGCCGCTGCGCTATCTACAGAATTTCTATAAAAAGTGTATATACCAGCACCTTCATCAGTAGCATCAACATTAGTTGTTGCACCTGCAACTAAATTAATATTAGTATTTCCTACTTCCCAAAAATGTATTCCTCTGTTACCCCATTCTTGAAAAAGAATATTTAAAGATCTTCTAGCAGTTTTTATTTGATGTCCTGCCGTCCCAACTAAACCAAGACGTTCATATGCATCAGCAATAATTTCATCTATTGAGAAATCCTGATCAAATGCATATGATGAGGAAGTAGTATTCGCCATTGGCTACTCCTTTAAAATGTTCCGATTACGTAACAAAAATCACAGTTAGTAAGATCTACGTAAGCTCCGTCGTCACAATAAATACCAGCTCCTGGTAATTTAAATTCATGAACTTGATTAGCTGCTGTTGCAAACTTACCATGAAAAACTAAATTTTTTGCTGTAGCACTTCCAGTTTCATTATAAATTTTTATTTCAGCATCTGCGTCAGTAGACTGTACAAAAACATTCATAATATTAATTTTTGTAAGATTAGTAGCTGTTGATGTAGTTGCAGTATTTACTAAACCTTGTAATTGACCGTCTGCAGTTAAAACAACCGATTGTCTTACTTTTGATGTTATTGACATAATTTTATTCTCCTTAAATTCATGTGGGGCCTAAGCCCCACAATAAATTAATTATTAGCTTAGGTTATTGTTTTGCATGTACAAAACAGTAACAGTAGCTGCACCTGTAGTACCATCAGCATTAGCTGCTGTGTACGTTGCAGTTACAGTTTGGTCAGATGTACCGATGTCTGTACCATCAGTTTGAATCGTACCTCTAGTTGTAGCTAAAGCTTTTACGTTAGTAGCTGGTAAATACTCATCAGTATCACCTGCATGTCCAACTTGAACTGTTGCTGTTCCACCATCGTTAGAAACAGTTGTAACGTTTAATATTACATCTACGATTTGTGAATTTGCAGGAACTATTCCTACAGTTGTTGTAGCTGTTGCACCAATGATATCTATCACTGCTGATTGAGCCATTAAAGTGAAACCTAAGTTTTCACCTGTTCCTTGTCTAATCGTACCAGCTTTAATTGGTCCGCTAAATGTAGTTTGTGCCATAATTTTATCCTCCTAGTTGTGATACATAGTCTCTAGGCCGTCGACTATACGCGTCTACGTATCGTTTTAAAATTGTATAGTGAGTTGTTTATATATTAGATTTTAGTAGAGTGCAAGAGAGCCTTATAAGAAAGTGCGATTT
>JAAHTH010000530.1_pt2 | contig 19134 bp, 21 predicted proteins | sample 6116091 | NCBI WGS metagenome assembly JAAHTH01 (sample SAMN13939990, study PRJNA603662) | sponge metagenome | isolation source: marine sponge | host: Mycale hentscheli | place: New Zealand | collected 2006 | reverse complement strand
GGCGTGGTTCGGGAAAACAGAGTCGAAGAAAGATGACTTGATGACCCGCACGGCTTATGAGATAAACAACGAGCTTTTGAACGAAGGCTATGAAGCTTCGAAAGATGATTTCTACGAAGAGCTCGACGTTCGAATGAAAGAAGTATTTCCGGATTACGCCCGTGGCAAGAGTGGCGCCGGAAAAAACCCGTCTGGAGATGATATGGGCTCACAGGACAAGAACCCTGCCGCGAATCGCCAGACGCCCGCATTGGCCCCGTATTCTCGCCAGAACGATACCGGCGGCGCCAAGCGTACAATGCGGTTGAGCCCGTCCGAACAGGCCCTCGCCAAGTCTTTCGGGCTGACACCACTGGAATATGCTCGCGAAAAAGACGCACTCAGCACAGGAGCATCGTGATCATGGACCAAGAGCGGAGGCAGCAAGCGTCAGACATGCCTTGGGACGGCCCTTCGAGCCGCGCCCATATTTCACGGACGCAGGGAACTCGGGAACGCGCAATGCGCGTGACGAAGTGGAAGGAACCTTCAACGTTGCCGGAGCCGGAGCCAAGACCCGGTCTCGTTCATCGCTGGATTCGAATTTCCGCCCTGAACAATGCCGACAACCTGAATGCGCATAATCAGCTCACTCAGGGTTGGACGCCGTGTCGGATGGAAGATTACAGCGAGTTGCATCTTGAAGTGGACCCAAGCGATAATCGTTTTGCCGCCCAAGGCAATGTTGTCACGGGCGGTTTGATGCTTTGCTGCATGCCTGAAGAGGTTGCGCAGCAGCGTATCGATCACTACGAGAACATGAATCGAAATCAGATTCGCGGTATCGACGCGCACTATCTGCGTGAAAACGACGCTCGCATGCCACTGTTACGCCCCGACCGCAAACTGAGTACCACATACGGGCGGGGATAACCTCTCCGCGTAAATGTGAACATTCTCGTATGGAGGTGTGCTATGGCAACCGTCGCACAACCTTACGGACTTGAGCCCGTCGCCATGGGTTCCAGCCGGTACAATACGCAGGGGTTCCAGAAACGCGCTATCGCCAGTGGCTACAACACGAACATCTTTTACGGTGACGTGGTGTTGCAGGCGGCTAACGGGACGATTGAACGCATCACGGATGGTGCCGCCAATATCCCGATCGGCGTATTTTTGGGCGCTGAGTTTACCGGTGATGCTGCATTGAATTATCGGCTTTGGGATCAGCTGTGGCCTGCCGGAACACTCGGTACTGGCGTGAATGCGCCTTTCGCTCATGTCCTTGACGATCCGAATGCCATTTTCAGGATTCAGGCAGACGGGGCAGTCACGCAGGCTGATCTCGGTCTGAATGCCGGTATCGTTCTGACTGCCGGCAGTACCGCGATCAAAAAGGGCCGTATGGCTCTTGATCAGAGCACACTTGCAACCACCGCGACACTTCCGTTGCGTGTTGTCGATTTCTGGACTGGTCCGGAAAGCACACCCGGCGATGCGTTTACCGATGTGATCGTTCAGTTCAACCGTCACCAGCTGCGCACGCAGGCTGGGGTATAAGAGGGAGATTGAACGATGGCTGCAATATCTCGCGCTCAACTACTCAAAGAGCTGCTTCCCGGACTCAACGCCCTGTTCGGCAAGAGTTACGACAAGTACGAAAATCAGCACGAGCTCATCTACGAAACGGACACTTCGAAGCGTTCGTTCGAGGAAGAAACCAAGCTCTCGCTGTTCGGCGCCGCGCCTGAGAAGGACGAAGGATCTTCGATCTTCTTCGACACCGCGCAGGAAGCATTCACCCAGCGCTACGACCACGTCACGATCGCCATGGGCTTCTCGATCACCGAGGAAGCAATCGAAGATAACCTCTACGATTCGCTTTCGGCCCGGTATACCAAGGCGCTCGCCCGTGGCATGGCGTACACGAAACAGGTTCGCGCTGCAGCGATCCTGAACAATGGCTTCACCACCTATCAGACCGGCGATCAGGTTTCGCTGTTCAATACCGCCCACCCGCTCGTTTCGGGTGGCACGGTGTCGAACAGGCCCACCGTCGGCGCGGATCTGAATGAAACGTCGCTTGAGGCGGCGGTCATCCAGATTTCCAAGTGGGTGGACGAACGGGGTCTGTTGATCAATCAGATCGCCCGCAAACTGGTGATCCCGACTGATCTGCAGTTCGTTGCATCTCGTATTCTGAATTCCGATCTCCGGATCGCGACTGCAGACAACGACATCAATGCGCTGAAGTATGGTGGCTACATTGCAGACGGTTACTGCATGAACAACTACCTGACTGATCCCAACGCTTGGTTCCTGCTTACCGATGTCGATGACGGCTTCAAATACTTCGAACGCATCAAGATGAAGCGTCAGATGGAAGGCGATTTCGACACGGGTAACGTTCGCTACAAAACGCGCGAAAGGTATTCGTTCGGCGTGTCCGACTATTTGGCCGGCTTCGGGAGTCCCGGAACGACCTAAGTCCGATCACTCGATTCGATGAGAGGGGCGCCCCGATGTGACGGGCGCCCCTTTTTGTTACGCTTTGCGTCCTAACAAAGCCATAATGTAGATGTGGTATTCCACCGATATACGCAGACGCTTGCACCCCGGATCGTCGCGATTATACGCGATGAAGAGGACAAGCCCGTTGGCCATTATGTTGAACAGGATCAGCCGGGTCTGGTGATTCGTTCTCGCGCCGATCCTGTTGTAATGCTGGATGTAGTTGTGTGCTTCGGTATCGCGAAGCACAAGTTGTTTGACCCCCGGGAACACTTTCGAGAAAGCGTCGGCCAATACAAACGGGTCAGGGCATTCGGTCTCTTGAGCCTTGAGTGGGTCCGTTTGACTGATCAGGGCAACCACAAAAACTAAGAGAAAACCTCGCATCGCAGTTCTCCTTAACGTAAAGGTTGCAGTACGGACAAATTGCCCGTTGGGTGGTAATACGTCAAATCTGTTTGTTGTGATGTGATACTTCTGGTACCGTCCGGAATTCCCGGGGTTTTCAGCCGTGTCAACTGTCCCGGCAGACACTGCATTCGATGGCACGGCGAGTTATGCAGGACGTTTGAAATGACCACCTTCACAGCACCTATGCACGTATCCGGACGGGAGAAATCGATTCCCGGTGATGTTCTGGTGTCGCAAACCGCAACCATCCTTTTCACTGACACGACCATTCCGCTGTTCACGATTCCGGGACCGGCGCGGATTATCGATTTCTATGTCGACGTCATAACGGTTTTCAATGCCGGCTCCAGTAATCTCCTTGATATCGGTACCAACAGTGGGACGAACCAGTTCGCAAATGATTTGGCTCTCACAGCCGCCGCCCGTCTTCTCGGTTCGTCGGATGGTTCGCGAGTCATCAACTATGCCCGAACGGCTGACACGGCGGTGACCGCGACCTACGTACGAACCGGCACGAATCCGTCAGCCGGCTCCGCGGTCATTACTGCGGTATACGCGCTGCCCTTCATCCTTCCGGCATAAGGGGAGGGCCTGATGGGACGCCCTATTAATTTCGACCTCACGCCGGCTACGGCAGTGACGGACGGCATCGCGCTATCTCAGTCTCTGGGCGCTGCCGGGGATTTCAACCTGAACGGTTCGCTCGTCGCGGATGATGTCGCGGTGTTGTCGACCGGGTTTCTGGAACGCCAGATCGTGTTCACGCCTGCAGCGGATGAGAGTGCGCGCACGTTCACCGTCTTCGGCAAGAATACCAGCGGCGGGGACATCCAAGAGGCTGTGACAGGTGCCGCGGCGGCCTTTGTAACCGCGCGGAATTTTGCACAGGTTACGCGCATTGCGTCAGATGGCGCGACTGCCGGCGCTCTGACGATCGGGACCAATCTGGTGTCGTCAAGCGGGTGGATAATTCTCGACCGGCACAGGAACCCGTTCTATATCGGTTTTGGCGTCACCCGCGGCGGCACGATCGACTATTCCGTGCAACACACTTTCGATCCGCTGATCAGCGCGCCGCCGGACTTCGTGCCGGATGTATTCCCTCATGACACTTTGGGTGGCAACGTGGTCACGACTGAGGACGGCAACTATGCTTTCCCGATCGCGGCTATGCGGATCCGGATCAATACCGGCGCCGGAACTCTGTCTGTAGGCATCATTCAGGCCGGTTTGCGAGAGAGTTGATGCATTGGCTGTTTCGGGAACAAGCACATTCAATCTCGACATTCTGGAAATGGTCGAGGAAGCGTTCGAGCGTGCCGGGCGAGAGGTTCGCAGTGGCTATGATCTGAAAACGGCCCGGCGCAGCCTGAACATTCTCGCGCAGGAATGGACCAACCGCGGTATCAACCTGTGGACCGTCGAGGAACGAGCCTTGGTTTTGGTCAAGGGGCAGGTGGAATATGTTCTGGCTCCCGATATCATCGATCTGATCGAGCATGTGATCCGGCTCAATGCCGGGCAGGGCTCGCGCCAGAACGATTACCAGATCACCCGCACGTCAGTGTCTACTTACGCCCTCAGAACCAGCAAGCTTGTGCAGTCGCGTCCGACCGAGATCTATGTGGATCGACAGCGGGACGCGCCGACAGTGACGTTGTGGCCGGTCCCGGACGGCGAACCGATGCAGCTGATTTACTGGATCCTGCGGCGTATCAATGATGTCGGGGACTATACCAACAACATCGACATGCCGTCCCGATTCATTCCGGCGATGACATCAGGGTTGGCCTATCATATCGCGGCCAAGATGGATCCGACGAATGATCGTCTGATCGCCCGGCTGAAAATGGCCTATGAAGAGCAGTATGATCTGGCCGGGCAGGAAGATCGAGACAGGTCTGATTTGCGGGTCGTCCCGTTCATGAGTTACATGAGCTGATGAGCACTGCGGCGAAATACGCGCGCGGCAGTCTTGCATGGGGTTTGTGCGATCGATGCGGGTTCAAATACCTTTTGCACGATCTGGTGTATGAGGTTGAGGATCAGCGTCTGAATGGTTTGCGGGTCTGTCATGTCTGCAGGGATGAAGATCATCCGCAGCTGCAGTTGGGCGAGATCGTTATTGCGGATCCTCAGTCGTTGTACGACCCCCGGCCGGATCTGAACGAAGCGGCATCGACTGAGTATTTCGGATGGCGCCCGGTAGGTAATCCGATCACGCACACGATCAAGTCCGCTGTGGGCGCGGTGACTGTGATCACAGAATAGGAGAGAACTATGCCCGGAAACCATAAGCAAGGCATGAAGGGGTACAAACACGGCGGCACGGTCAAAGCCGGTGCCGGCGGCGGTAAAGGCCGCATGGCCAAAGCCAAGATGGCCCGTAAAAGCGCCAAGAAAAAAGGCGACATGTACAGCGGCAAAAAAGGCAAATAGGTTGTACGCAAATGAATTACGGTGAGCTGGTAACACGAATTCAGGACTATTCCGAATATGCGGAAGCCCGATTCGTGGCTAATATACCTAATTTCGTACAGACGTGCGAGGAACGAATCTGGTATTACGTCCAGCTTCCGTTGTTCAGAAAAAACGTGCTGGGAGGATTTGCTTCAGGGAACCGTTACCTGCAGCTTCCTACGGATTTTCTGGCGCCGCTAAGTTTTGCGGTGCGCAGTGCCGATTCTGACGAGACTTTCTATCTCCTGAACAAAGATGTGAATTTCATCCGGGAGGCTTTTCCGGAATCGGTTCAGGCTCGCCCCAGATTCTACGCTTTATGGGACGATAACGACATAATTGTAGGGCCTATACCGGATATCGATTATCAGGCAGAGCTGCATTATTCCTACCGTCCGAACAGTATCGTGGGGGCAAATGACAGCACTTCGTGGCTCGGGGATAACGCCGAGGATGCGTTGTTCTATGGTTCCATGGTAGAAGCCTATACGTTTATGAAAGGGGAGCAGGACATACAGCAATTGTATGACCAGAAATTTGCGCTTGCCATCTCCCGGCTCAAGGATCTGGGTGAAGCGCGTGACCGCAAGGATACGTATCGTAGCGGTCAACTTCGGAAGGTGCCGACATGAGTGGTGATTTCAGTTTTCCTACGCGCATAACGATACCTCATGGGGCCGTGACAGTGAAAACCACGAGCAACCGAGGGTTTAACGCACAGGAGCTGAGTGATCGCTGCGTCGAGAAGTTGATCTCTATTGGTGAGAATGTCGAACCTGCCTTGCGCGAACAGGCGTTGGCGTATCGTACGAGCATCAAACAGCTGATTTTCAACACTTGCGAGCAAGCGCAACGATCAGAACGAACGACAGTGTGTGCACAATTGGAGGAAGCCGGGTTTTCTGAAGCCGCAGCCTTTATACGGAGAACCTGACCATGGTCGCACCGGTACAATCACTTGCCACCAGTTTCAAGGTGGAACTCTTTCAGGCGTTGCATGATTTCGATGTCGGCGCCAACGTCTTCAATCTGGCGCTGTTTGCTGCAGCCGCTACCGTCACTGGCACGTTCAATGCCGCGACAACCAACTTTTCGCAGATGACCGCCCCGAACGAGGCCGTGGGCACCAACTATGTATCTGGTGGTGCCGCGCTGACCAATGTGGTGCCGACATCTTCAGGCACGACCGCTTTCATCGATTTTGCCGATCTGACCTTCGCGAACGTAACTCTCACGTCGAGCGGCGCGATGATCTACAACACGACCAACGGCAACCGCAATGTCTGCCTGCTCAATTTCGGCGGTGACAGGGTGGCCACGGCCGGCGATTTCACGATTCAGTTCCCGACAGCGGATGCCAGTAACGCGATTATCCGGCTCGCCTAAACAAGGGGAAGTCGAATGGCGCAAATATTTAACTTGATCCGGGTGGCAACTGCGACCACGGGCACAGGCACGATATCTTTGGGTGCGCCGGTATCGGGGTTCAAAAATTTCAATGGCGTGCTTAGCGGCTCGCGCGTTTCCTACGGTATTCGGGATGGGGCGAACTCAGAATATGGGATAGGCACTTACGCAGCTGCGGGGCCAACGCTTAACCGCGGCCCGCTGGTGTCAACAAATGGCGACGCAGCGATCAATCTCAGTGGCGATGCAGAGGTGTTTGTGACAGCGGGTGCAGAGCAATTCTACACTGGCTCAACACGCGCCTCAGCAGTGCAGAATTTCACTAACCCGGTTACCGGAAATGTCTCGGCGCTTGCGTCAAACGGTTACGAGCACGTATTTTTGATGCAGGCTAATGCGACGATATTCTTCGAAGCGAATGTGAATTCGTTTGTGCCAACGACCAATGAGTATCTTGCTGTTATTATTCAAGATGGCACAGGCGGTCGAGTGCCCACTTTTCAAGATGCTTTCGGCAATCCGTTGACGGAACTGAACACGTTCCCGACATGGGCCTCGCGCCCGGCCAATGGCATTGATTTTGTATCGATCGTGCAATCGACTTACGGCCAAAGTGGCCCCATGACGGATCGGTATATCATGGGTACGCACTTGTTCAGCGGAACGGCCCCCAACTCTTGAGGAGTCCAATCCTGATATGGCACGCTTGCAGATGGGGCTTTTGCGAACGGAAGCGTTCAATAGCCGCTACACGATAGACAATAGTAGTACTTTTACGGATGCGATTTCTGCGATCGTATTCTCAGGAGATTCTATTTATTGTGTTGGTCGACAACTGGAAAGTGGTGAGAATACCACAACACAGATTGTTCGAATGGATGCCGTGTCCGGTAAAGTGCTTTGGGTTCGCGGTCTCAGCGGTAATTCGAACGGCACGAATACTGCAATTGCGGCGTTTTCTAATGGTGATATTGCAGTAGCCACCGTGTCATCAAGCAATGTAGAACTGCTTCGGATCAGCCCGACACCTTCTATTGTCTGGCAGCGTATTCTTGATCCGTCGCACAATGTATTCCCGGAATCAGCAAACTGGCTGGCTATCGATAGCAGTGATGACGTGTACCTCCTGTTGCCCGATGATAGTGTTCAGAGTGTGAACTACATGAAGGTTCTGGGAGCTACGGGGCTCACGTCATGGAACCGGAAGTATGAAAGCACCGCCGTGAACCATAACGCCTTGTCGTGCGCGGTGACGCCTGCAGGCAAGATGATCATTGGCGTTATCAAGGACACAAATGACCATTTGCTTCTGCTTATAAACACGGACGGGACCATAGATACGGCCTCAAGGGTCAATGATGCGGGCAGCGATCTCAACGTCCGGGGAAAGGGTCCGTTGGGTGTTACGGTGGGATTGAGCGGTAATTTCTATGTCGCATGGGGGTGGAATGCCGGTGCCCGGCTGACGAAGCTGAACAGCTCTTTTGCAGTGCAGTGGACACGTCAATGGGCTGGTATCGAAGAGGCTTTTGATGTCACCACAACAGGTGACGAAGCTGCGATATTTATCCGCGGTGCTGAAGATATCGGGGCGGATGATCGTGCGTGGTTCGGTTCAGTTAACGGGTCCGGCACGGCATTGCAACAGCGCTATATGTCAGGGTCTTCCAGCCGGGAGACCTTGTCGGATATCTCCAATGTAACGGCATCGTTTTTCCTTATTGCCGGATCGTCCTCGGGGCAGGATGCGGGTGTCGTGCTCAAGCTGGTGCCGGATTTCAGCAATGCGGTAGGTGGTAACAACATGACGCTTGAAGCCGCCGCAGAAGCGCAAACGAACCCAACTGTTACACTTACCGCGGACGGGGGTACCGGGTCGGTGCAGGCGGTGACCAACACAGCGGGCTCGCGCACGCTGACAACTGAAACGTTCACAACGAATTTGCTGACTTGATATGCTGGCACAGGCACTAGGAGCATTTACACTTGGAACGCAGGGGGTTGAACTCAGTCCCGGTGATGCTGTTGTAGCTGCGACAGGTGTGGTTTCTTTTAGCTCAGTTGGCACGGTTACGATTGACGCGGAAATTAGCGTTGTTGTGACTGCTGTCGGTATCGTTGGCAACATCTCGGTCGGTACCGTGATGGTGCCGCAGACTGCGGTGGTACTACCGACCGGTCAGGAGATGACCGGGGAGCAGGGTACGGTAGACACCGCGCTGGTCACGACACAGGCTGTCACGGGTCTGGAAGCCACTTCCGAATTTGGTTCACCGGATGTGAGCATTGGCGTTGAGGTACCTGTCGTTGCGGGCTTCGAGCTGGAAATAATCAGTGAGCAAGGGTCTCCTGAAGTACCTGCCGGGATTTCGTTCCCGGTTGGCGGCGTCGAGACCATGGGTGCGCTAGGAGCGGCTGATTTCAGTATCGGGAGTTTGGTGGCGGTCACAGGACTTGCCGCTGCGACTGCTCAAGGCACGGCGATTATCCGCATAGGGGCTAATGTTCCCGTCAGCGGGTTCCAGATTACGTCCGCCGAGGGTGAAGTGATGGTGCTTGGGGATATCATCCCGGTCCCGGTAACCGGCGTATTTGCGACAGGACAGGTCGGAGATGTGATAATCACCACGGAGTTCAATGCGCTGGTGATCCCCGAGGGTTTGGAAATGCCCGGTATAGTGGATAATGCTCTGGTGTGGGGGTTGATTCCGGACGGACCGGACGGCAATTGGGTCGAGATCGTAACGTAAGAGGTCGACATGGTAAGCACATATTCACCCATACTGCGTGTCGAGCTTATCGGTACCGGCGATCAGTCGGGTGTCTGGGGTCTGACGACCAACCGCAACCTCGGCACTTTGCTGGAGAACGCCATCTCCGGGCGGGTGGTTGTCCCGCACACCGATGCGGCTTCGATCACGCTGACAACCAACAATGGCGTGGCCGATCAGGCCCGGCCGATGATCTTGAGCATCACGGGTATCTTGACAGCCAATCGCGAGGTTATCTGTCCGACGCTGAGTAAGCGCTACATCGTGACCAACGACACGACCGGGGGCTTCAACGTCACGCTCAAGACTGCCGCAGGCACAGGCGTGGCCGTGCCTCCCGGGCTCGCTTTCGATGTGTTTTGTGATGGCACGAATGTGCGCGCGACCGAGACTATCATCAGCACCGAGGCAATTGCGGATGATGCCGTGACCACGCCGAAACTTGTGGATAGTGCTGTGACGGCAGCGAAGCTTGCTGCGAACGCAGTGGTAACTGCTGCAATTCTGAATACCAACGTCACCAACGCCAAACTGGCGAACATGGCTGCCGGCACGATCAAGCTGCGCAACGATCCGGCAGCCGGCGCGCCTCAGGATGTGACGATCAACGAACTTACCGCGGTGTCGTCGGTCGCAGAGACTTCCAACATTCTCGTGCAACTGGACACAGGAGCGTTCCGCAGAGCCCCGCCAAGTGCGATCGTCGCGGCCAGTTCATTGGTGCCTCCCGCCACTATCGTATCGATAGCCAACACGGCAGCACCCACAGGTTGGTATTTGTGTGATGGTACGAGCCGTCCCCGGTTGCCTGACGATCAGGCGCTTTACGATGCTTTGGACCCGGTGTACCAGACTGACGCGGATAACTTCGTGGTGCCGGATCTGCGCGGTGAATTCATCAGGGGCTTCGATGCCGGGCGCGGTGTTGACGCGGCCCGTTCATTCGGTTCCGCGCAGGCCGATGAACTCGCGTCTCACACCCACGAATATACGCACGGACGTATAACGACGCAATCCATCAACTCGCAGGTCCAAAGGCAGCAGATTCTGGATCTGGAAGCTGCGACTACTGACGCTACAGGAGGCGCAGAAACACGACCGCGTAACGTGGCCTTGAGCTACATCATCAAACGGTGATTCATGCCAGAACCGCTAAAATTGACTTTCAGACCCGGGGTTAACCGGGAATCGACCGAGTACGGTAATACGGGTGGCTGGTTTAGCTGCAACCTCGTGCGTTTCCGTGAAGGGCGGCCGGAGAGCATGCTTGGCTGGCAGCGGTTCACTGTCTCGGTCATGCAGGGGACACCGCGGTCGTTGCTGCCATGGGCCGCACTCGACAACAGTCGTTTTTATGCCTGCGGAACGCATCTGAAATACTACCTCATTCGAGGCGGTGAGCCACTGGATATCACGCCGATCCGGCGCACGGCGACCTTGGGGAATAACCCCTTCTCATCCGATGGTGTCGGCAGCACGATTTTCACGGTTACCGATACGGCCCACGGCGCAGTTCTTAACGATTTTGTCACGTATTCAGGTGTCACCGGGCCTATTGCCGGTGTGCCGGCGAGTGAATTCAATACCGAACATCAGATTATCGAAATAATCGGGCCGTCGAGTTACCGTATTAGCGTGACAACCCCAGCTACGCAGGCTGCAAGTGCGACGGCTTTCAATGTGGGTGAAACAGGCCCGTTCGATCTGGCGTTTGATCCTAACACCAACACGCTTTACATGAACGGCATAATTAATGATGTTCTCTATACTGTAGATACTACGACAGGGGTCGCCACGCAGGTAGGCGCCGCGGTTGCCTTTGGTGTAGGAGAAACAGTGCCCACCGGATTGGCGTTTGATCCTAACACCAATACTTTGTACATGACCGGTGTATTGACTGATGACTTGCATACGGTCGATGTTACGACCGGAGTCGCTACACAGGTGGGCGCCGCAACTACCTTCGGTGTAGGAGAGGCTAGTCCAATGGCGTTGGCGTTTGATGCCAACACCAACACCCTGTACATGGTTGGGGATGTGAATAACGTTCTTTACACGGTAAACACCACCACAGGAGTTGCCACGCAAGTAGGAAATGCACCCAATTTTGGCGCAGGAATAAACACCCCGGGCGGGTTAGCCTTTGATCCTAACACTAATACTTTGTATCTTGGCGGATTCAACAATGCCACTCTTAACACGCTTAACACTACTACTGGAGTTGCTACACAAATAGGGTCGACTCCTCTTTTCGGTGTTGGCGAAGGTGCTGTGAGAGGTTTAGCGTTTGATTCCAATACTAATACCTTGTACATGGCTGGATCCACTAACGCTGTACTTTACACAGTAAACACCACCACCGGAGTTGCCACAGCCGTAAGCTCATCAACTGGAGGCGGCGCCGCGGTCAGCGCGGCGTATCAGATCAACGTAGGTCTCGACAGCACCGTTCTCGGCACCGGTTGGGGTGTCGAAGGGTGGGGTCTTGGCGGTTGGGGTGAGGCCGCCACAACCGCGGTTGTGTCGGATCGGCTGCGGTTGTGGCACGAAGACAACGTCAGTGAAGATGTCGTGTTTAACGTGCGCGATGGGCAGATATTCTACAAGGATCTATCTACGGGCGTTGCGGCACGGGCAGTCGAGTTGCAGACACTCGCAGGCGCATCGGACACTCCGGTCGTGGCCCGGCAGGTTCTGGTCAGCGACAACGACAGGCACACAATTGCTTTCGGCACTAACGAGATCGGCAGCATCATTCAGGACAAACAGCTCATCCGCTGGTCCGATCGTGAAAGCGTAGCCAACTGGACACCGGACACGGTTACATCAGCAGGTAGTTTACGGATTAACCGGGGTTCGGAGATCATCCGGGCGTTGGAAACGCAGCGTGAAATTCTCGTATTTACGGATACATCGCTGCATTCGATGCGTTTTATCGGCGCCCCGGATGTGTTCGGGCAGGTTCAGGTCGGTGAGAATGTCTCGCTGATCGCGCCCAAAGCTGTCGTATCGGACGGGTCGGTGGTCTACTGGATGGGGCGCGGGCATTTCTATCTTTATGACGGTCGGGTGCAGGAACTGCCGTGCACTCTGGAAAGTTTCATCTTCGATTTTCTCACCGAGTTGCAGACTGAAAAGATTTCCACTGGCGTGAACAGGCGTGAGTCTGAAATATGGTGGTTCTTGCCCTATGCGGATGCGCCAGAGAATTCACTGTATGTCATCTACAACTATCAGCAGAAGATCTGGTATTACGGCGATTTGCCGCGAACAGTGTGGATCGATAGCCAGTTCGAACCGGTACCGTTGGCCGGTTCCCCGGATGGGTTCATTTACAGCCACGAGGTAGGAAATGACGATGGATCAGTAATCCCGAACGTGCCGCTGCCCACTTTTATCGAGAGCAGTGATTTCGAGATAGGGGATGGCTACCACTTCATGCTGTCCCGTCGGTTGTATCCGGATATCACTTTCATAGGGTCTACCACCGACACGCCGACGGTCACGATCACACTGCAGCCGAGAAACTACCCCGGGGCTAACTTCGGTCCTGCCGAGGGCGGCACGGTTGCGCGTAGTGCTGTGGTGCCGGTGGAACAGTTCACGACAGTGGTTCCTGCCCGTGTGCGCGGGCGCGAGATCAAATACCGTATCGAAGGTACTCAATTGGGTTTGCGCTGGCGTCAGGGGCTGCCACGTCTTGAAGCCCGTCCGGATGGCCGCGCATGACTTTTATTGATTCATCAGGTCTTACAAATCCGACGTTGCCTCAGGCGGCAGAAGAATACGACCAACGACAGATGAACCTGCTTATTCAGGCGCTGGAAGAGAATTTTCGTACGCTGCAATCAGTGTTACTGTTGCGGGGAAGCACGTTATTTCTACAGGCTGTTCCGGCCAGTGGTGCCGGATTACCGGTAGGTTTCGTCTATCAGGATGGTGGTTGCCTGAAAATCGTGCGAGAAGGGGACCAGTTCCCGGCTGGCTTGCAGGCCACTTTGGCGTTGGGTGATGTAACCGTATTGACACCGTGAGGAAGTCATGGCCAAGAACAGAATGAAGTCGCAGGCGGAGGTACTTGCAAAGAAGGGTCGTTACGGCGACTCCATGCTGGTGCATATGAACCCGGCCGAAGTTGCAGAACTCGCCCGTATGACACCGGGGGGTCTTACGATAAATCCGGACACTGGCCAGCCTGAGGCGTTCCTGCCGTTTCTCCTTGGGTTGCTCGGCGGCGGTGCGGCTGCGGCACTCCCCGCTGCTACGCTGGCGGCTACTGCGGCGCCAGCTGCGGCTGCCGCGGCCGCGCCTGCCCTCGCAGCTACTGCAGCTCCGACACTTGCTGCGACTGCGCTCCCGGCTGCAGAGTTGGCTGCTACGGCTACGCCGGGGCTCGCCGGTCTGGGTGCTTTGGAATCTGCCACGCTACCGGCGCTTACCGCAGCCGAGACCGCGGCAACAGCTGCACCGGCAGCCGCAGCGCCGCAACAGCTGGCCGCCATGGGTCTGGGCGATATAGGTGGTTTCGATGCCGCCGTGCAATCCGGCGCCATCGCGGCACCCCCGGCACCCTTGCCGCCTCCGATCGATCCGTCATCCGTGCCGACGCTTACACCCCCCGTCGGGCCGCAGTATCCGGTACCGACGCCGACTTCCAATCCGGCCGTGCCTTTGACCCCGGCTGATCTGCAGCCGGCAGTCGATCCCGGTGCACGCATCCCGACCGGCACATCTACGCCGAAGATGCCTGATTCGCTGTTTTCCGACGCCCCCGGTATCGGGCAGCCTGCGAATTTGCCTGCACCAATCGAACCGCCTGTCGGCACGCCGCCCCCGCAGATAACGCTGGGCGGGGATCTCCCGGGCGGTATCACGATACCGAACGAGGGCGTCCCGCTTGATACGGCTGCAGCACCCGGCGGTCCCGGCGGTCGGCAGGCACTGTACAGCCCGTCGCTTGAGCCAATCGATGAGACGATTGTTGGTGGTCCCGCTGTGCCGACACCGTCACCTTCGACGCCGCCCCCCGGGGAAGGCGGCGATTTTTCGCTGTCCAGTATCACGAGCTCGCCGTTTCTTCTGCCCGGACTTCTGGCTGCCTCTTCTCTTGCCAGCAGTACCGGCGGTGATGATGGTTCTGACAGTGACGAGGACAATACCGACAGGTCTGAGAAACAGCCTTCCGCTGATGATACCTACGTCGAGTTCCCGGGTGACGACTACAACCCGGGCGTGGATCCGGAGTTTGATTACTTCCCGCGCCGGTTCGCGAATGGCGGCATAATTTCGCCAGCCGATCGGGTACAGCTGCCGGACAGCCAATACCGCCCCGGTATCGACCCGGCGCACATCTATTTTCCGGAGAATGTCAATCAGCCGGTTCCGGACGCTGCAGCCCCCGGCGTGGATTCTGCGTTGCAGGCCTTGGCGGACCAGAACGCGGCATCCATATCGCGCATCGATAAACAACTCAGCTATGAGCCCAAAGGTGGTGCTGGCGGCGGCGGTGGCAGCGGTGACGATGGCGGCGCGTCAGCGCTTGCCGATGGTGGCCCGGTCGGGCGTTACGCCGGTGGCGGCATTGTGGATGCCGTTGCGCAAGGCGCAGTGGGTGGTCTGGCCCCTATGGCCGTCAACGCCGTTATGGGTGATTCCAGCCCGTTCCCGGGCGGCAGTTTCTTCGGCAAAAAGGACGAGGATGACGAAGAGGATAGAGGCTATGCCGAGGGCGGCACGGTGTCGATCCCGTTCTCGTTCGATAATGCATCTGTCAGCGGCGGGGATGCCGCAGGCATGAATGGCCCAAGCATGGGGGCCAACACATCGTACAACAGCATGCAATCGTCCTATTCCCTGCCTGATGCGCTTACGCCCCCGGCTTTCGCCAATGGCGGCCCGGTTCCGGCAGCAGGGACAACCGGGCCTTTGAGCAATCAGGATCCGCGCATCACTTTGATGGTGGAAGCGGAAAAGGCGCTGACAGGTGAACATCCGAACCCGCGCAAGGTGCTGGATCAGTTCGTTCGGACTTTCGGCGAGGGTGCTTTGAAACAGCTGGAGGCAGGCGTCATGGCCCGCATGCAGCAAAGTGACGCCGGCCGGTTGATAGAAGGCCCCGGAGGTCCGCGTAGCGACGATGTGCCTGCCCGGATCAACGGGGTCGAAGAGGCTGCTTTGAGCGATGGTGAGTTTGTGGTTACGGCCAACGCGGTAAAGAATATCGGCGGCGGTGACTCTCGCCGGGGCGCGCAGGCCCTGACCCAGCTCAATCAGTCCATGGGTGGTCGGGGTGCCCCCGGCGGCATCAATGTCGAAAGGGTGCGATGAGCTATGTGATAACGCTGGTACCGGCAGACCGCATTCCTCGTTTATGGCCTGTGGTTGCAGACATGCTGGTGCCAGCGATCGAGCAAGCGGATGGACGGTATACGCCGGCAACGGTCCGTGCGGCGCTTGTTTCAGGATCCAATCAGCTTTGGGTCGTGATCGATAAGCAAGACCGGGTAGTAGCGGCAATAACGACAGGCGTTATACACTATCCGGCAAAAGCAGTCCTCGGGGTCAATTTCATTGGCGGTGAGGACATGCACGGTTGGGTGGAAACTTTAGATGAATGCCTGAGGGCTTTCGCGTCCGATCTCGGGCTCGCGGGGCTTGAATCAGTTGGGCGTCCGGGTTGGAGCCGAATACTCCGCCGACTTGGATGGTCCCAGACAATGGTTATGGTTGAACGGGATGTCGATCCCCGGCCTAAGGAAGATCAGGAGCAGAGCTCATGGGTAAAGGTGGTGGCGGCGGCAAGCAGGAGTCCGAATCCCGCGTCTATCAATCCAACTTACCGGAATATGCACGACCCTACTATGAACGACTGGCATCAAGAGCTGAAACCGAAAGCCTGAAACCTTACACGCCGTACGGTGATCAGCGGATATCGGAATTCACAGGCGATACCCAGCAGTCGTTTTCGGATGTTCGTGATCTGGCAGCGACCGGCACCCCCGGTATCGGGCGTGCGCAGGATATCGCTACGCAGGCCGGGGATTATCAGGTCGGCGGCATCAATACCGGCCGGGTGAGCAGCGAGGCGCTGAAGCCCTACATAAACCCCTACACATCCGCGGTGCTCGATCGGGCACAGGAGCGTGCGACACGGCGGTTCGAAGAACAGCAGGTTGGTCGGGATCTCCGGCGGGGCCAGACTGGAGCCTTTGGCGGCAGTCGTGGAGCAGTGGAATCTTCGATAGCGCGCCGGGATCTGAATGAGCAGCTGGGGTCGCTCGAAGCTTCAGAGCTCTCGAATGCGTACAAACAGGCTTTGGGTGCGTTCCAGAGTGATGAACAGCGGGCCTTGCAGGCGCAGATCGCACAGGAGCAGGCCCGACAGGGCGGCGCCGGTATCCAGCTGCAGGCCGGTCAGCAACTCGGCCAGCTGGGCGAACTCGATCAGAAGCTGCAATTGCAGCGCGCGGATGCCTTGAGCCGTATCGGCACGCAGCAGCAACAGCAGCAGCAGGCGGGTCTCGATACCGCGTATCAGGATTTCGTCAACCAGCGCGATTACCCGCGCCAGCAGTTGGCCTTCATGTCGCAAATTCTGCAGGGCATGCCTGTGACCCCGCAGCAGGAAGTAACTTCGTACTCGCCATCACCGAACCCCTACAGTCAGGCTTTGGGTCTTGGTGCCGCCGGGTATGGTCTGCAACAGATGTTCCAGCAGCCGCAAACATAGGTGCAAGATGGTTGATCTTCTCCGGCTACAAAACCAGCTCAAGAATCTCAGTGATGAAGATTTGCAGTTTGAGGTGAACAGTCCCTCCGGGTCCGCGCCGCAATTTCTGGTCCTGTCTGAAATCGATCGGCGCAAAGGGATGCGCGAAGATTACGAGGCTGAACAGCGCCGGCGCGGTGAAGGCCGGACGACGGTCCGCGAGGATATCGTGGGTCAGAGCACGCCTTCAATGGCCTTGGGCGGGGCGCCGATGCCAGCCGGTCCGCCTGCAGGCGGTCCGCAGGCCGGTTTGCCGTCATATGCGGACGGCGGGCCTGTGTCCATACGCCCCGGCGGTCTCTCGGCCGCCCCCGGATACGGGAGATACCGGGGCAGGATTGATGAACTGCTCGCAAGTCAGAGCCAGAACGCGGGGACCAATCGCGCGATGGGCATTCTGGAGGCCGGTCTCGGGATCGCCGCCGGACAATCGCCTAACTTTGCCACGAACGTGGCGCGCGGTGGGCTGAATGCTGCGCAGGGCTACCGTAAGGGCATGGCGGATAATACCAGCCGGGAGCTGGAATTACTGCGAACCGGTGCGTCATTGGCCGGGCAGGAGCGGTCCGACGAACTGCGGCTTCTGGATCTGTCGCTGCGCGACCGCGCATCCCGGGCGAAGAAAGGTCCGCAGGTTCTGGTGCAGAATGTCGGCGCCAAGCAGGCAACCGAGTATGCGAAGGTGCGCGGCAAGAAGATCGCCGAACAGGTCGATTCACTTGAAAGCCGGGCGATTGCCGGGCGTGCGCTGCAACAGGACTTCTCGCAGCTGCAGGAGCTGCTGGCCAATCCGGACGTGTACACTGGTACATTCGGTCAGACGGTCGCCAACCTCAAGCGGTTCGGGTCTACGGCACTCGGGCTCGACTTCAAAGGGGTTGCTGACGCCGATGTCTCGCAGAAGGTGCGCTCTGCCGCTATCGGCAAGATCCGTGAACTGGTCGGTGACGAGCGGATGTCGGATGCCGATCGCGAATTCTACCTCAAGATCATCCCGAACCTCGGCGATGATCCGGAATCGATCCGGCTGGCGACGGAGCTCATGGGGCAGGCAGCTGAAGCTAATGAGGCGAAAGAGATCAAACTGCATGAGTTCATGGCAGCAAACCCGACTGACCCGGACAAGGGTTGGAGAGAGTATCGCCAGTGGGCGCACAGCCAGCAGATCTGGTCGCCGGAAGTCATGGCCCTAGCGCGGGACAAAGCCAAGAAAGGCACCGTCAAACGCGGTCCGACAGCAGGTACGAAAAACGGCCTCGACCAGCTGTTCAAGAAGTATAATCTGGAGTGACGATGGCTGATTTCTCACGCATAGATCGCAACCTGAAGTCGATGGCTACGCAGGGCGCCTCGCAGGATGAAGTCAAGCAGTATCTTCAATACGAGGGGGTCACAGCCGATCAGGTTCTGGACGCTACCGAGACAGTGCCGGAAAAGATCGGCCGCACGGTTTCCGATTTCGCCGGTTCGGTTGTGGACACGGTTCGCGGTGAACAGGATCCCGCGTTCGCCGAGGTGCCCGGGTTTGCCGGGGAAGGCCTCGGCATAGGCAGCGATATACGATCGCGGATCGAAACCGGTAAACTGGTCACGCATGATGACGCCGCGTTTGGCGATGTCGTCAAAGAAGCGTTGGGCGATCGGCTGATCGGCGTCAAGAAAGACGCGAATAATAACGAGGTCATCACATATCGTGGTGACGACGGTCAGCAGCATACCAGCTACATCAACAAACCCGGCCTCGATTTTCAGGATATTGACCGGGGTATCTCGGCCGCTGTACCGGCGATTGCCGGCGGCGTGGTTGCCCGCGGTATCGGCGCCGGC
>JAAHTH010001344.1_pt2 | contig 19145 bp, 15 predicted proteins | sample 6116091 | NCBI WGS metagenome assembly JAAHTH01 (sample SAMN13939990, study PRJNA603662) | sponge metagenome | isolation source: marine sponge | host: Mycale hentscheli | place: New Zealand | collected 2006 | reverse complement strand
ACTTATAGTTTTCTAAAATTCTCCGTGTTTTCAAAATATCTATGAGAGAGGAGTTTTATGTATTTCCCGCCATTTTATTTTTTTCCCGCATATTTTTCCCCCCATATATTATAAAAATGATACTAATAAATAAATTTATTCAATTTTACTGTTATTATATCTCATCCATTTTAATATATATATATATATACAAAAATGAATAAAACAACTATGGATAATGTTATAAAATATTGGTTAAATAATCAACCAGCAATTAATACAACAAAAAATTTAAAAAGTGATGGTCTTACTCTTATTTATTATGAAACACCAATAGGTGAAACTGATGAATTCGGTGAAAAAAAAATTTTTAATTATACTGCGAAAGGATTAGGTTTTATTACTATGAAAACCTCCCAGTTAGTAAATAAATGTTTTAGACTTCTTCATCTTCATCAAAAAAATGTTCGAGAAAGTTTGTTATAACTTTTTCATTTCTTTTTTTTTGTGAAAGAGTTTCAAAACACTCTCTTTTACAATATCCTAAATATTTAACAAAATCAACAGCATCATCACTAAATTTATTACTTGGGTTAGTTCTATATAAATTTCTACATTTTTTAAACATTTTCATATTGATTCTTTTAGTCATATATAATATATAGGAGATATGTTTTTTAGAAACTTATTTAAAAAAATTTATAAATATATAGGAAATGTATTTTTTAGGAATAACAAAAATAATAAAGATAATAAAAATACTTCTAATGATTTGGATTTTACTATAATAGAAGAATATAAACCAGTTTTAAAAAATATAAATATATAGGAATTACTAAAAAAACTAAGTCTTTTTTTAGTAATCATTCAAAAAACTAAAAAAATCCCGTTTTTTAGACTTTTTTAGGTGTTTTCTATGAAAAAACGCATTTAAACACAGTTTTTGACCTAAAAATATAAAAATAGAAAGAATATTTTCTTATAACAAACTTAAATTCTCCGTATCATTTGATATACAAAACTCTTATGTATTTATTTTTTTAATTCGTTAAACTATTTAAAAAAAAAATCTTATATATATTATAAAGAAAATGGATTACACACAAATACAAAACTCAATCAAACAAAAAAAACCTATGATGTCAGAAAAATCATTATCTACATATATGATTAATTTTAAAAAATTATGTAATGGGATGAAAATAACTAATTTAGAAGAATTAGAAGATTTTGATAAAGTTATAGAATTCATTAGTAATGAAACTTATAGAAATAAACCAACATCTAAAACAACTCAAAAAATGAGAGTTGCTTCTATTTTAAACGCTTTGGTCTCAGTAGATGAAAATAAATTTAAAGATACTATTGATAAATATAGAAATAAACTTTTTGATTTTAATAAAAAGATTGATAAAGATATAACTGATAGAAAAGGGGATTTAAGTGAAAAAGATAAAAATAATTATATTACTTTTAACGATGTTAAAAAAACTTTTAATTATTATAACAAACAAATAAAAGATTTTGATTTAAATAAAAAGACTAAGAAAACATTAACATCAGTAGAAGCACAAATATTACAAAAATTTTTAGTTATTAGTTTATACAGTTTATTACCACCAAGAAGAAATGAATACGCTTCTGTTATAACAGTTGATTTAAAGGATTATAAAAATGAAAGTGAGAGAGATAAACAAACTAAAAACTATTTAATATTTATAAATAGAGATAATAAGAAATTAATTTTAAATGATTTTAAAACAAACACCAATGGGGCATATATAAGAAACATAACTAAAAAAGATACAATAAATAAGATTTTCAATTTATGGAGAAAATTTAACAAAGAAAACAGGTTTTTATTAAAAACTATTAGAGGGACGCAAATGAGTAATAATACATTAACAAAATATTTAAATATTTTATTTAGACCAGTTTTTCCAGATAAACAAATATCAACTTCATTATTAAGAAAGGCATTCTCAACGCAAGACGATAAAAAAGAGTTTAAAGAGACCTTTAACAAGATGGTTAAAGATAGTGATGATATGGGACACGACATAAAAACACAATTAAAATATTACAATTTAAATAATTAGGTTTTATGAAAATAAAATTTTATTTTTTTTTATTTTAGATTTTTACAGCAAACTGCAAAATAATAAATTAATTAATTAAAAAATTAATTAGTTTAAATGATTTAAAAAAATATCTAATCTATTCATATAACTAATGACTAAACTTAATAAATCTAATTCAAGGAAAGTTTTAAAAAATATGTGTAATACAATAATGAAGGACATACTGAAAGGTTATGATTGTGTAACAGAAGGTGGTTATGAAAAATTAACAAATAAAGAAAAAGAGAAAAAGATTATTTATAAAATTCAAAAAAATTCAATATTATTTAGGAAGAATAAATTTAATAACTTAGGAAGTAGTAAAGGTATAACAGTGCCATATTATGGGAAATTGAAAGACAAAGAAAATAAATTTATGGGTTGTTATTGGACTGCGAAAAGATGGGATGGGGTTTTTACATTAGAAGATATGAAAGAAATAATAAAAAATGATAATCATTTTTGCGAAGTTATAGGAGTAAATGATAAAAGAAAAATTTATATAGATATAGAAATTTATGAAAATGAAAAAAAGTTTTTGAAAACATTAGGAGTGTTACAAAAAAATTTAGATAAAAAATTAAATAATATTGAGTGGGTAATATCTAATGGAAGTGGATACGATTATAATAAAAAAACTAAAAAATTAGAATACAAATATTCTACTCATATTCTTATAGGAAATTACTATTTAACAAATTTAAAAGAAACAAAAAAATTTAAAGGTTATTTAGAAAGTTTGAATTTAGAAGGTGTAGATTTAGGAGTTTATGATAAAAATAGATTATTTAAAACTGTAAATCAATCTAAATATTTATATAGTATAGATAAAAAAAGGGGATGTGAAACAAGAATACAAAAACCTGAAACCTTTAAGGATGATTTAAGTAAGCATTTAGTTTTAAATGTTGATGAAAATTGTGAATGTGCCGATGAATATTTTAAAGAATATAGGGATAGTATGAATATAATAGAACAAAATACACGTATTAGAAATAAAGAAACAAAAATAACGATGAATTTATTAGATTATACACATATTAAACCACCGAAAGATATAAGAAAACCAAGAATAATTAACATTTATACTATGAATAAATATGATTTATTTAGGTGTATAAACCCTTATAATTGTAATGGAAATATATATTTTTATCTAACTTTGTGGTGTATTAAAGAAAATATAGAATATGGTTTTTATTATAAACATTTATCTTCTCCTTGGGGACATAATCAAAGTTTTTATAATTTGTATTTAGAACAGTGGGATTATTGTAAAAAAAAATATGGTAATAATATTGGAATAACACGAAAACATATAAAACAAATTTTGACCTTACAATATGGAGAAATTAAAGAACAGAATAGGGTTGATTTTATCAATAGTTTTGTAGATTGTGATAATGTAGAAGGTAATTTTAAAATCATAGAAGAAGAGCAACAATATATTAATTTAGAAGATTTTGAAGAATTAGAACAAAAATTTATTTTATTTAATTTAGGTTTAGGATATGGTAAAACTTTTTCAAATATTATGTTTATAAAAAAAAAATATATTGGTAAATGTGTTTTATTTTTAGTAAATAGAATAACTTTAAAAAATGATATATGCGGAGAATTAAAAAGAGCAAAAATAGATTTTGTTGATTATTCTAAATCAAGAGGTGGAGTTTTTATAAATGGAAAATGTAAAATTTTGGTTTGTACTATTGAAAGTTTTCATAAATTTTATGATGAAAAATTAATTTTTGATTTAATAGTTTGGGATGAAATTGAAAGTGCTTATTTAACATTATTGACAGACGAAGGAACAATAAGAAAAGAAGAGTATAGTAATACAATCAAGGTTTTATTTAATACAATAAAAAAAAGTAAAAAATGCCATTTTTTAGATGGTCTTTTAATGAAAAGAACATATAATTTAATTAAAAATTTAGGTTATGATGAAAATGATATTTATACACTTGTATCAAGAAATAAGAATAGACAAAAAAGAGAAATTCTAAGTTATAGAGGTAATAATTCAAAATATAGATTTTTTTATGATTTAATAAAAAATTTAAAAAGAGGAAAAAGAATTTTTCTTTATTACGCTCATAAATTAGGTAAAACATCAAGTTTAAATAAAACTTCAATAATGAAATTAAAAAAGTTAATTATGGAACAAACAGATATAAAAGAAGAAGAAATATGCTTACATTATTCTAATAGTAAAGATAATAAAGAGTTAGATAATGTTAATGAATTTTGGAAAACAAAAAAATTGATTATAACAACATCATCGATTAGTGTAGGAGTTTCATATAATCCAAAAGATAAAAAAGATTTTTTTCATCAAGTTTGGATTTATACGGATAATTTTGTTTTAAATCGTGATATTATACAAACACAGGCGAGAATAAGAAAACCATTAGATAAAAAAATAAGATTATGTAATTTATCAAGTAATTTTAGGGGCGATGGTGTAAGTGTGCCATATATGTTGAGCGAATTTGATAATGATAGATATTTTTTTTATGAAGAAGATAAAAAAGAATATGAAAGAAATAAAAAAATTATGAAAGAACTTTATAAAGATTTGAAATTAGAATATAATTGTAAAGATGAAACAAGTTTATATAGTATGTTTAATTTAATTGGAATAAATGTAAAAAAAATTATACAAGGAAAAGAACAAGATAAAATAGATTTTAAAGAGTTATTGGATGTGTTCGGTGATGACAAAGCAAATTGTATTTATGAATATGACAATATAGGTTTAATTGATTATAATACTGCCGATAAATTACAGAATGAAGTTAATAAGGGGACAATTGAAGAATATGATTTAATTAAATTAAATAAATATTATAATGATTGTTTATTTAGAGAAGAAACAGATACTGATATAAAGAAACATTTTTATACAAGTAAAATAAAATATGGTATGAAAAAGATGTTTAGAAATGAATTTAGATTAAAACAAATTTTAAACTATGATATAGATAAATTAATAAAATTCAAATATAATAAAAATAATGATAATGATATAAATGAATTAAGAGGAATATTTAAAATAAAACAAGATTTAAAACAAAATGAAGTAGATTATTTAAATAAAAGAATTGTATTCAGTTATTATTCATCATATCAAGAATTAATAAAAAAAACGTTTGAATTTTATTTTGGGATGAAAACCTGCGAAATACAAAATAATGAAGTAATTTTAACAGAAAAATTTTTAAATAATGCTTCTTTATTTTTGAAAAATACAAAATTAAAATTTAGAAAAGAACACAAGTTAAATCAATTCTTTAAGAAAGTATTGAAACCAATTAGAAACAGAATTTATGAAAGAGAAGAACAAAAACATTTTAACGAAATAAAAAACAAATTAAAATTTAGTAAGAATGTAATTGATAAACCTATTAAAAAAAAGATTGAGAAAAAAGAAACTTATACATATACAAAAAGAACAAAAGAAGAAGAGGAAAAATATCAAGAAGAAAGAATTAAAAAAAATATTGAGAAATTAACTGAAATATGTAAAAATCAACCAAAAAAAGAAAAAATAACATATAAAGAATTTAAAAAAAATAAAATAAAAAAACCTAAATTAAAGGAGAGAAAGATAAAAAAACAACCAAAAGAAAAATTAAGTTATCAAATGTTATGTAAAAAATCAAAATAATTTATTCTTAATTAATATTTCTAAAAGTTTGATAATCCATTTAGAAGTGCGTGGTATAGTCATATATAAAAATGACAATATTTTTTTTTTAGATTCTTACAGCAAACTGCAAAAATTTTAAAATATTAGTTATATATATAGATATGAATGGAATTGATAATATAGATGTTATAGGAAATATAATAAATAAAAAATCAACAAAGAATAAAGTTAAAACAATTAATTTAAAAAAGGTTTTTAAAAATTATAAATCTAAAAAATCCAAAATAAAAATTTATGATGACACTCATACAATAGACCCGAATGATTTTGTAAAAAAAGAATTAAAAAAAAAATTAAAAAAATATATTTAGTTTTTTTCTTGAAAAAAAATATATTATAGAATTATATAGAATAAACTTATTTTAGTTTTTTAAATAGTATTAGGGTTTTTTCTAAAAAATTTTTATTCTATATCAAAAACTACCACCATTTGTTTTTATCCTTTTTAACTTGAATAACTTGTTAGGCATTTTTTTATCAATAAATAACCCCACATAATCTTATTTGATTATAAAAAATTTTATATATATAAAAGTATATATAAAATGAATAAAACACTTTATAAACCTTTTAAATATACAGGAAAGGGAAAATTTAAATACTCTGTTTATGTTAAAAATGAAAAAACAGGAAAACCTAAAAAAATAAACTTCGGTCATAGTGATTACGAACATTATAAAGACAGCACTGGCGTAGGTGCTTGGTCTCATAAAAACCACCTTGATAAAGAACGAAGAAAAAGATATAGAGCGAGAGCAGGAAAAATTAAAGATAAATTAGGAAGATTAACAGTAAAAAATAAAAATTCTAAGAATTATTGGGCGTAGAATAAACTATGGTAAAAAAAAAATATGCTGTATATATATATAAATGACTAAATTAAAATTAATAAACTTAATAAATTTTGATAAACCTGTTAATGGAGGGGGCATAAATATTCAAAATAATAACGATTTTTTATGTAATTTTAACGAGATTATAAGAATACCTCCAAATAGTGAAGTTTGTTTATTACACGGAGAAATTAATAATACAAAAATAGACCCTTCTGGAAATATAACAACACCAAATGATTTAGTATATATTAATATACCAACTCTACCAGTTAAAACATACACGGGAACTTTTGGGAAAGGAAAATGTAATCAAATTATAGGTTATAGTATTACAAATTTAGAAGAAAACCTTAATAATGATATGTATGTTTCTTTAAATAATGAGGAGGAAATTGTATTAACACAGTTAAGAGTACAAATTTTAGATACAGATTATGATTTAAAAGTTTTTGGAGGAACGGGAAATCCAACAGATAAATTCAGACAATCAATTTTATTGGGTGTAAGGTCTTGTAGTTGTAATAAATAAGTTTAATGATTATATTAGGAATATTATAAAAATAAAAATCTTTTTATAATATATAAAAATGGACTTAACAATAAAAAACAGTCAGGATTTTATTGAAGAACAAACAATAGACCAACAAAGAGATAAAGTATTACAAAATAAAAAAATGGAAGATGAAGAAGAAGATATTGAAATAGAAAAATATGAAATAAAAGGAGAAGAAAAAAAAGAAGAGGAGATATTTGTAAATCCAAAATTAGATAAAACAAAAGCAAGATTAAAAAAACAAAGAGAAAAAGAGAAATTAAAAGAGACCAAGAAACAAGCAAGAGAATTAAAAAAGAAACAAAAAGAAGAACAGAAGAAAAACAAACCACGGGGTAAGAGAGGGAGACCACCAAAAAAAAAGCAGATTATAATAGAAGAAGAAGAAGACGGTGAAGATAGTGAAGAATATATTAGAATAATTAAAAAGAAACCTGTTAAAAAGAAACCTGTTAAAAAAAGAGAATTAACAAGCGAGGAAAGAATAAGTAATTTAAAAGAAGAAGATGTAGAAAAATTGTTTAAAATTTTTCAAAATGAAACAAGAAAACACCAACAAAAAAACCAAATAAAAAAACAAGTACCAAAAAAACCTGTTTATAATAGGGTTGATATAAGGGAAATGTATAAACCAAGTTATTATAATCAAATTAAAAACCCGTTTTAATGAAATGTATCTTTAAGTATTTTTATCTATATATTGAATATATGAATAAAGTTAATTTAAAAGTTTTAGGTGTAAGAAAAGATGATAAAAAGAAAGAAAAAATTAAATTACATCCAAACCTACCCGATTTTAATACACCCCGAGTTATTTTATGTTTATCATCAAGAAACAGTGGTAAAACTAATTTATGTTGTAATATGTTATTGAGGAAAGACTGGGGTATGTGTGAATGTATAGACCAAGTATTTATAATTAGTCCAACAATTAATAACTGTCAAACAATTAAACCACTTGTAAAAAGATGGGAAGGTAATTGTTTTTCAAATTATAGTGATGATATAATTAATGATATTGTAAATTATCAAAAATCTTTAAGTGATGAAGATAGGAAACACGTTTGTATATTTTGGGATGATGCGGTTCAAGGGAATAGAGTAAAATTAAATAAGTTTCATTTATTAAATACGTATAACCGTCATATGAATTGTTCTACTATTAGTAATTTTCAAATGCTTAAAGCGTGTCCTAAAATATTAAGAAATAATGCCACTGATATTTTTTTATTTAAATGTAGAAGTGAAAAAGAAAGATACGAACAATATTTAGAATATGGAAGTTTAAGATATTCGAAAGATGATTATTATAGATTGTTTGATTATGCCACTTCAAAACGTTATAGTTTTATATATGTAAAATTAGAAGGTAAAAACTCACCTCAATAAGTTAGAAAAGTTGAAGAAAATATAATATATAAATTTAATAATAAATATGGAGAAAATGAAACAAAAGAAGAAAGTTCTGAGGAAGAAAGTGAAGATAATGAAGAACAAGAAGAAGAAGAAAAAGAAAATATTTAATTTATAATTTTGCAGTTTGCTGTAAGAATCTAAAAAAAAATATAGTATAATAATATATGAATAACGTGTCATTTTTAAAAGCAAATACGGGCGATGCTATTAGTATGTTAAAAGCACGAAGAGATACAGAAGCAAATACGGTTTTTAACGACGCTATTAACGAAATTGATACACAAGCATCAAACGAAGAAAGTTTAGCGGGAAATCTGGCAAAAGGAACGGCATCTGTAATAGGAGCAGGAGCGTTGGCAAAAAAATCTTATCAAACATTTTTAAAATGGAAATCTAATAGAAATAAAAACAAACAAGAACAAGAAGACGGTAATGAAGAAGAGGACGAAGATGTAGGAACAACAAATGAAGATGATTTTTCAGGACAAATGAACGAGGCAACCGAGGGAACTGATACTACACCAACACAACCTATGGAAGTAGAAATGACTGAATTTGAACCTGTTGATGATAATGTTAGTATTACAACAGTTGCTGACGAAGCAGACACTGACCTCGATACATTAGGAGAATATCCTATTACTACGTCTGAAACCGCTCCATTCTTACAAAGAACAGACGCTACAAGAGATATACCTGATATTGAAGAAGAAGCGGAAGACGGTGTTTCAGACTTGGCAGATGCTGGTGAAGACGTGGCAAGTGGTATAACTGATACTATTAGTAATCTCGCAAACTCCGCACAAAGTGCTTTATCAAATGTTGGTAGTGTTATAGGAAATTTAACGGGAGCAACCGAAGACGGTGTAGCAAGTGCTTCTTCTTCAATTACTAATGCTTTAAGTTCGGCGTCAGATAGTGTTAATGGTCTTGTTGATAGTGCTACGGCAGTTGGTGAAACGGCGGTTGAAACAGGGGTAGAAGCAGGGGCAGAAACAGCATTAGGAACAGGCATCGAAGCGGTTTCGACAGCACTTGATGCTACGGGTATAGGGGCAGTTGTAGGATGGATAGGAAACGTGGTTGGTGTATTACGTTTAGCAGGTGGTGTTGGTGCTTCAATTGGTATGGATGTCAGTGCTTCGAACAATGAAGATAGTCAAACACAACAGGCACAAAATGATTTAAGCAATACCGTTCAGGGAGCAGTTCAAGGAATTCAGGGAAAATACGCTTTGTAAAAAATAACTTGTTTTAAAAACAGTTATAATATAACTTACAGCAAACTGCAATTTTTTTAAATTTAATTTATTTTTATAAAAAGTTTATAAAAAAAAATATATATATTATAATATATAATGAATAACTCGTCCTTAATATTACAAGAACAAAGAAATAGTAGTTATAAAAACGGAGATGTTTTAAAATTTATTTTGAACGATAGTATTGAATTGATGAACCCCCAAGAGACATTTTTTAAATTTAATTTGACAGTCGGTTCTTCTGGTTCTGAAACTGGGGACGCAGGTTCTCCTCAAACTGATATAGGACATTGGTTTCCTTGGATGCTTGACCCTGATTGTGCTACTGAGGCGTTTGTTGAGAGTGTTCGAATTCAAACAAAAACTGGTGTAGTGGTTGAAGAAATTGAAAATTATTCTTTATTGGCGAAAAAAATTAGTGTATATACCGCAAACGAAACGGTCGATAATATGCGAAAATTGTATTATGGTGGTGATACTGATGATGTTAGAATTAGAAATACTTTGACATCAAGAGAAGATGGTAATGCTGTTACTACTGATTATCAAAGTCAAGAAAATAGAACCGTTGAATGTTTTTTAAAACTTTCATTATCAGGAATTATGAACGGAAAACAATTAATACCTGTGGCATTAATGGGAGGTTTAGAAATCCATATAAAACTTCGTGATGACCCTTATAGTTTTCTTATGGCACAGGGTCAAGAAAACGGTTTAGGATATGAAAGCGGACAATATTATAACAATAGAAAATATGCTAATAAAGTGGCAGGATATAGTCAAGAAATGGCATATAGAACAATAGATATTAAACCCGCTTTCAATAGTGCTAATGTGGAATATACAACCATAGACCAAGACGGGACTGGTTGGGGAACTGATAATACTCAGGGAACAGGGGCAGTTACGGCAACATCATTTAAAAATTATCCATTTTATAACGGTCAAGAATTGAGTTTAGAAGTCGAACAGGGAGGAGGTGCGACAGTTATGAGGTCAGGAGTAATTAAAAGTATAGAACACGATACTCCAAATAATAGACTTAAAATAAGTTTTGAAACATCAACACCAATTGATTTTACAAACAACACAGGAGATGACGGTTGTAGAGTTTGGGTAAAAATCCCTACATCAAAACCAACCGTAAATTTTGATAATTTTGAATTAGTTGTAGGACAAGTTAAAATGAATAAACAAACCATAGGAGTTTATGAAAAAGCAGTTAATTCAGGTGAAGGTTTAGTAATCCCTTTTCATTCGTGGGTAGATTATCCTGTTAATTCAAGTGCTGGGGCGTTACAAATTAGTAATTTAGTAAATTGTAAATTATCAAAAGTTAAAGGTCTTCTTTCATTCTGGGAGAATGTAAGTGATGGTAATGAGGTTTATGAAGATAATCTTCAAACACCAAACAACGACCAAGTAAAACCAAAACGGTATAGTCTCAAATTAAATGGTCTTCAAGTTCCATCAAGAAAAGTTAATTTCTCCAACTTTCAGAGACCAAGAAGCGAAGGGTCAGGGTGGAGTATGTCGTTCTTACGTGAGTTAAAACAAATGTTAAAAGAATGTGGTTACTCAGTCCGTTCTCTGGCGAAAGCAGATTTGAATTTAATGATTGGTAGAGCATTTACAAGAAAACCAAATAATTTTTCAATGGCAGACCTTCAAGGCGAATTGCGTGTTGAGTTAGAGTTTGATACAAATAATAAGAACTTACTCCATCATAACTTTATATGTTGTGTAAAAGATTTAGTAGTTAAATCTAATTCAAATGTTGAAGTATTAGAATAAAAAAAAGTTGATTCTTACAGCAAACTGCAAAATTATTATTTTATTAAAAATTTATTTTTATAATAAACTTATAAAAAAAAATATATATATTATAATATAGAATGAGTAAAGTTAATGTTTTATCGTTAGAAAAAGCAAAAATATACCCTGTAAATTCTCAATCCACATATTCGTTTTTTAAATCTAATCCACAGATGAATTTTGAAATATCTCCTCAAATGGATAAAATGCTTGATACTTCTACAATAAGATTAAATTTTGATTTTAAAGTTTTAACAAGTGCTGGTGCTTTTCCAACTCTCGCCCAAGATGTAAATATCGATAGTCGTATCGGTGTTTCAAGTGTAATTGAAAGTATTCGAATTAGACAACAAAACACCAACGAAGTTATTGAAGAAAATTTATCATACGGGTCTATGTGTTCCGCTATTCAACCTTCTCATTTAAGTTTTAATGATTACAAAACCAATGTAGGTTTAAATTATGGAGCATCAGGTAAAGATTACGCCCAAAGGCAATTATTATTAAAAGTTATTCCTTGTTCTCTTGTTCTTAAAAATGGTTTATTCCGTGTTGGATTATTAAATTTAAAAGCATTAGGAGGTTTATCGATAGAGGTAAATCTAAATAGTAATTCTCAGGTTCTTCACGGGGCGGACGCTTCATTATTTCATTACGACCTCGAAAACGTCAATATGATTTTTAATTATGTAGAAACAACGCCAAACCTTGGTAATAATTTAACTGTTGCTTATCCAGTATATACATCATTCAACAGTATCGTAAGTTCATCAAACGACCAAATTTCATTACTATTCAATCAGCAATCAGTCAGGTCAGTTTTTAGTATTAGTGTTTTATCAAATAACTTGAATAATTTTGAAAAAAATGGTTTTACAACTAACAGATTACAGGACGCAGGTGAAGTAAGTAAGAAAGTTTTAGAATTGGTTTCTTATAAAGACGGTGTAAAATTTCCAAGGGATTATATTGTTAATGAAAGGGACGCAGTTTCAAATGGTTCTTATGAATGTTTTAAAAATCGTCTTTTCCTTGAATGCTTTAAAAGTTTCAATTTAATTAATAACTGTATTCAATCGCCCCACACACAAGGCACAAAAACACACGTTGATAGTGATAATGGTTATGATGTTCCTGATAATAGAGCATATACAGGTGTAAATGGCACAAACTATGATGCTTTAAGAATTGGTGAAAGTGTTCCTTATGTTGGTTCTATGTATTCAATGAAAATTAATAGTGAATTAAATTCAGGAGACCCTAATAATGTTTTTACTTTTACACTTTCAAACAAAGTTGTTAAAACTAATCCAAATAATGTTGAATTAATGGCATAAAAAAATTTTGCTATTCTTACAGCATACTTCAATTATTTTAAATTTTATTTATTTTTATAAAAAAGTTATAAAAAAAAATATATATTATATTATATAATACTATGAACCAACAAGAATTAGATTTAAATAACGAACTTGTTAGTAATATTCTTCAAAAAAAAAACGTTAAAGACCCTCAATCTATTAAAGGAATTAACACCGATGTTTTAGACCCACAGACTATTAACTCAAAAAGAGCAGTCTTTCATTTAAAACGTGAGGGCGTTTTAGATAATACGACTTCTTTGATTGTCCCTGTTCGTTTTTCAAACGCAACAACAAGACTTGGAATTTATCAAGGAATTCTACCAATAATATCTCGTGCCTCATTACAAACATCATCTGGAAAAATTATAGCAGAACAAAATGATGCGGGGTATTTAATGAGTATGCTTAATGCTTTTAGAAATGGTGAATTAGTTGAAAGAAGGTATGTTTATGAGAGGGGTGTTTCAAATGTTTTAAGATATGAAAGCGACGGAGGTAATGATGTTATAGGACAAAAATTAAATAATGGTGCTGGTGATTTACCCGTTCATTTAAGACCTGTTTCTGACGTTAATTCACCCGCAACTGAGTATGAATTCACGTTAAAAATGATGTTTCCTTCTTTATTTCCTTGGTCCATCCCTGTTAGTATGATTGATGATTATCTTGTTTTAGACGTTGAATTTGAAACTGATAAATATAAATTAGGAGTTCCATCAGACGGCGATGTAAATAATTTAGGCACAGTAAATATTGATACTAATAATGTTAAATTATTATGTGATTATATTATTTATGATGAAAAAACAGAAAACGCAATAAGAAGTTTAGCAAGTTCATCAAAGGGTTTAAATATGACCTATTGTAATTACAACGTCATAAATAATTATTTAAGTGGAGGCACTAATACAACAAAAACTTTTAGAAAAAATATTGGTATGGCGTCACAGAGGGTCAAACATCTTCTATTTCACCACGAACCAGCAAGTGGAACACTACACGATAGTCAGTTAATCGGTGGTAAATGTGGTGTTTCTCTTGATAGTCAGGATGGAAATGACGGTCAAACTTTAAATGTAAAAGTTAATAACGTCCAATATTTTAACGAGGATGTCCCTACACAGGAATTTTATAAAGAATTATACGATTGTATGGGGGCAAATTTAAACTCTCATTTATGTCAATATATGACCGCACCACAAAATATTTTGTCAGTAAATGATTTTTACGGAACACCTCAAAGCGAACTTCAAGGAACTTTAAATTTTGTTGGTGTAAATTTTAGTGCTACAAAAGTTAATGGCAGTGCGGGAAACACAATCACGGTCGGTAATACTCCTATGGAAATTACTTATAAAAGAAAATATTCAGGAACTCAAAACGGTCTTAATATTAATCAAAGGGTATTCGTGGCAGTTGAAAAATTACTTATTTTAAAAAATGGTTTAATTATGAATACATTTTAAAAACTTGATTCTTACAGCATACTGCAAAATTTACAATTCTTATAAAAAAATATTTAATTTTTTTATAATATATAATATAGTATAATGGAAGCGACAAGAACTTTTTTAATTGAAGCATCAAGAGAAGGAAGTATAGAAAGTAGGAGTGGTAATAACTCAAATAATTCTTCTTGGACTAATCAACTTGGAACAGGAATACATTTAAAAAAAGGTGATAATATACAAGTATCAACCTCTATTGTTAATATGAGGGGAGCGAATGGGAATGATAATTTAGAAATCACAGACGGTGAAACATACACCGACAGTGGTGTTAGTTCAAATAAAACTTTAATAAATGTAGGTTTTTATCTATGCCATAACTCTATTAATTCAGTTACTATGCCATATTATTATACTAACGCAAACGGTGTTTTATATCATCCACATAGTAACACTACTTCAAGAAATGACGCAGGTGATAATTTAACAAATAATAATTATGGTTCTTTTAATTATGCCAATCCTTTAAGATTTAGTGGAAAACCCTTAGAAGGAAATCATATTAGAGATTGGGACGCCCTCAGAAATTATAACCCTTATAAACCAACAGACGCAACAAGACACGCAAGAGTAGGAATAAATTATAATGGATGGGTAAGACCAGAAGACGGAAAAATAGATGAATTAATAGACCTTTATACTCAGGACGTCCCTATTGAAGTCCCTATTGGTTTTCAAAATGCCAACGCCGTTGGTGAAATAATTACAAATCAGTTAAGATTTACACAGGGGATTTATGATGAAAGTAGTAATCCAACACCGAGTTTAAATTTCTATAAAAGAGATTTAGGACAGAGTGGAATTGATGATACAATTGTTAAAAATCCTGTTTTTAGTGGATATTGTAATAAAGTAATGACAGCAAATTTACAACCTTATAACGATGGGACTGAAAGAAACGGTTTATATAATAATCTTTTCGTGGAAAATCCTTTTATATGGAAATATGGGTCTCAAATTCTATCTAATACAGATACATTTAATTTAAAATATAATATCAATATTAGAAATGATTTATTAGATGTTTATGATAAAGTTAATATAGACTATCCTTGTTTTTTATGGTGTCAGTCCGTAGGTGGTGATGTATCACAAACAACAAACTATGACCGTTATTCTCCTCATAAAACAAAAGCAAAAGATAAAGAAGAAGGTGAATTCGGTCAAAACGTGGAACAAATTCAAAATTTTTCTGGAACTATGATAGATTATAATGATTACTACGGAGAAATGTTAGATTATACACAAAACGAGTATCAAAACGGTCAATATGGCGTATATTTATCGAAAACAAATGAATACTATGTTATACATCCAAGCGATGAATATTTAATTATGAAAGACCCTACTGACGCAAATAAAAATTATGCTACAAAAATATTCACAGATAATGATAATACAAATTTTGATAGAAATATAATATTTAATAGATTTAATAATTTAAATAATGATAATTGGACTGCCGATAAACACGAATTATTTAATCCAAAAACAGAAAATTGGATTATTGAAGGAGCATCTTTTGAAGTATATACAGATGATAAATTTGATTTTCAATATTTAGTTATAAAATATAGACTAAGTTCTGTTACTTCTTATTTGTATAATATAACAGAAAATGATTTTAACGAGATAAAAATAGGAGAAGAATATACAGTTTCATTTAAATCATCAACAGTTTCAGGAAGTGGTTCATATCCTCACGCAATCGGTTTTATACCACGGAGTGCTTACGGATTTAATGGTTTAACAGTAACGAGCGATGGAACACATACAACAACTTTCACAGCAACAGCGGACTATGTAAATGGAGCAAATAATTTTTTCACATTTTATACACCATCAACAGGAGACGGGTCTGAGGGAATTGAATTACATATAACAGATTTTAGTATAAAAAGAACAAATTTACAGGAAGGCGATACATATACAATTGATACTATTTTTCATCCAATAAATGAAACAACAACAAAAATTTATGAAATGACTATAAATAACAATAATATAAAAAATTATAAAGTAGATTTATCAGGAAATACATATCCTTCAACCACAGCACAACAACTCGCAGGGTTTTATGGTGTAGATTATAATAGAAGATATACACCTGTTGGAAAATTTAGAGTTTATAAAACAGGAAATTTTCTTTATGCTTCAACAAATTATAATGCTAATAATATTCAGGAAAGCGTTTTATTGATAAATCAGGATGAAGAAAATTATACTTATTGGATGTATAATCAATATGGAAGCACTTTATGGGTTTGTTATAGAACTGATAAGTTTGAAGCGGGATTTATTGAAAATAATACTTCATTAGGTGAAATTCAAAGTTTGAGTTTTACTCTTAAAAATACTTATCAAGTAGGACAGCAATATTACGATTTTTCTGTGGGTAATCCTTGGACTGGCACAGTTAAAAATGTTTTAAAAACAATACCAAACCCATTTGATACTACAAGCACTTTTACTTTTGACCCAACAGGAGCAGACGTTCATTATAGTTATTACGCAGATGATGCTTTTGAATTTGAATATCTGTCGAATGAAACCGCTACGTGGAAATACGTTCAATCAATTTTAACGGAAACAGTTCAAGCAAACGAAACATTTACAATATCCTTCGATATTACGAATGTAACCAATGCGGGTAATCCATTATCCCAACCTTTTAGAATTATTACATCATATTTAGAAGGTTCTAATTATTATCCACGAGATTTTCAACAAGAAGGAAACCATACATTTACATTTACAACACAACAAGCACCTTTTAATCAAAATTTGGCGATATATTGGGGATTTTATAATAATCACCCTAATAGTGGAGATATAGCAAGAATTAGTAATTTTAGAATTGAAAGACAGGAAAACATTGATATAACTTCACATATATCACAAACTCTACCAACAGTAGATACGGGTGCAGTTGCTGGTGTATGTGAATATTTTGCTTCTTTTAATATTCACGTATCTTACGGACCACAACAATTAACTCTTTATATGGGAGCAACAAATAATGGAGAAGGCGATGAAACAGACAAACAAGGAAAACGAGGCAGGTTAATTTGGGATGATGGTGGAGTTTGGAATGCTACAAGTTGGGACTGGAACGGTGGAAACCATATTGATTTAGATATAGACGGTGGTTTAACAATTACTTATCAAGGAACAGCACCATCAATAACAAATATAGTTAGTTATGACACGTGGCAAAATCAACCCGTAGATTTAGTTAATTACTCTCTCCCTCTAAATGGAAGAGATTATCGATATTCAGTAATTGGAACGACTTCAATAATATTTGATTTACATCTACCAATACCTGATATAGATAATACAATTAACACTATTTATTTAGCACCCACAAGTTCAAGGGATGTTAATGTTTATGATGGAAAAGTATTTACAAGTATTGATGAGGATGATGTTAATAATGCTGTATGTGATTGGATTGTTAAATTTAATTCTTCAAATATACAAGTCCAATTATACGACGCTACTTCAAACGAAATTTATTTAAGTGTTGAAGTGCCTGAATTAACTGCCAAAATTTTAGGATGGTATTTAACTAAGATGGATAAATATGATTATAACAATATTTTAGATAATTATCAAATTTTAGGAATTCAATCAAACGAACATCATTTTATTACTCAGGCATCAGGATTAACGGGAGATACAGGTAGATATATCCCAGATGGAAATTATACAGTTTCAGGTGATACAGGAAAATTTTCATTTTTAGAAAATCAAAATTTAAAAAGATATTATGCCGATTTAGAAAAACATACATTACTTTTAACAAATATAAGGTTTAATATTGATAATATCAAAATTATTGAAAATTGGTTTAGATATAATGAGGTATATACAGGTGAAAAAGTTAAAAGAACAGAAATTAAAAAAGATATAGAAAATTTTTTTATAAGTGTTGATGCTGGAAGAACAGATGAAAATAAAGTGGATTGGGGAAATTTAGACCCTGATAATTCGAACAGTGATATTAAGTACCCTCAAATACCATATTATATGAGAGACAAAACAAAATTAGGAACAGATGAAGGTGATAATGATAGTGAAAATATAGGGTGTGTATGCCCTCGTATGAAAGTGGATGATAGTGATGAAGAACAAAGATTTAAAATTTATACAAGATTTAAAGATAATTGGAATACAAGATTATTAGCAGATAAACGTTTAAATACTTCTTTATATCCTTTCGCTTATGGAAATAATTACGACGAATTTAAATTTAAAAATGATTATCCTGAACTTTATGAATATATTACAACAAATAACGTTGGTGTTTATCCTTATCTTGTTAGAAATGATAAAAATACTCCAACAACTTACGAGGTTTGTTGTGGTTTTGAATTGTTTCAAGATTATAATAATTATGATAATTTTAAAATTCAGGATTTAACATATTTTGGTTTTTCACCCTCATTTTTTGATTATTCGTATATTTTGGGTATTAACCGAGATACACCAGCATATAATTTTACAAATTTTAATTAAAGTAATTTTGTTGAAGATAATTGTAATATGATAAAAGTAGGAAGTCCAAAAATTCAATT
>JAAHTH010001599.1_pt1 | contig 19168 bp, 14 predicted proteins | sample 6116091 | NCBI WGS metagenome assembly JAAHTH01 (sample SAMN13939990, study PRJNA603662) | sponge metagenome | isolation source: marine sponge | host: Mycale hentscheli | place: New Zealand | collected 2006 | reverse complement strand
GAGTTCAACGGTGGGTTGGTTTCGCTTCTACGTTTCCACTTATAGAATACGGCAACGAATTGAGATTCGTCTCCCCTTTTTTAGACTGGGGTTTCGCTCAGTAAAAGTTTAAACTCGGTAACTCAACCGTTGACTACCTTGGCTCAACCCTAACATCGGAGAAATCATGCGTCGTTGGTACATGCAATTTTTCCGCGGCCGACCATTCAGCGGTTCCAACCGGCGCTGGTGGGCTGGCGTTGCTGAAGCTTCGCTCGCCGGCATCCTAATGCTTGCAGGCGTCGTCTCTCTCTGTGTCGTGCTAACGGTGACCGTGTTGAACTGGGAATCGGATGCTGCGAATAACATTTCGACCTTAGTAATTTTCCAACTCCTTCTGTCCGTTGCTCTAATTATTATCGGGGGATTGTGGATTAGTCGACTTCTCTGGCATGTCGGTGTGTCTGCCGAACGCCGCGGAGCAATCGCGACGCGCAAAAATGAAATTGAATTATTGAACGAATTGAGGCGGCAACGGCAGGACCTCCCGACTGTGGCTCGCGACCAATTCCCGCCAAAAGTTGGGAAAAATTTACCCGTTCGGTTGATCCCATCGCCACGGAATATCTGGGGCCTAGTGACCACGGGAATCTTCAGCGTAATTCTCGTTGCGATTGGAACGGTGCTGTCAATTATCGTCGCCGATTCGTTTGGTGTAATGACCAATGATTGGTTTCAGAAATTGCAGTGGAATATGACCGACAACCCGCTCGAGGATCTCTCCAATCGTCCCTGGTTAGCCGCCGGTTGGCTATTTCCAATCACGCTCGCCGCGATGTGGTCAATCTATCAGTTTTTTCGGCAGCTCCTCAAACTAACGGGGATAGGTTCAACTTCATTAGAAATCTCGAACTACCCGCTGACTCCCGGCAATTCCTATCAAATTTTCCTATCTCAAGCCGGTCGGGTAAGGTTAAAATTATTGGACGTGGACCTAATTTGTCAGGAGGAGGCGACTTTTAATCAGGGAACCGACATTCGAACCGAGATAACCAACGTGTTTTCCCAACGCTTGTTTCGTCGGCGCGGAATTGGATTGAAGCCCTCCAAACCATTTGAGACTGAGTTTGACCTTACGATTCCAAGCGGATCGATGCATTCATTTAAATCCCTCAACAATCGAATCTTATGGAAAATCGTAGTAACCGGGCAGGCAAAAAACTGGCCAAGCCTCGAGAGAAATTTTACCCTGTCGATTCATCCGCCGGCACAATTGGAAACCAAACCGAAGATACATTAACAGACCCAATATTGGAGGTTGGTTTTGAAGACGGCGTTGACCAGTTTCAACCAGGTGATTTCCTTCGCTGTGAATACTCGGTTAACCTACTTCCTGAGCACGAGATTCATGCGATCGAAACTTCGGTAATATGGATGACCGAAGGCAAAGGGGATACCGACATCGGCGTCCACCATTTTGAACGCCGTTCCAAGCAGGCTTTGACCCCGGATACTTTTAAGCAACCCCAGCGAATCAGCACCGTAATGCCGGCAAGTCCCTTGACTTATGACGGAAATATTTTGAAGATCCGCTGGTGTATCCGTGTACGACTCTTTCTGCCAAACGCCCACCAAGTCACGCACGATTGCTTTTTCAGCCTGGGGGAAACAAAGTCGTTTTCCAAAATTGCGGACGAACTTCAAACGGACGCCACCGCAACCACCGATTGAAAAGATACCAACCCTTTCGTTAAAGTCCCCAACTGGAATTCGCTTCCCATGCAGATCGAGCGCAATCCATATTCCACTTGCTTCACCGAACCTGGGCAACTTCCTTATATTTTCCCGGAATCTGGGCAACCCCAACTCTTGTTAACAGAATTTGAACAGCATGGCTTTCAGGGGCAAATCATTGGACCTCATGGATGTGGAAAAACGACCTTAACCATGGCTCTGGAGCCTTCACTACGCTCCCAATTTTCCATGATCAAGCGAATCACCATTCGCAAAGATGGCGCGGTATCGGGTGAGATTCGGCCCAAAGGCAACCAAAATTTGAACCAAACTACGCTGTTTGTAATCGATGGAATTGAAAACCTGGGCTGGCTACACCGGAAAATTTTTGTGAAATTTATCAAACGCTCCGCCGAAGGCTTGTTACTCACCACCCATCGAGCAATTAAGGGAATCCCCGTGATCTACCAGATCACCCCTAACTTTCAGATATTCAGTAAAATTGTTTCCCAGATTTCACCCAACCAGCAAATTGACCAACAGCGACTCGAACAGATCTTTGCTCAAAACAAGCTCTCGACCCGAGAATCCTTGATGTCGCTATACACTATCTGGGAAGAGGACCGGCAAAGATTCATTTCTGATCGGGATACTCAATCCGCATAAATCTAGTTATCCTATGTGTAAATCTAATACCTACGGCTAAACACGTTCTGGACGTGTTGCTACTGCCTTTTTATTTACGCCAACTAAATACCCCAAGCCATTGAATGTTTGAGCCAAAAAGCAGCTACGAGAAACAAGACCTAATCGACTGCGGTCACGGATCACTTTTCGGACCGGGGAACGCCCAACTCCCGGTCAGTCAAATGCTGATGCTCGATAGAATCAACCACATCTCGGCTACGGGCGGTGTTGCCGACAAAGGGCAAATCACAGCCCAGTTAGATATTAATCCCGACCTCTGGTTCTTCCAGTGTCACTTCCCAGGAGATCCTGTGATGCCCGGTTGCTTTGGCCTCGATGCACTTTGGCAACTGGTCGGATTTTTCTTAGGGTGGAAGGGAAACCCTGGTAAAGGTCGCGCCCTTGGCTGCGGACAAGTCAAATTCACCGGGCAGGTTATGCCTGACGCAAAATTGGTGACCTATCAAATCGACATTAAACGGTTGATCGAAAGAAAGCTAATCATGGCGATCGCGGATGGAACGGTCGCTGTCGATGGCAAAGTCATTTACACGGCTGACGACATTAAAGTTGGGTTATTTACTCCGGCACAAATGAGCAGCCAATAACCGGCGTCCTGAACGCTAGACCGACCCGGCAACGCCGACCACCTAATTTGCCGCTCTGGTTTGACGCCATCATTTATTGCGCAAATCCTTTAGCGTTACCCTTTTAGGATTGCCCTTTAGGATTGGGAAACGTTCATTGAAAAATCGCGATTGCGCCTCCTGGTGATAACCGCCGTGAGTTGCGATTACGATTCTTAGCATTGAGTGACTTTCGGGCACGCTTTCCAATGATTATAAAAGGTTCTCCGCGCGTTCCCTGAATACGAGAGGTAATTCCATGTTTCGTCGATTCACCCCCGTCGCCGCAGCCTTACTTTTGACTGCAATCTTGCTTGCTCCAATCGCAAACGCAGACGAATTAAACGTCCTCTTTCTTGGAGACAACGGTCACCACCAACCCCGCCTCAGGTATCTGATGCTTGACCCCGCCATGCAAGCAGCCCGGATCCAGCTAACTTACACTGAAGATCTAACTGATTTATCTGCCGAAAATTTATCAAAATACGATTCGATTTTACTTTATGCGAACATCGACAAAATCTCTAAGCCGCATGAAAAATCACTTCTCGATTTTGTTGCCCGGGGAGGTGGATTCGTCCCCGTTCATTGCGCAACGTTCTGCTTCCGTAACTCGCCCGAATTAATTTCCCTCATGGGAGCCCAGTTTCAGAGACATGGGACGGGTACTTTTCGAACCGAAATCAGAGGGACTGATCATCCGTTGATGGACGGGTTCGGAGGCTTTGAAAGCTGGGACGAGACCTATGTCCATCACTTGCACAATGACAAAAACAGAACCGTCTTATCGTACCGGGTCGACCAGGAGGGGCGAGAGCCCTGGACCTGGGTTAAGACCTTTGGCCAAGGCAGAGTTTTCTACACCGCCTGGGGGCATGATTATCGCACTTGGCGAAACCCAGGATTCCACAATCTCATTGAACGCGGCATTCGCTGGAGCTGCAACGACGATCTCAGCAAAGTCAATGACTACCTTCAGGAGAAGCCATTTCCGACACCGGAAATGAACGCGCCTCGCACGGACGTCACTCCATTCGAATACCTCGAAGTTGGAAATAAAATTCCAAATTACACTCCAGGAAAAAACTGGGGAACCCAGGGGCAAGCCAAATCAAAAATGCAAAAACCACTTGCGCCTGAGGAATCGCTTAAACATATTGTGGTTCCAAAAGGATTTCACGTTGAATTATTCGCATCCGAGCCTGACATCGGCGGGAAACCAATCTGCATGAATTGGGATGCCCGCGGACGGCTTTGGATTGCCGAGACTCAGGATTATCCAAATGAACTCAAGCCCATTGGAAAAGGGCGAGATCGTATTCGAATTCTCGAAGATACCAATGGTGACGGTCGAGCAGATCGATTTACGGTATTCGCAAAAGGTCTAAGTATCCCCACAGCTATGGCCTTCTCCAACGGCGGCCTAATCGTACAAGATGGCCCAGTGACTAAATTCCTAAAAGATACCAACGGCGATGATGTCGCAGATGAAAGTACAGTCCTCTTTACCGGCTGGTCTTTGGGAGACACCCACGGTGGAGTCAGTAATTTTCAATATGGTTTGGATAACCAAATTTGGGCGATGCAGGGCTACAACAGCTCCCAGCCGATAGCTCAGTCCGAGAAAGGCCAACGATTTCGACAAGGCTTTTTCCGTTTTAATCCCCGGGGCTCGACGCTGGAGTTCCTTCGCTCCACTAATAATAACACTTGGGGACTCGGGCTAAGCGAGGAGGGAATTGTTTTTGGGTCAACTGCTAACGGCAACCCCAGCGTCTACATGCCCATTCCCAATCGTTACTATGAAAAAGTTCGAGGATGGACACCGTCCTTAGTCCTTGGATCGATAGCCGACACGCACCAGTTCGCTCCCATCACCAAAAACATTCGACAAGTTGACTGGCACGGAGGATATACCGCCGGAGCCGGGCATGCACTTTATACCGCGAGAGAGTACCCTCAGGAGTATTGGAACCGCACTGCCTTCGTCAATGGTCCCACCGGCCATTTGGTCGGAACTTTTGTCCTTAAACCAAACGGCACCGACTTTGCCTCAACTAGCCCATTCAATTTGTTCGCCAGCGACGACGAATGGACTGCTCCCATCATGGCCGAGGTTGGTCCCGACGGTAATGTTTGGGTAATCGACTGGTACAATTACATCGTACAACATAACCCAACACCGCGCGGATTCGAAACGGGCAAGGGAAATGCGTACAAGTCAGACCTTCGAGATAAAAAACACGGACGGATTTACCGCGTCGTCTACGGGGACAAATCGCCAAACTCAATCGCTAATCTGGACGTCGCTTCTCCGGATCAACTGGTCAAAACGCTGACCAACCCCACCATGCTGGTTCGAAAACACGCACAACGCCTACTGGTCGAACGGAACCAAGCGGACATTGTCGATTCCTTGATCCAACTCGTTAACGACCAGTCCGTCGACCCGATTGGGCTCAATGTCGGTGCCATTCATGGACTTTGGACCCTCCACGGCCTTGGTCAATTTTCCGGAAGCAGTCCTAAAGCGGAAGCGGCACTTACCGGTGCTTTAAACCATCCGTCACGGGGAGTTCGTCGCAATGCAATTCAGGTCTTACCTCAAACAACGGAATCCACCCATAAAATCTTGACGCAGGATTTGCTGAACGACCCGGACCCTCAAGTCCGGCTCGCCGCATTGCTCGCCCTCTGTGATTTGCCTCCCGTTTCAGATGCGGGGGACGCGTTAATCAAAATGTGGCAGCAACAAGCGCTCTATCAGGATCGCTGGATACCCGACGCGTTTACCGCCGCTGCGGCTTCCAATGATACAAGCTTTCTACGATCGGTTGCAAAGTTCGACACACCGGACGCCGGCCTATTAAAGACAGTTAAGATTGTGACCGAACACTACGCGCGAGGTGGGAATTCGAAGACGCTGCCTCAATTAATTGGGCAACTCAACAACGCAGACCCAACTGTTCTAACCGCCGCAGTGGAAGGCCTCAGTCGGGGCTGGCCTCGGGATCAGCCGCCAACTTTGACCGAACCACTTGAATTGAATCTCAAAACATTGGTCGAAAAATTAGCCCCGACCAATCGGAGCGCCCTGGTGAAACTTGCCCAAAGTTGGGGCAGCGTTGAATTCGCTGATTATGCTGCGAAGGTCTCCAAAGATCTATTGGCACAAGTTGACAATCCAATGCTCAGCCTCGACCAGCGGATTAACGCCGCCCGGGAGGTCGTCTCGTTTCGCTCGAGTGATAACAGGACAGTTAGCGACCTGTTGAGTCGCGTTAACTCTCAGATTGAGCCCGCACTCGGCGTCGGCATCGTCGAGGCACTTGCCTTAAGTCAATCCAAAATAGTGGGGCCAGAACTTGCCACAAAAATTCGCGGCTTGACGCCAAGGATTCGAATGGCTGCCATCACCGTTTTACTAAAGCGACCCGAATCAACCGATTCGTTGTTGACCTTAATTGAAAACGGCCAACTCTTGCTTTCAGAGCTCTCGCTGGAACAAAAACAAACGCTCAGCAACCACCCCGTTACTGAAACCCGAGAAAGAGCGAAAACCATTCTTGAGCGAGGCGGTGCGCTTCCCAATACCGACCGGCAAAAAGTCCTAACTGAGATGATGCCAGTTACAATGTTGACCGGAGATGCAAATGCTGGAAAAACAATTTTCAAGGACCAATGCGCTAACTGTCACAAGCACAATGGAGAAGGTGCGGAAATCGGACCCGATCTAACCGGCATGGCGGTCCACCCCAAAGAGGAATTGCTAACCCACATCATCGATCCAAGCCGTGATGTCGAGGGCAACTACCGGAGGTATACGGTGACCACGTTAGACGGCCTTCTCATTAACGGGCTCCTTGCAGCTGAGTCAAAAACAGCGATCGAACTGTATGACGAGAAAGGTAAAAAACAGGTTATTCTAAGAGAGGACATTGACGAACTCTCGGGTTCAACTAAGTCAATTATGCCGGAAGGGTTCGAAAAACAAATCACCCAAAAGAACATGGCAGATTTACTCGAATTTCTGACCCAGCGTGGTCAGTTTGTGCCCGTCTCTCTACGCAAGATCGCAACGATCTGCAGTGACACTCCAATGTTCATTGGCACTGGCGACGCAGAAAAACTAATTTTTAAAAATTGGGCTGCGAAAACTTTCCAAGGTGTACCCTTTCAATTGATTGACCCCAAAAACGGAACCGTCCCGAATGCGATTGAGCTGTTTGGCCCCCTCGGCAACGTTAGCCGGAAAATGCCGAAAACAGTTGAATTCCCATGCGTTGGCGACATTAAAGCCATTCATATGCTCGGAGGAGTAGGTGGCTGGTCCTTCCCCTACAGCCGAGACGAAACGGTTTCCATGATCGTGCGAATCAAATATGCCGACGGGAAAACCGAAGATCACCAATTGATTAACGGGCAGCACTTCTCTGACTACATTAATCGAACCGATGTTCCAAAATCCGAATTTGCATTCGCCGTTAGAAACCAACAACTCCGGTATCTTTCAATCATTCCTGCACGAAACGCCCCCATGGAATCGGTTCAACTCATTAAGGGGTCTGACAAGACTGCTCCCGTCACGATGGCGATCACCCTCGAAACGAAATAACGCGTCACTTGATTTCCACTAAACTCTATAATTGTGCCGGTAAATGAGAGATTCAGCTGGCAACGTTCGCCGGACTGTACCCTAGAAAACCACCCAGCAAATTGACAAATAAAAAAAGCCGCCAAGCAAAACCTCAGCGTGTCTTTCGGAAACACCCCGGGGAGGACTTGGCGGCTATTATTTCGATCTCTTTAATTTTTGTGCAGTCGTGGAAATTAAAAAATTAGCTACGACCCCGGCTCCTTGCCATCCACCCAAGGACCGGCAAGCTTCATATAGTCAGGCTCTTCCAGACCGCTTCCTTCATCGCCACCGGTCCATCCAGCGATATGATGGGGCTTGGATCGATTCTCTGACATGGTCTCCCAGTTCTTTGCCCACGATGGATTGGAATCACTGACCGTATAATTCTCATCGTCAAAGAAAAACACCTTGCCTTCGCGATAGCTTTGAGCACCAAGAATAACCGTGGTGATGGCAGCCGCACCCAGCAATGGATCATTATTGCACATCGATGGATCGTTGGCATACATCGCATCTACCCAGTTCTTGAAGTGGGCGTAGGTCGTATCTTTCACTGATTCCGTCTTAATCCGTTCGTCCTTCAGTTTACTATTACGAGTCACCTGCGGACGCTCTGGAATAAAATCGAACCCGGCAAATTTTTCACCGGTACCAAAAACCAATGACCCGAAGTGGCCTCGGATAAGCTGCTTGATAGGCGTATTCTGGCAGGCCATCGTAGCCGTCACCAATCCTTGAACCCCCTCTTTAAAATCAGCAACCACCGTGGCTACGTCAGGCACATCCCGACCGTCATACTCAAGAAATATCCCACCGGCGCCGCAAACCCGCCCCGGAAACCTTAGCCCCGTGGCTTTCAGCATCGTCGTCGTTCGATGCACAAACAAATCAGTAAACATTCCGGAACCGTAAGGCCAGAAGCGCCGCCACTGTTTGTATTTAGCTCGATCAAAATCTTCGTATTCAGCCAAACCCTCTTCCACACCAAGCCACTTGTTCCAGTTGATATTTTTTGGATTCATCTCCGGCTCGAGTTCGTAATACCGCCATTGGCCCATCGCCGAATTCCGAAAAAACTCAGTCTGATAGGTAAGGACTTTCCCAAGCTTCCCGGAAGTCAGCATGCCATTGACCTGATCCCAAAGTGGGAGACTGGTAGACTGCACGCCAACTTGCATCACCTTGCCTGATTTCTGCCAGGCCCTCAAAACGGCAATCGCCTCGCTTACGGTTTTGGTCATCGGCTTTTCGCAGTAGACGTGTATTCCACGCTGTAAACAATCGATCGTTTGTTTTGCGTGCCAATGGTCCGGCGTCCCGATACAAACACCATCGAGATCTTCCTTCTCAAGCATCTCGACATAGTCTTCGTATTGCTTTGGCTCGAATCCCGTTTCCTTTTTGATGTATGTGGCCGCGCGCTCAGCGTGTTTGTTGTAGACATCGCATACAGCTACCAATTCAATTTTTTCACCTTCCACCTGGAGCTTCGTCATTCTCTTGACGTGAGCCCCAAATCCCCGCCCACCCGGGCCGATAAAGCCAATTCGTAAATTAGCATTTGAACCAGTAGAGACACGGGCTTTCGAAGTCCCCGACAGGACCGATGTGGCTGCGATTGCCCCTGCCGAGGTCTTCAAAAACCCACGGCGATTAGATTGTTTGTTTGACATTTGTGATGACTCCATGATTCGAATAATACTTTTAAAAATCCTATCGCAACCGCATGAAACTTTCCACACAATCTGAAACAACTCTCAAATTATTATAAAATTTCATAGAAATTATCAAGCCAACCTCAACCGACACTAATTGCGATCCGCATCTGACAACAGAAGCTCTTGAAAGCAGGAATCAACGCCCCGTACAAACCGAGGGCGAACTGAATTCACCTAGATAAGGTTGCTACTTCCCTAAAGACCTAACTCTATTTAATACCCACGGATTGCAACCCTCAACTACGGTTGACGGACACCGCTGGTTTGTCCAAGATGAAGATGTACCCGATCTTGTCCGATGTAGTCGCAATGTCTTCAAAAAAGCGTTTTTTCTGCGTTCGCGGATTCATGAAATCCGGCACCAATTGGCTCGGCAGCCTTCTCAGCAGCCACGAAGCCATCAGCGTTGTTGGTGAATTTCACTGGGATGAAGTCGTTTCAGCTTTCAATAATAGCTTGAAGCAATTACCGGTCTATCAGTCGGAAGATGCCAAAGAGAACGCTCGGTTTAATTTCGAAGAAATGGTTCGTAAGACGGTTGAGAGCTATGCTGAACCAACCGCAACGCTTATCGGCGAAAGAACTCCGACGACGATTATCCCAATCCCAATTAGAAATGTTCCACATATTTCAATTCTCCGAGATGGCCGGGATGTTCTCGTGAGCCGCGCTTTTCACCTCTACAATAATCCGGAAACGACTCGATTATTCGATCGAATTCCGGAAATGAATGAAATGCTACAAAAATTCCGCAGTGATCCATGGTACTTTCAAAAACATCCAGAGGACTTACTTTGCCATCAGGAGATGGTTCGAGATTCCATTCGTTTCTGGAGTGAACACCTAGAGCGGGACGAGTTAGCGGTTTCGCTATATCCAAAATTGAAAATTAAATTCGTGCGTTACGAAGACCTGCATCGCGATGTAAGTCAGGAAAGAAAGAAGCTGTTTGAATTTCTCGATGTCGATCCAAGTAAATCTTCAAAAATCCTAGGGCATCTTAAACCCGGATTCAAAAAAGAAAGACCGTCCGAGTTTCTGCGGAAAGGTTCGGTTGGCGATTGGACCAACTACTTTACCGAACAGAACAAAGATTGGTTTAAAGAGTATGCCGGCAAGCAATTGATTCAGTACGGTTACGAAACATCATTCGACTGGTAAAAGAATTCAACCATGGAAAACCCAATTCCGTCAGAACAACCTAACTCGGCCTCCACCTCGATTCCCCAATCGAATGCGGCTCAGGAAGCTCCTGAACCTACGATTCATCTTGACCAGTTCCTAAAAACCTGCGGAGTCGCAACGGGCGGACAGGCAAAACGGCTGATTCAAGGAGGCGAAGTGGCCGTCAATGGCGAACTCGAAACCAGACGTCGTCGGCAACTCCGCGTCAATGACGAGGTAGAACTCGATGGCGTGGTATACGTCGTCGCCCTTGGCTAAACCAAACAGGGGCTAAACCAAACAGCGGCTAAACCAAACAGCGACTGCCTCGCTCGCATCATCCGGCTTAAATCGCCTTTGAAGGAGGATCAAAGAACCCTTCCATAAACTCAATTGCTCGCTCCAGCGGGCGGTCGACATGTGGGGTAAGCGGTTCAGCCCCAGACGGCTGATCTGAATTTTCTTCGTCCAGTTCGGCTTCCAATTTTTTAATATTTAGCTGATTAATTTCCTGAACCATTTCAAGCTGTTGAGGCGTCAGTAGCCCTTTCAACTCGCGAACGTAACGCACTCGGGAATTTTTAAAAATATCCTCTTCGGACAACTCAATTTCCCAGCCTTCATTGGGCTGAATGCCCCAAATTTTGGTTTCTTTTGCGATTTCGTCATACCGGTCAATATGCCGGCCACTGGGTCGCCAATAACTTGCCGTTGTCAATTTCAAAGCGCTCTCCCCTCTTTGAATGGGGATCACGTTTTGAACCGTTCCCTTACCCCAAGTTTGCTCTCCAATCACCGTCGCTCGCCCATGATCCTGCAAACAACCGGAAACGACTTCGCTCGCACTTGCGGAGTTGCGGTTGACTAAAATACAAATTGGCATAGTTGGATCGGTTCTTTCCGGGCTCATCGACACCATCTCACTATCAATCTTTTGATCACGAACTTTCGTGGTTACGATTGTCATCTTTTCAGGCAGGAATAAATCACAAACCTCAACGGCTACATCAAGTAAACCGCCGGTATTATTCCTCAGATCAATAATCAAACCGTCAACCTTCCCCATCTGATTTAAGGCGTCTGCCAACTCTGTCGCGGTGTTGCGGCCGAACTGCACTAAACGGACGTAACCAATATTGGGATGCTCCTGAAGATGAAAATCCCAACCACTTTCAATGCGGGAATCTCCGTGAACGCTGTCGACCTTGATTTCATCCCGCTCGACTTCAATCTTGATCGATTCACCGGAACGATCGAACGTAATCTCGAACGGTTCGCCAACCGGGCCACGCAGTAATTTAACCACCTCGCGCTGATCCAACCCATCGACCGAATCGCCGTTGATCTCAGTGACCTGATCCCCCGGCTGAAATCCACTCTCTGACGCAGGCGAACCCGGCATTGCCGCCAACACCGTCAGTCGTTTCGTACGTGGGTCCATTTCAACATAAACACCAACTCCTCCGAATTCTTGACGCATGTCTTCGTCAAACATCTGAAATACTTCACCAGACATATACATAGAATGTTCATCAAGATCTTTCAGCATTCCCTCCATCGCAGAAACAAACAGATCTTCTCTTGAAATGCGTTTCAACGATTCTTTATCGATCACCTCAATTGCTTCCGCAAATAGATTTGCATAACGATTCCGCGAGGCAACCGAATAACAGGCTAACGATACAACAATCGTCAAAGCGATTAATAGCAGGTTTCTTGGAGGCATTCAAAAACTAAAGGGTTGAAGATCTCTGGAGCAGCCAACGAGTGAGCACCCGTTAATACTTAAGTTCTACCAAATTCTCCGGTTCTTGTCCGTATCGGCTCCCACAACTCATTACAAAAAAAAAGCCACCGTCAAAATATGACGGTGGCTTTGCTAGTACTTTCAGTTCTTCCGAGGTCGGAAGTTGTTCGACGCTGGAACTAGTTTGGCAAACTCTTGAATTTATAAGTCGGGTTTCTTGGATCAAAATCTGAATCCTTGAGCCCAACATTCACCTTAATGTTCACGTAGGTGTACTCTTCAATAAGCTCAGGTTCTTCCCCTGGTGCAGAGGGCCAATCGTAAGCTGCAAATCGAATTGGCAATCCTAACTCATCATCGATGAATACTTGTGCTTTGTGGAATTCATACGGAGCTCGTTGATCTTCGTGAATAAGCTCAATTACAGAACAAGAACGCTTGTTGATGGTTGCTCCATCGGAGTAATTGACGACACACATTCCTGCAGCACGATCCCGCTCCGCTTTTTCAATCAGTTTGATGATCAAATTTTCAAGTCCAGCTTCGTAAACCGGCTCTCGCTGACCTCTCATCATAAGTGTTGACGTTGGTTCGAGAAGAAACGATTTCAATCGTAACAACGGAGCGCCAGCACCTTCATGGACCCACGCCTTATTATCATCTTTCCCATCGACCCAAATCACCTCTCTACCAGCGACCTTAGCCGGCTTCATGAATCTCATGTAAATACTGAAAGGAGTCTCAACGCCAGACTCATCTCTCCGCGGGCAGCGAATTTTCGCTCCCATGTAAGTTGTCGGGCTAAGCTCGCCATTAATCCGTTGCCGCTTGACTAAGATCGCAGTGTAGTCGTTTACCTCGCGTCGCATTCTTCCGAGGGCCTCTTCCGCGATTGAAACCGCACGATCAAGCGGATGCTTAGGCGCAGCAGGCGCAGCTTTGGGATTCGCATCATTATTGTTGGGTAGCCGAGTTGCCACCTTCGGTACTTCAGAAGACTTATTTTGAGTTGTCTTCGGAACACGAAACGTGGGTGACTCGGTCGCTTTGGTTTGATTCACAGAATCTGTCTGGGCCATTGCTTGAGTCCCCAGAACTGAGACGCCGATGGCGAGAGACAATACCATCTGAAAAGAACTTCTTAATCGTTGATGCATCCGATCCTCCGTGATCTTGCTTTGTTGACTCGAGTGATCAACAATTCCAAATTACAATGTCCGTTTATAATTATGGTTCGAGTCGGGCGTATCTTACCGCCTTCCTTCAATTTCATCAATTGAAGTCCCCAAAGCCATGATGTTAAATACCTTAAAAACCCTACTTGCTAGCGTGCAATGAAGCATTTCTTGGATACCGGTCTTATCGCCACGAAGGGCATACGCTCGATAGTTGCATCACTTTCCCAACGATAAGCATCGTTACCAGTGGTAAAGTTTGCCTCAATTTGCCGTCAAACACCAACGGTGGATCGTCATAGGCCTAATAACCGGAAATCAATCTCCCAACTAATTTTCGATTTTTTTGTCCAACGAGATCGTGACAAGAAACCGGCGTCCCAGATTCAGACTAATTGCCCAAACAACAATAACTTAGGCCAACAATAACTTAGGCATTTACCGACGCGTCACAGGGAAGATATATATTGATTCGCCGCTGATCGTCGATGGACTGGGTCAACACCAGATCCCCACCGTGTGCGCGAACCAGGCTTCTGGATAAATTAAATTCGACACCACCAGAGGTCTCATTGGCTTGCGTTCGTATATTTTGACTGTTTTCCGGCTGGATACTAATTCCAGTCCCCTGATAGCCAATTTCCATATGGACAAAGGTCCCGTGCGAACTAATTTTAATCCGAATCAATCGATTTTCGTGAAAACTTGCTTTGGCCGCTAAATCTAGCAAACCGTCAATCGCCCTGGTAATTTGCAACCGGTCAAATTCAAAACAAACCTTTCGATCTATTTCGTCGAGCTCGATTTCGACTCCCTCGAAATCATTTTTCTCTAACCAAGTCTTGAGGGAACGGCTGAGGACTTGATTTAAATCATCGTTTTCAACCATCAACTCAGGAAAATCTTTGAGAGATACAACTTTACTGAGCAGATCAGCCAATTTCTCTTGCTTCGCCTTGACGGTGTTCCAACCTCGACTAACCAGCTCTAGGTCTTGATTGGCAATTCCAGTATCCAATAAAAATCCACCACCATTAATCACCTGAAGAAAATTATTGATCCGATGATTTACTAAGAGCGTCGTTTCTCCCACCAACTCTGAACCGGTCGGAAAAATCTCTGGACAGCCTTCTCCATTCCCTAACTCAAAAACAAAGTCATTTTCCTCATAGCGAATTCGATCTCCATCAGAAATAGCGGCCATTTCAATCAGTTCACCGTTCAACTCGACGCTCTTCTCATGATGGGCGGAAAGCAACAGGTAATGTTCACCAACACGAATTAAAACGGCAAAAACAGTTCCATCGGATTGAAGCTCAAACGGCAATTGAACGACCGTCGTAATCAACGAGCCGTCGCCTTCGACAGTTTTTCTAAATTGTGGAAACCTGTTTATTGACATCAATTAATCTTCGGAAGTTTGGAAGACTTGTATTGGCAGGGCGAAAATTGCCGGCAACGAAAAACCGAATCCTGTTTGAATCGACGATTCATCTATCACTCAAGCCTCTTTACACGGTAGTTAATGACCACCATGACTGATTAGGCTTCGTCTTCGTCTTCGGGAGGTGCGTCGAAACTTGGTGCAGTCGGCTCGTCGAAGTCATCGACAACATCATTGTACTCGGGTAACCGATTCAATGACGCTGCATCGAGGTCAAGATCATTCTTAATTGTGGACTGAATGTCAGAAAGCCCCTTCCGAAATTGCTGATAAGTCCCGCCAAGTGTTCGGGCAACCTCGGGCAATTTACCACCAAACAAGACAACTGCCACAACAGCAATCACCATTAACTCACCAACCCCTGGACTGCCAAGTCCGAAGAAGCCGAGTAACTGATGCTGTGATGTAAGAAAGTCTGCCATAGAGTGGCATTTCCAGATGAAAAAAGTAACTGAGCCGTCGCGTCTAACTAGGAATCAAAGCGTGTGCCTAATCGAGGCTATCGCTATCGTCCTCGATAGCACTTTCGGCAGGCGCTTCCTTGATCCCGGTTTTGAATTCATTCACACTGCGTCCCAAATTTCGCATCAAGCCGGGCAATTTAGCGCCGCCAAATAGCAACAACAGAATCGCCATGATAATTAGTAATTCCGGAATACCGGGCATACCAAACGCGAGGAACAAGGATTGAAGAGGAACAATTCCGGTCATGTTTAACTCGTGATGAATAAATGGCCGCTACAAAAAAAAACGGGCATTGTAGGAAATGACAACGCTCTCATATTCTAGAACTCCAAGGTTAACTGTCAAACCCTTCTGATGAAACATAGCTCAGACCAAGTTCAAATACCCATTCAACGACCGCTTTAAACCGTATAGGTACCCTCCCAGTATCGGTATGATCGGTCTAAACGCAGCAATCGCCCACGCCAATGACCCCAATCACGCGATTCGTCAGGATGTTGGCCTACCCAGTTTCGTAAATTTAACCACAAACTGGACGGTTCCGCGCCTTCTTCGATCAATGACGCCACGGACATCTCCCATTTTCAATTGGCGTTGGTCGTGAACTGCCCCGTTTTAAATGCCCAACTTTTTCCCTGGGACCCTTCCACCAGCACCCGGAAATAATAAGTCGTTCCCGGACTCAACCCATCTAATACAAATTCCGTACTCGCGTTTTTCACGTCGACCGCAGCAGTTTGAAGTTGCCAAGTTCGATCTCCATTAAACTGCTCACTGCTCGCGCCTTTCTTCTCTGTATTGTGTAATTTACGTTTTACGAACGTTAAGCAATCTGACTGGCCGTAATAAAGCGTCGCCTGCGTTTGAGATCCGGCCTGAAGCCCAGGATAAATCACGACTGCGCTTCCCTCTTTGATTCTGACAACCTCTGGATTACCAATCTTAACCGGTAACTCAAACAACTGGCTTTCGTATTTCGGTTTTAGATAAATCGGTAACGGACGTGGCTGTTCTCGGAGTCGTACAACGTTAGGACCGGTCGTCATTTCAACCCCTCCCGTTCCCATCGACAACCAACCTTCATCCAGCACCCGCACAAACCGGATGGTGTCAGCCGGGGCATCTCCTAAATGCAGTGTATCTGCAGCGTACCATTTCTTGTCAAACCCAGAAAACCGGCCTCGCCACTTCACTTCACGCACCACATCACCAGTTCGTTCGACATTGGGTGGACCCGGAACTTCGCAAAAAGAACCGGCACGTAATCCAAGCTGCCCCCGCTTATTTTTTGAGGGTCGACGACCTGCCGCAAATAACATCCATCGTTTTTCATACTCGTCAAACAGATAACCGTAGAACGTATCGAACCCGTTGGCAGACTCTACTCTCAATGCCTGAATCACTGATTTCGGATGCCGCAAATACGGATCCCAATTTCGAATTTTCACGCCAGAACCCTCGTGACCAAAACCACTAAATTCAGCTTTAGGATTCGCCGTAGCCAGTAAATGTGGCATGGTAGAAACCGGCGGCAATTTTGCTGCGTTGCGATTTGCCGCCCACATTGAGAAATTTATTCCGCCAGCAGAAAGTCCCTCCGCATTAAAAGAGGCGCCAAAGTAACCAAAAGCCGTCGTGATTGGAGAATAGGATGAACTCTGACGAACACTCTGAGTCTCAAACACCCAAAGCTTCGGCTCTTTACACTGGGATGACTCGTAGCGCGCATGAACGGCCGCCGGACGCCACCTCGCGCGAATCAACCGCGCACCATCGATACCCGGGCCGGCAGCTTCCATTTTACAAAACTTTGTTTCAGACGACCTCTTGGATCCTAATTTGCGAATGGAAATAATTTGCAAACCGAGAGAACCAGCTTCCAATGGCATCACAATCGACTGCGGCTTTCGACCATCGCTCACTGACGTCGCCAATTCAAACTCGTCCTTCCCCACACGCACTTTCCAAGTGCCCCCCGCCTCACTTCGCGGGACATCGAAAAAGATCGTTAACTCGGCAGCACCTCGATTGGTTTTCCATAAATACCAACGTGCTTCACCCAAACTTTTGCCACCTGCTGCCTGTAAGCCTTCAAAATGACTGGAAATTAACAGACGTTCTGATTCCGGCGATGGATGCTTTCCGATCGCTCGAAAAGCTCCTTTATCAAAGAATCCATTATTAGCGTCCAACACCAGGCGCCCGTTAATTGGAAGTGAACCAAAATAAGAAACTTCGCTCCCTACACCGTTGATTTGTGGAGTAGAAAACAACTCCACTTGTCCTAACGCCTGCTCTGCGTGCCAACCGGCAACGACGAGGACACCGCAAATCAAAACACGAAAACACATCATTCGCTGCTCTCCACTTTCAAACTTTTCAACCCGGCTTCCCTCAAATATTTTACTAACCGCACCGCATTAGCGAGACGCTTGCCTGCTCGTCCTGAATGGGGCAAATTCAAATCATCCAAATCGCACTCTTCTTTGACAAATTCACCTAGCGTTCGCCGCGAATCTTGACCGTTAAAATTAATCGATTTCAAGGTCATCCAACGTTCCAATTTTCCATCCACGTGTTCCAGCATCCGAATGCCGCTTGGATGGTGCACCACCAAAGTATCCCCGTCCTTTAAAAAACTACGCCACCGTTCGCGAAACTCATTAACCGTTTCGCAATTTTCAAAATGGTGAGGTGACAATCCCAAATGGGAAAGGAATGAATTCGTCAGGGGTCTCTTAGGTTTTAGAAAAGCTTCAAAATTCTTCAAATACGGTTCCGCGCCTGCTCCTAAACGATGGGCACTCCAAACCAACGGCCCCCGCTGTGCCTTCTGGCGATCACTCTCTACAGCTTTTTCACGACACTCCAATTCCCCGTAAGCAACTACTATAGATTTTTCAGGATAGACCAACCTCGCTGGAATATTTAAATTCCGCCCTGACTTTCGTCCCCCGGAGTAATGGGAGGACCTTACCAGTGGGTGGTCAAGTTGCCGCTGAACCATTGTCTCAAACGCGCCGATCAATTTGTCTAAATCAACTAATTCCGGTTCGATTTCTCTCAGTGCTTGAACAACCGCTTCCAAAGTGGACAGCGACACGTCATCCGGCTCTAAACGTATTCGATAATTACCCGGCTCAGTTGGCAGCAATTGGTAATGAGGTAATTTTTTCAACTGTGGCAAATCCCGAACCAGCGTCTTCGCTTGTGGCCAGGTTCCGTCGATCACAACCAACTGCTTTGGCTTCTCATTTTCCGGAAGGTTGGCAAGCGTCGTTGCCGTATTGGATGGGTATAATAGCCCTGCCGATGAACCCAACCCAAGATCGGCGCTGACTAGGCTTTTTGAATTCCCGCAAACTAGCTTGGTTCGATCTAAAGCAGCACGAACCATTCTGGCCGTGTTGAATGGGTGATCTCGCTCACTAACATGCTGAACGAGTACGATCTCAGTTTCATTCTCAATGCTCGGAATCAATGCGCAATAGCACTGCGACTGCGGCCGGAAACATCGAAAGCAGCGTGTCCGACTTGGCACTGATACAGAACCGCCCCGCTGACGTGCATCGTTGAGACGAATGGTAGTGCTCCCCATCGAGGAAATCGCTGGACTCAATCCACTTGATAATTCAATGGCGGAAATGCATGGGAATCGAACCCACCAACCACATGATTTCCATGCGGCTCAACGGTTTTGAAGACCGCGGCCGGCACCAGCCGAGCAAGCACTTCCAACTGAAATATGACCGGTACTTGACTAAACAAATCAATCCTACCGGCCCTGCGA
>JAAHTH010001598.1_pt1 | contig 19168 bp, 14 predicted proteins | sample 6116091 | NCBI WGS metagenome assembly JAAHTH01 (sample SAMN13939990, study PRJNA603662) | sponge metagenome | isolation source: marine sponge | host: Mycale hentscheli | place: New Zealand | collected 2006 | reverse complement strand
GATCTTCGATCGAATTCAGATCAATTGTCAGGAGTGAGTCCTTGGTTTGAAGAGAGAGGGTGCGTTGATTTTCGTTGATGATTACTCCGCTTAGAAATCGTCCGTCATCGAGTGCAATTACACTTACTTGATAGTTTTGAGCGACGGAGGCACTTGGGGCGAGGATGTTCTCCAAGAGATAGTTTATATTCTTTCGATCCGAGCCAGTCAGGTCCGGACCAATTTTTCCTCCTCGACCGAACATGATATGGCATGCCGCGCAATGCGCTTCATAAATTTTCATTCCCTGCTCTCGGTTTCCCGTGGCCAATCGAACCGCGGTCAACTTTGTTTTAAGTTGATTCATTTTTTTCTCATTCTCTATCGAAGTGGAGCGAATGGCACCCCAGTTCGACTCCAGCAATTCAAGCAGCGCTGGCTCATCGAAATTGCTGATTTGCCGCGCGTGTGAAGCAGAAATTACTGATTTGGGAATTTTGTGTGCTTCGACGGCGAGAAGTAATTTTTCGGCCCAGGATTTCCGCGTGACCAGCGCGTTGATTGCGGTCGATTTGCCCTCCGGGTCCATATGAGGGTACCGGTTCAGGATCACCTGTGCAGCGTTGGGTGTGTCGCATTTGGCCATCGCTTTAACTACCGCGGTAGTGAGGGCTTTGTTATTGAGATGAGGACGCAAGAATTTGAACAGCTCGGTATCCTTCGATGAATTAGCCAATGTGATAATGGCTCGGCGGCGCGTGGAAGTATCATTCTTGCCGTCATTGACGATGCTCTTCAGTTCCTCAATGGTCCGGCCTGTTCCAAAGACGACATCCAGTTCTTCTAACAAACGATTGATGTGCGGGTCTCGCCGGGAAGATAGAACTGCTTTGGTTGCAGTCCAATCCCGTGGCGTGGGAGCTTGATTCCAGCCTTTCAAGGCTTGGGTCATTCCAAGAAGAACCGAATGGATTTTGTCTCGTTCGGCACCTTTGAGCTGAACCGTTAACTTGTCAACAATTTCCGGCTCGGTTTGAATATTGAAAGTGAGACGCCGGGCAATGTTTTGCGTCAGCAAGGGAATGTGTGAATCGAAAGCCAGGTCGATTGCGCGACGGGGTAATAAGTTGGCGATCGGTTCATAGCCATACCAGATCAGTTTCGGTTGCGTTCGATCCTCGGCATCTTGCGATTTTGTGGCAAGTTCTGCCGCCAGCCGGTGCCCAAATTCGGGCGTGAATCTTGGGATCGAACCGGCAAGGTACAGGCGAACCAGTCCAGATTCGTCTTCTTTTGCGGTTTCGAGGATGCGTTCGAGTCCCGGATTAGAAATTGAAATACGGCCATCGGTGAGTAGTCGGACCGCCCATGCACGCAGGTGCTCATTTGATTCGGAAAGCCGATTAAGCAGCCAAGATTCTTGATCTGGGAAACACGAATAAGAAGCCCACATGATTCTCAGTTTTGTTTTCGTGTCCCCTGCCAGTTCAAACGCATTTTGGAATTTTTGTATCCATGGGTGATTTTTTAGGCTCGATAGGTCATCAGATTCAGAGTCGGAATTTCGTAAAGAGCTGCTTTTAGATTCTCTGGAAATAAGTTCCTGAAGACGTCGTCTCGATTTTCGCACAACCCATTCGTTTGGGTCGGATAGATTTTTAATTAGCTGGTCAACTGACGCGTTTGAAATATCAACAGGGTTGGAGGGGACTGCATCGCCATAGGTTATTTTGAATATTCGACCGGAGGTTCGGTGGATTCCGTCGTTCTCATGGCACTCGCCGATGTCCGACCAATCTGCGAGGTAGACTTCGCCGCTGCGACCGTAGATCATTTCGATTCCGCGAAACCAGGGGTCAGCAGACTTGAAATAGTCTTTTCCGTGATGAGCGACATAGGAATTGCCGTCCCGGTGAATGGAGTCTGAGTTAATCCGGCGCCCGTGAAAATTTGCTGTAAACAGCTGATTGTGAAATTCTTGTGGCCATTGGTTGCCTTGATAGATCATCAGGCCGGTGTGGGCATGACCGCCCCCGGCCTCGTCAGTGCCGTCGGACATTTTTTGATTGCGTCCAACCGCCCAATGTTCTTCGCCTACATCCCAATGAAAGTGGTCGGCGGTTTGGTCAATCAACTGGTAAAGGTGTGGATTGAAATGGGCGCCGTACATGCGTTGATACCGCGCGTTGGGAACGATATGAAACAGGTGACCGATAACGGTATTGATCATGAACATCTCTCCGTGCTCATCAAAATCAAAACCCCACGGATTCGTTCCCCCTTGAGCGACAATTTCGAATGTGTGGTCGCCGGGGTGGAATCGCCAGATTGCACAATTCATGGGGGTGCGTTGGGAGTCGGTTGCTCCCGGGGCACCAACGAAGGAGGTAGCCTGAATCCCATGCCGACCATAGAGCCATCCGTCAGGGCCCCAGCGGAGACCGTTGACAATATTGTGCCGAATTACATCGCCCTCAAAGCCATCTAACAGAACAATTGGCTCACCGTCTGGGATGTCATCTTGATTGGTATCCGGGATAAACATCAGGTTCGGTGCAGCCGTCAGCCAAACCCCGCCAAATCCCACTTCGATACTCGTGAGTTTTTTCGCTTGGTCCCAGAAGATAGTCTTTTTATCAAAGGTGCCATCTGCATTGGTGTCTTCGAGAATTAAAATTCGATCATTCAAATCTGTGTTAAAATTTTCCCCGCGATCCGAATACGTATTGCATTCTGCTACCCAAAGGCGGCCACGGGCATCGGTCGTCATGGCAATCGGTTGATTTATAGCTGGCTCTGCTGCAAACAAAGTTGCCTCGAAACCGTGAGGCAGCGATAACATTTTGAGCGCTGCTTGCGGTGGCGTTTGCGGGATTGTCAGCGGTTGCGTATTGGGCAACTTGGGCGAGTTCGTATCGACTTGCCCATGCAGCTTACTGTCGACCGAAACAAGAAAAATTGAAACAAAGATGCCCACGACGGCAATAATTGCAAAATGTCGCATGTAGAAATCTCAGTTGGTGTTGCAGTGGTAAATTAAATTTAAATGTACCAAATTCTGAGACTGCTTGTGAAAGTTGGAATGAGGCGAGTCGACGTTTCAGGGGAGCGCATAAAAAAAGGTAGTTGTGCGGGATCACAACTACCGTTTTCTATAATGGAAAATCCTGTGGCAAAACGAGGAGTTTCAACAGAGATGATTCAAAAAAATCATAAGAGTCCGGCATCATGCCGCCTTCTTTTGATCCGAATCATTTCTTTCATTCGAGTTTTCAGGTTCACTAGTCTTCATAGGTTCAAGCTCTTTTCTGAGGATTAACATGTCAGAAGGTGCTTGAATTCCCAATCGGACTCGGTCTCCCGAGACCCGGACGATTGTTAAAACAATCGAGTCGCCCAACATGATCTTTTCACTTTCCTTCCTGGAAAGAACGAGCATATCGAGTATCCTTGGTATTAAGTGTTAATATGATTGCGAAATCTATTGCGACAGGATTTTAGGTGCCATCGCGAGCACCGTTCTTTTAAATCGCTCACCGGATGAGCCATAAAACAGAATCGAATTTTTATCGGTTTCCCAAACGGCCGTTAGTTTGACGCTTCTCGGTCCATGAAGGCAAAAGAAAATGCCACATGGTCGGTTGCCTCTGGTGAGAATTCTCTCGGTGACCTGAAAAATACCTTCTTCGAAATCGTTTTGCTGACACAACGTATGAGATACAAATTGTCGTAATTGCTGAATGTTCTTGATCTGAATTGGATCTTGTTGCATTCTCGGCACTTCTCCTCCCTAATTGATTTTGAGCGGCGAAATTCACTTCGAATGGTGTAACCTGTTTACAAATCAGGTTGACAGTTGGAAGTATCGGCAGGATGGGTCGTTTGCGGGATGTAAAAGTGCGTATTTTTCGTAGCTTATTTTGATAGGGTAGCTTTGAGAAAACAACCAATATAATCCGATCAAGCAAGCTTTACCGGACGCTCGTTCCATTCGGTACTACGGTGCAAACTAGACGCCTACCTTTTTTGGCGACGGATTAATTTTGGCATGGTCGTTGTAAACGAACACCCGATATGATTTCCCATAGAAAAAATATAAGCTGCCTTAAGTCGTTATTATGTTTGTTGTTCGTTGTTCGTTGTTCTTAGATCGATTGTCTTCAAGCAGGTTGCGGTCGCTTGCTTTAACATCGTGATTGCAACTCAGGTCGCGATTCGATTTTGAGATCGCGAGAACACTAATAAATCATTTTCAGGAAACGTTGTTTGAATTTTAGCATTGAAAGTGATATTTTTCGGGGACCGGTTGATCTCCTACTTTATTTAGTGCGTCGGCACGAGGTGGAGGTTTCGAAGATTGCGCTGGCTGATGTTACTGAGAAATATCTCGAGTACATTGATGTCCTGAAAGAAATTTCAATTGATACGGTTGGCGACTTCCTCGAAGTCGCGAGTATTTTAATTGAACTTAAAGCCAGAGCCATGCTTCCCCGACCCGAGGCGGAGGAAGATCAGGAGACGGAAGTAGCTGACCCACGAAAAGATCTCGTGCAGAGATTGTTATTGTTCAAGCGGTTCAAGGATGCCAGTTCGTTATTGGAGGATCAGGGGGTTGCCTGGCAGAAGCGGTATGCCCGAATGGCGGATGATTTGCCAACGCAAAAAGTCGACATGGCAGACCAGCCAATTCACGAGGTTGAGTTGTGGGATCTGGTGAGTGCTTTTGGTCGGGTTTTGAGAGACAATCGTCCAGTTCCTCAGGCTAATATTACCTACGACGAAACTCCGATTCATATCTACATGAAACGGATTCACGCGAGAATTGTGACCCACCAAAGAGTGTCGTTCACAGATCTATTTGAAGCGGGAATGCACAAGTCGGCGATGGTGGGTATTTTCCTCGCAGTTTTAGAATTAACGCGGCATCACAACGTGCTCGCCCAGCAATCCGATTTGCATAGCGAGATACAGATTGTTCCCAATGATGGATTTAGCAAGGAACTCGATGTCTCAAATATTGACGACTATAACCCACATAGTAAGACGTTGCCGACAGGCGACCCGGGGTCAATGGTCGATTGATTTTTCGAATCGAATGAAGTTTCAAGTTTAGCGAACTACCGTTGGTGTTCGATCCGGTTCATCCAGGCTCAATGCAGTCGACGCGCTTTGTGGGGGCTCGAGAATGGTAACTGATTTAATGAGGTCGATATTTTTAAATCTTTCTAAAATGTAATCATTACCCTGCTTCTTGAATTTCCCCTGAACATTTTCATTTTTTGGGTTTTCCCCATATTCGGTATTTATTTTCTTAAGCACGGAACTTCCTGTTTTGATCTCTGCAAAAGGCACAAATGGGCTTCCTCCACCGGGTTGAGGGATGTCCAGCGAATCGTTAAGCCTGAGGTTGCAGAACATTTGTACGGAGCGGCTGTTGGGATTTCCCGTTTGAGCGAAGGAGAGCGTGCCCGGGATATTCTTCTTTCCTACTGAAGGATCGTCTGGAATGGTCGAATTGCGCCAAGCGGAATTGACTGCAGGATCGCCATGAATTCCGAATTGAAACATGAACCCGTCGATTGCTCGGAATATTGCGATATCACTTTCGAAATATCCAACCTGAATCATATTATAAAATCGGTCCGCTGCGTGGGGCGCCCAGTCACGATGAACGGTGATTGTGAAATCTCCTTTGGTGGTCTCAAATTTAGCATCAAAGGTGGCGGGTGCTGTTGCCGTTGCCAACTCTGGTTTTAAGAGCGCTGGATTAAGAGCAGTGGAAGTCTTCTTTAGTGTTTTTGGGGTTAGTTTCAATATATCCAATTTGTTACCGCGACGATTGGTTAAGCAGCCAGATTGCGAGAATGTAAAACCGACGATCAAGGTCAATAAAAGCGAAATTGACCATTGTTGTTTACGATACATTTCCATCATCCTTGAAGTATTGTGGAGCTTAAACACGGAGGGCTAAAGTGGCAGTCAGGTCGGACTTGCCGGAAGGGTAGCAAAAGCAGCATTCGAAACCAATGTCGAGTTTGCGAGGATAGGAAACCTTCTTACTCGGGACCAGGTGTCGCGTACGATTCATGCGATAGAGCGAGTTGGTGAGCCGGGATTTTGCAGTGAAGGTTCATGAATTGGGAAACTTTGAGAGTTTTCCCATTATTTCTCACTCCGATAAGCTTCATCGGCAATCAGTGGAATTTGCTTTTTTACTTAGGCTTCCCCCTGATTTATGAGCTATGCTTCTAAAGCAAGGCATCTACCAGAAGCGTTTATCAGGACATTGAATAAGATACTCCGATGGTTGGAAAACGACGGTTATCTTCGATTACCGCGCGTTTCCATGTAAAGTTGATCCTTGGGGTGAGACCCCCAAGGGTCAGTTTTACGAAATATTTGGTTGATTTAAATCCAAATGAAACAAGCCGCTCAAATGAGCGGCTTGTTTTTTTAGCGGAACCGCTCGAGACGCGGTTTTCTAATTTTAACCAAACGAGAACCTATTTATTGCCGGCTTCTGATTTCGCCTTTTTGAAATCGCCCGCTGTGATAATTAGCAAGCGATCTGGAGCAATGACCTTTTTCATCGCGGCATCGACTTGTTCTTTTGTTAGCGTAGAAATTTTCTCATCGCTCGCATTTTGAAATTCCATGGTTCGTCCAGTTTTCATGTTGGACAACAGCTCGCTGGCTAGTTGGCCGTCTCGAGCTCGGCTGCCGCGACGATTGATGAGAAAGCTCTCCTTGGCTTTTTGTAATTCATCGCCAGTAACGCCGCTTTCGAGCATTCGGTCGACTTCTTCCTGGACGGTCTCGACGACCTTTTCTGTGTTCATCGGATTGGAAATGCAGAACATCATGTACATTCCGCGTTCGTCTTGATCATCCGCCTGGAAGCGAGTCATGGCAGTATAGGAAAGTCCGTCTTTCTTACGCACCCGATCAGCGATCCGAGAAGACAATGGTCCGCCCCCCATAATGTAGTTGCCGATCAGCATGGCTTCATAATCTGGGTGGTTTTCATTGATGTCAGTCGCAACGCCCGCAATGTAAATCGCATTGGCTTTGTCGGGTGTGTCTAGATTTATCCGTTCTGCCTTAATGTCGAGGTTGGCTGGCTCTTCGATTCGCTGGTAAGGCATTTCTGTCTTCCAACCATCAAAGACTCTATTTAATTCCGCCAGTGTGGTAGTTGGATCGAAATCACCAACTACTGCAATTTCGCCGAACTCACCATTGAGGAATTTTTCTTGAAGGTTTCGTACGTCATCAATGCTCACATCTTTTAAGTTCTTGACTTCTTCTTTCATCGTCGGTGTGTAGCGAACATTGTCGGCGGGTTGAGGGTCCATTCGACGGGAGAATTCATTGACGGCCAGACTCATTGGATCGGACATTCCCGATTCGATTCCGGTAACCATCTCACTCTGAATAATCTCCATATCACTTGGATCTAATTTTGGTTCCCGGAGTGCTTGACGCATGATCGCGAGAGCAGGAACTAAATTTTTCCGTTCAGTTTGGAGATTGAAATTTAAAGTCCCTAACGATCCGCTGAAACCAAGGCTTGCTTTAAGATTGTTTAAAGCGTCCTGGTATTCTTGGAATCCCAGTTCTTTGGTGCCACGGGAAAGTAGTTGAGGAAGTAAATCGGCTGCCGCCCGTTTTCCTTTCAGGCTATTCTCATCGCCATAGTGAATGGTTCCACTGAGTGTTACGCGATCGCCTCGCGTTTCCTTTGGGAGTAAAGCGTATTTCATTCCCGAATTCAGTTCGCCAAAAGTCGTTCGCTTTTGAATATTCATTGGAGAAGGATTAAAGGCTTCGCCGGCGGCCATTGCTTCGCGGCCTTTATAGTCAGCGACCATTTTCTTGACATTGTTTTGGGCATCGATTGCGATTCGCTCAGTCTCTTCGGATGGGAAGAAAAGGCCAACAGTTCGATTGGATTGAATCATGTATCTCTTGGCGAAATTCTGCACGTCTTCTTTGGTTACCGCTTCAAGTCGGTCTCGGTGGAGGAAGTACAATCGCCAATCGCCGTAGGATTCCCATTCACTCAATGCCGTTGCAAAACGTTCGGTGTTGGCAAACTGTTGCTCTCTTCCTTTGGAGATTGCAACCACGGCTCTTTTTACGTCCTCATCAGAAACGCCACTCGAACCAATGGTTTCCATCTGTTCGACGAGGATGTTTTTGGCTTTAACGAGATCTTTCTCGACTGGCACTTCTGCGTAGGCGAGCATGATGCCGGGGTCGTAGCCAATTCGGGCAAACGCACCAGCACTCGTTGCCATCTTGGTTTCAACCAAAGCCTTGTAGAGCGGCCCGGATGGTTGATTGGAAAGGACGCGGGCGAGGACTTGTGCCGACGCATACTCGGTGCTGGAAGCAGAAGGGATGTGATAGCCCAGACCAACAAATTGGACGTCTCCTGAGCGTCTTAGGATAACGGTTCTCTCGCCATCTTGAGCAGGTTCTTCAGTGTAGGTCTTGGGAAGTTCTCGCTCCGGACGAGGAATCGATCCGAAGTTTTTCTCGACTAAATCCAGTGCGAGTTGCTTGTCGAATTTACCGGCAATCACCAGTGTAATGTTATCCGGTTGATAATACTTGCGATAAAATACTCGCAAGTTAGTTGCCGGGACACGCATGATGTCACTGCGATTTCCGATGGTTGATTTTCCGTAGTTGTGCCACTGGAATGCGGCGGTCATGATGCGTTGGATCAAGATCCCCTGTGGATTGTTTTCGCCACGTTCAAATTCACTTCGCACAATGGTCATCTCTTTCTCGAGATGCTCTGGTTTGATCCAGCTGTTGATCAAACGATCCGATTCCATTTCGATGGCGAATTTTAAATTTTCGTTAGCTACCTTCGGATCCCCGTCGGGGGCAGGTAGCGTTTCAAAGTAGTTCGTGCGGTCAATTGAAGTGGTACCGTTCATATTTAAAACGCCCCGGTTCTTTAGTAATTCCGGAATGTCTGGGTGGCGATCGGTTCCGCGAAACAGCATGTGCTCTAAAAGGTGAGCCATCCCTGATTCTCCATAGCCTTCATGTCGAGAGCCGACATTGACGGTCATGTTCATCGTAAATTGTGGCTTCGAATTGTCGGGAAACAGTAATAGTTTGACGCCATTGTCGAGGCGGTACTCTGTGATTCCTTCGACTTCGTACATCTTTTTAGGCTCCTGCGCTTCAGTCGTCTGACTGATCATCACAACGGCCATCAACGCAACAGCAGCACGACCAGCGAACCGCCAAGAACGAGGAAGTTTGGAATGTTTGATCACGTGAAATCCTTAACCAAAAGTATCATTGAATGAAGAAGGTTGAACCTAAACACAGGATGCAATAAATCGCGGCTTTTGCAACCGGAGAGGCAGTCGTGCCTGAATTGCCAGCAGTCGTTTTAATTCTGACGAACCACTGCTCCTGATTCTAGCATCTGTTGACGTTAATCGTAAGCGAGGGGGCTTGTTTGTATTCCGGCGGAGATTAGTTTTTAAACTTGGCCTGAGAATCGAATCTGGTGAACGAGACGAAAGGTCGGTGTGAAATTTAAAACATTTTGGAAGCAGTTCTTCTAATCGCGGTGGAGTTTGAGATGCAAGCAGAAGACGATGTGCAAGTACTATCGAGGATCATTAAAGCTCGCAAGACCCAAAAAGTACTCGGGGATGTTGACCATTCGATTCATTTTACCAAAGAAAATATCGAGTATTATAACGGAAAAGTGATCGATTCGATCAAGACGGCGGGGTGGGCTCCCTTTCATTACAATCGAGCTCACGAGGATCTTGCAGAGCCCTGGCGAGTCCATGTTATTTGGCATGAGGATTGCCGAATCATCGCCAGCCGCTTTGAGGATTGGTTTTCCGATGTCAAAGCAACGAACAAGCTTCCAGCCATGTTGTCGGCTTGCGGCGCGTTGATCATCGCAACGTGGCTACCGCAATTTCGTGGTAAAGCTCAGCAGCTTGAAGGGGTGGAAAATTCGATTGGCTTACCTAAGCAGATTAAGATCGATGACGAGCATCTCGCTGCCGCTGCTACAATGGTACAAAACCTATTACTTCTGTTGACCGCTAATTCAATGGGAACTTATTGGTCCAGTGGCGGTCAATTCCGAACGCCAAAGATGTTTGAAAAGCTAGGCATCAGTTCGGATGAATTATTTCTCGGCGGCGTTTTTGTTGAATACCCTGAGACCACTAGCGAGTCGGTTGAGCGGGTGAGCGGCAAGCAACGAAATAACCGTAGTCAAGATCACGCCTGGCTACGAGAGATTCGGTTAACTGAAAATTGATACCTTGTTCGACTTCTGCAGCACCACGTCGTGCTTTAGCAATGAGTGATTTGGCTGTCGTCTGAAATTGCCCAAAGTTAATTTAGAGGCGTCATCAGTTTTGCGTTATTGGCTATTTAAGAGATCCGATGCGGAAACGAATTGGCCCGATTTAACCGCTTTCGACTGCATTTGACAAATCTGGATCGCATCTCGCGCAAGTGCTCCATTGAGAATCTCCGATGGGCGATTTTCTGCAATTGCTTGAGTGGCTTCTTTGATTTCTCTTTTGAATGCAAAGACAGGATCTCCATCGCCAAGTTCCGGGCGATGGACTTGTCCGTCCTCGGTAAGAATTTTGAGTGGCATGGATTCAGGTGCATCGGCGAATGCTTGGAAATCAAATTGAATTGTGGCTCGTTCTAGATGAATTTCAAAGCCATGGGTGAACGGTCGCCCTTGTTGATTAATGACTCCACAGGTGCAGGTAACTGCGAAGTTGGAGTCTTCAAAGCGAAAAATTGAATTGCAATAATCGACGACTTCGCCTCGGATACGGCCGCAGCTGTAAACGCCAGTAGGCATTCCAAATAAGAGACGGATGAAATGAGCATCATGCACATGGAGGTCGAATAGTGGACCGCCAATTACATCGGGGTCATAAAATTTTGTCAGCCATTGAGGGTCAGAAATGACACGTTTAAATGAACCCCCAAGTAAATTTCCGAATTCTCCGGACGCGATGACCTCGCGGGCGTACTGAAATTCAGTGAAATAAGGTAGCACTTGGCCTACCATCAATTGTCGATTGTGTTCTTTGCATGTTGCTACAGCAGCGTCGCAATCCTGGAGGTTGAGGGCGAGGGGTTTTTCGCAAAAAACGTGCTTCCCCGCCTTGGCAGCAGATTGAATCGCATCGCAGTGCATGGCTGGAGGGAGGCAAATATCGACGCAGTCGACCTCGAGATCAGAGTCTGCGAGCATCGCTTGAAGGTTTTCGTAGGTTTTAACACCCGTTAGGTCTATTTGGGTTCCCGGTGGTCCGAAATTACCTTGTATTCCAGTCCAGTCACCCGCCCGTCGCTCCGCTTCAGGTGTGGCAATTGCAACGACTTCGACGTCAGGAAGTTCTTGATAGGCGAGCCAGTGAATCCATCCCATGAAACCTATTCCAGCTATTCCGACTTTCGTCATTTACTTTCCAATCCCAATGTCTAGAGTTCACTAAAAGGTAAAAAAGTTGGCGATTTGCAGGGATGTTACCTAGCAGCCAATCTTTGTTATAACAGGTTGGGGCCCAATGAGTAGGTTTGTTTTTGGGTGGCTGCGCACTGCAGCGTCTGAGTCACTGCCGTTTCGTCATTGCGGAGAGTGAAGTTCTGAAAGGAAATAAAATGCCGATTGAGATGCAACTTGCCAAGATTATTATCAGTGAAATTAATGAGAACCAGATCGTTTTCCTGCGGGAAGTCGAAGGGGATCGGGAGTTTCCAATTTTAATTGGTATTTTTGAAGCAACGAGTATTGATCGTCGGGTAAAGAATATTTCCCGGCCTCGTCCGCTAACTCACGATTTAATCGTCGAAGTTGTCGATTCGCTTGGAGGCGAATTAGACAGCGTCGTGATTACAGAATTAAGGGAAGCGACTTACTACGCGAATCTGCGGATTAAGCGAGACGGAGAGATTATCGAAATTGATACTCGACCGTCGGACGCGATCGCGATCGCTGTGACCTGCTCTCCCCACTTGCCGATTTATGTGGCAGAGAACGTAATTGATGAGGCGATTTCTACGGGAGATTGAGGGGCCCGCCGGGTTCAAGTGAGAGGATTGATTGGGGTGTTTCTTGAGTCGATTGGGGAAGATGGATGCCTAGCAGGTGAGAGAGCATCTCAAGGTTCCTAGAATATCGTTTTGAAAAGAGTAGATTGGCGGGTTGGGAACCCTCGATCTGGATTCGATTGACCAACAACTCGTCGTAGATCTCAAGCTGGTGGGAATCGCTGGGCAGAATTATGGTTTTGTGACCCAACAAAAGGCGTTTCTGAGTTAACTCCCACCCTTCGGCGTGCGGTCGCAAGTGCAATCGAGATTTGGTTGGAAATGGGCCCAGAGTTCGGTCTGGAAAAACAGTCAGTTCAGCGATTTCGGGAATCTGGTAGGACGGGCGGAACAGGCACCAGAGTTGGTCCCAGATTATATTTCTGATGTAATGAACCCTGCGGTGGATCCAGCGGAATACGATTAGTCCGGCAGCCAACAAGATTAAATTCAAAAGCAGGGCAATTGTCGGACTCCAGAGGTAAACTGCTAACAGCAATGCGCAGATCAATTTGTTGGTTATTTCCAAGAGTCCATCAATCATTGGGATTGGAATCAACCACACAATGATCTCAAGAAAAAACTTGATCGTGTTGATAACAATAATGTTGAAGGCTGCGAAAAGGCAAAATAGAAGACTTGATGAAATCGTGAAAATGGAAGCGTGAACCACCGTGATTCCGTCGATGCTGGACGCTTCACCTGGAAACACGGTCATGACACGAACCAGAATGAGGGTGATGATTGCCGCATAGGCCTCTAATTGATCAATTGCCTGTGCAAAGGGCTTGCTGACTTTGGTAAATTTGGGAATCGAAGTCAGGACAGTCAAGCAAAGGAACGTCCAAAATAGGTAGGGATTCCCGAGTACCGGGTTGTCGCTAATCATCGAAGGAGGTAGTTGCAAGTTTCCACCAAACTGAGCTGCGCCGGCGAGTATGGTGATCCCAAAGAATGGAGAGATGGCAATAGGAGCAAGTGGCCCAAGCCAAGCGCTTGCTTGAGCCATGTTTGAAATCTGGTCGATTGCTGCAAGATCGCTGGATGGAAGTGAAGAATCGAGGTCAAGGGAAACTCGATCTGCTTGAAACGTCCAAACGGTACTCGCAAACACTAGAAGCAAAATGCAGCGGGTGACGATGAAAGCGTACACGATAGCCCTCGGTTAAAAATCCAAATTCAGAACGACGGTAATCGTAAAATGACTGCAGCACTCTGATTCAATACAAATTCAGGTTAACTGGCAGGGTGTCGAAACTTGCGGTCTCAGTATAGCCCAAACTTCTGTGGAAGAGTCAATGAACCCCCGCGGTGAGTCAGTTTTACTGATGGCACAGAGGGGAACTTGGAAGCCACTGGCGGTTTAAACTCAAGGGAGGGGCCAGCGATTGCCAGAAGTTGAATGAAGCGGATCGCGGGTGAGAGAATTTGTCTAGACATAAAAAAAACTCCAGCCGTCTCGGGCTGGAGTTCTTTGTTTTATGTTGTGCAGGTAGATCACTCGCGTGGGCGGACAGCACCTGTCAAACCAGAGTAATCTTCACGGTCTTCGCCGTGCCATAGTGGCTGCCCTTCAAGAACTCGTCGTCGAAGCGCCTCGATTTTCTCTTCCGATCCAGCTGGAGCATCGGTGGCCATGAATTGCTCGTCCTGAAATGGAACGAAATCTTCGTCGTGTCCATATTCTAGGATTGCTTCGAAGACGTTTTTTACTTTCTTGTTACCGTTGGACATGGGTATGTACCTGTAGTTGGGCAAAATCTTTTTTTAGGGAAACGAGCCACAGCATGCGATCAAATTCAAGTCGCCAGAATATCGGCGTAAGGAAAAGTGTTTCGCTCAGATGAAGTGGGCTCCAAAAATATTGGCTTGAACCATTCGTGAAATCGGGATGGTCGCGACCAATTACGAAGGCATTATTGACGAGGCGGAATCAAAGTCAAGAAATTTGTTTTCGATTTTCCAAAATGTTTTTCAGCGTCAAAAACGGTCGTTGTTAGATGCCGCGTCGGTCTGGGGTGCGAGTCGAACTGGCTGACGATTGGTTGGCGTGACGGTTGGCTTGAGTTACAGGTTTGGATTGGAAAATGGAACAGGGCTAAGGGATGTTGGGTGACTTTAAATCAATTTAATGGTGCTATCTTCGTCGAGAAGTTAAAAATGACCGATTTTAAGCATCTTCTTGGCTTTGGCTAAAACGCGGAACAGGTTAATCTAAGCTATTAAGTTCGCCGCGGGTGTTGTTCCTGTCATTTCACTTGTGGGGCATTTTGAGCTAATTTACGGCTCGAAAAAAAACTGGGTTTCCACGAGATGGACAGTCGACAGGGCGCAACTCGCCTGGAACTGTGTTGGATTTGTAACCGAAAAGGAAGCGATTAACGAGAATGACGGAGTATTACCAGACTTGCGTCTCCCTTACGCCCCGTTCACGGGGATTTCATTTGATCACCAAAGAGGTTTTGGATGCGGTTCCTGAGATCCAGCGTTTTGAAATGGGACTTTGCAATGTATTTATTCAGCATACCTCAGCAGGTTTAACGATTAACGAAAATGCTGATCCCGACGTTCGGGTCGATATGGAGACGGCGGCGAATCAGTTGTGCCCAGAGGGAAGTCCCTTTATTCACACTTGCGAAGGTTCGGATGATATGCCGGCTCACGTCAAAGCTTCAATTTTCGGTGCGAGTGTGACCGTGCCAATTCAGTCTGGACGTCTGAAGATGGGTGTCTGGCAAGGCATTTATTTGTGCGAGCATCGTAACAGCGGTGGGCCGCGACAATTAGTCATTACACTGCAGGGTAAACTGAAATGAATCACATTCGACTGAACGGGTTGATCACGGGCGTTCTTGCTGGCTGCGTGGGCGGAGTGATTGGTGGGGTCTTCTGCAAAATTCTCTTGAGTTACGGGTTTTACTCTGGCGTGATGCCGGGCGCGCTTGTGGGGCTCTCATTTAGTGCGGGCTGTAGGTCCGGTGGTTGGTTACCAGCGGGAATCTCGGGAGCAATGGGGTTAATGGCGGGGCTACTGGTTCAATGGTTGGTTTACAGTGACTCGCCAACGTTCTTTGAATTCCTAGGCGACTTTCCTACTTATGGACGTATCGCTTGGGTCTCGATTGGTGGTGGTGCGGTCATTGCATTCTTTTTACTGCGCCCCCGCGAGACGCGTTTGCCGCCAGTAAGTCAATAATTGGGTGAGCATTTTTTAAGAATCCATTAGTGTTTCTGAGTGAGTGAAACCTATCGTGTCTTCGTTGATAAGACGTCCAAAATACAATTTCTCAATTAGCGAAATCGGATCGAGCGGTGACAGATAAATCGGTTCAAATCATCGGTGCGAGAACTCATAATTTAAAAAATATCAACGTTGAGTTACCTCGCGATCAAGTCGTCGTGATTACAGGGTTGAGTGGCAGTGGAAAAAGTTCGCTCGCATTTGATACCCTCTACGCCGAAGGCCAGCGTCAGTACGTGGAAAGTTTGTCAATTTTTTCACGTCAATTTTTTAATCAGATTCCTAAAGCCGATGTTGATCAAGTTACCGGGCTCCAGCCTACGCTCTGTCTCGACCAATCCCATCATTCATCGAACCGGCGAAGTACCGTTGGAACGATCACCGAAATTTATGACTATTTGAGATTGCTGTTTGCACGAGTGGGTGATATCCACTGCTATCAATGTGGACAGTCAATCAAGCAGCAAACCCCTCAGCAAATCCGGGATCGCTTACTGGAATTACCGGAGCGGACGAAGGTCATGATTCTCGCTCCCCTCGTAAAAGGGCAAGCGGGACAAAGTAAAGAAACGATTAAAAAAATTCGTCGGGAAAGACTGGTCCGGGCCCGTGTTAATGGTCTAGTTCACGATATTGATCAGCTTCCTGAATTCCACGAGGATCTGGCTTACAGCATCGAAGCTGTAACCGACCGAATTATTATTAGAGAGGGAATCGAGTCCCGGTTACTTGAATCGCTTGAAAATGCAATTCGAATAAATGGTGAAGGAAGCGTGATTTGTTCCTATCTGCAACCTGGCGAGGGAACGCAAAACTCAGATGCCTGGGAAGACCTCAGTTTTAGTACGCGGTATTCCTGCCCGAAATGTGAAATCTGCTATTCCGAAGTCCAGCCTCGAAATTTCAGTTTCAACAGTCCATTTGGAGCATGTGAGTCGTGTTCTGGTCTCGGGAATTTGCTTCAGTTCGATCCTGCGCTGGTGCTTAACCGGCGGCTGTCAGTTTTAGACGGTGCAGTGCTCCCTTGGGCGGGATTGACAAAGTCGAAGGTTAGGAAATTACAAGCCGCGCTTGAGCCGCTGCTGAGTTCTTTAGGTTGCGACCTAACGACGAAATTGGAATCGTTGGCTCCGCCAAAATTCAAGCCATTTTTTTATTCCGTTGATAAAGAAAAATTGGGTCTCCAGGCTCTGCTCCAGAAAGAGCTTGCAACGACCGCTTCCGAGGAGCGACAGTTTGAGTTGGAATCGTTCATATCGGACGTCGCTTGTCATCAATGCAGCGGTTCTCGGGTTTCGCGGCAAGCGCGGTCTGTTATGATTGATGGCCAGCATATTGGTGACCTTGTGAATCTGTCGCTGCAGGAATTAAAGGGGTTCATTAGTGCTGTCGATTTTCAGGATGAACGGAAAGAAGTGGCATCGGTGTTAACAACCGAGATTGTACACCGCCTCAATTTCTTAGAAAAAGTTGGGATTGGCTATTTGACGCTCGGGAGATCCGCGGTTTCACTAAGCGGCGGTGAGCATCAGCGGGTTAGGCTTGCCAGTTCGATTGGAACCGGAATTACCAATGCCTGTTTCATTTTGGACGAACCATCGATCGGACTTCATCAGCACGATAACGATCGTTTGATCAGTGCTATTACGAAGCTCAAAGATTCGGGCAATTCAATTATAGTTGTCGAGCATGATGAAGCGATGATCCGCTCGGCTGATTATGTCATCGACATGGGTCCCAAAGCGGGGCCAAGGGGGGGGAGAGTCGTCGCTTCGGGGACTGCCAATGAAGTCATCGAAAGCGGGGTTGGGCTGACGGCTCAGTACCTTTCCGGGCAGCGAGAGATTGGGGGTATTTCGAATCGCCGGGAAATAAGCGCCGAAAAATGCATTCGCTTATTTAATGCTTCGGGCAATAATTTGAGATCGGTCGATGTCAACATTCCCCTGGGCGTCCTGTGTTGTATTTCCGGTGTCAGTGGTAGTGGGAAAAGCACACTTATAAATCAGACCTTTGCGCCTGCAATTTCACGGGAGTTAGACCAGGGAGGGAATTTGCCATTGCCGTTCGAGCGTTTAGAAGGGGCTTCCCAGATCAGTCGTTTGGTAATGGTCGACCAAAAACCGATTGGAAAGAACCCCCGAGCCTGTCCCGCAACGTTTACGGGTTTGATGAGTGAATTGCGTCGAATGTTTGCTGCTACTAAATCGGCAAAGCGATTGGGATATGGCCCGGGAAGATTCAGCTTTAACACTCGAGCTGGCTGGTGCCCGGATTGCCAAGGTCAGGGGATTCGTAGGATGAACATGAATTTTATGCCAGATATATTCGTTACCTGTGACGGTTGCGATGGGCGGCGTTTTAATGTTCAGACGTTGCAAGTCCGATTTGGAGAACTGACGATCGCAGACGTTTTGGATTTAACTGTGGATCAGGCAAAATTAAGATTCGAGGGGTTCTCTAAATTGTCGCGAATTCTGGAATGCCTCTCTGACGTGGGATTGGGATATCTCAAGCTTGGTCAAGCCTCCAGCACTTTGTCTGGTGGAGAGGCTCAACGCGTAAAACTTGCCACTGAGTTATCGAAGTCGAGCTCGACCGGGCAGCTGTATGTGCTCGATGAGCCAACCACGGGATTGCATTTTGAGGATATTCGGTTGCTGATGGTGGCAATTAATCGGCTGATTGATCGGGGGAACTCGATGGTGGTTATCGAGCACAATGTGGATGTTTTACGGTGTGCAGACTGGATTATTGACATGGGACCCGGAGGCGGTGTGGCTGGCGGGGCCCTCGTGGCGAGCGGGACTCCGGAGCAAGTTGCTGAGAATCCTGATTCATTGACCGGGCGATACCTCTGAAGAATCCGCACCGAGTCAGCTTTTTTGAGTCCCATAGGAATCGTTTTAGGCAGCATGTTGCGTCGGCCGTGCCTTTGAAGTAACTTCGTTCAGGTCCATGCGGGGATTCAGTTTCATCCATTTTCTTTTTCTTGAAATTTTATAAATTCATGACTGTCACGATTCGTAACGCGGTTCCCGCCGATGCGGCAACGATCGCTGAATTTCAGTTGGCAATGGCCTTGGAGACCGAGGGAAAGCAGCTTGAGTTGGAGGTCGTTGGGCCAGCGGTCGATGAGGTATTCAGCAATCCTAACAGAGGGTTCTATCTAGTAGGTGAGATTGCCGGAGAAGTGGCCGGAAGTCTAATGGTGACTTATGAATGGTCGGACTGGCGGAATAGTGATTTGTGGTATATCCAATCGGTGTTTGTACGAGAGGAATATCGCGGACGCGGTGTTTTTAAGAATCTGTACCAGGCGGTACTTGAGCAGGCGCGGGTTCAGAAAGCTGGCTATGTCAGACTGTATGTTGAAACCGATAACGAGCGGGCGCAAAAAGTGTATGAATCGCTCGGAATGAAACGCTTGCCGTACTACATGTACGATACTAAAGTTGACTGAGAACGGACGGATCGACTAGTGCAAATTTCGGTTGCAAAGTTAGTTTGCGTCGGACAGTACTGGAGATTTTGAATGTTCCTCAAGTTTGAGCATTCGCATTTTGAATTGGAATCGAAGGGTTAATAGAATTGCCGCGGTGGCCAACCCCGTGGTCATTCCAATCCACAGTCCAACCCCTTCTAGTCTGGCTCCAAAGCAGAGGTAGGCCCCAACGACGCAGCCCACTAGCCAGTAGGAAACAAGTGTTAGAGCCATTGCGGCTTTGGTGTCCTTGATTCCTCGAAGCGATCCAGAGGCGGCAACCTGAAGGCCATCGACGACCTGGAACAGCGCAGCTAAGGCGAGGAGAGAAACAGCGTCAGCGACGA
>JAAHTH010001596.1_pt1 | contig 19176 bp, 26 predicted proteins | sample 6116091 | NCBI WGS metagenome assembly JAAHTH01 (sample SAMN13939990, study PRJNA603662) | sponge metagenome | isolation source: marine sponge | host: Mycale hentscheli | place: New Zealand | collected 2006 | reverse complement strand
CTGTTTTAGATCCCGCCGCGATATAAAAATTTCAAAAAACGCTTTATTTAAGCGACTTTCTCCAAAAAGTCATGACTTTTAAAAAACCATGACGAATCCCGGGAAACCCGTTGAACTTAAAGAAAAGCTCGGAAAACCGGGCAAAAGAGACATCGGACAGTTGCACGAAGTAGCCGAACCGGTTGACGGTCCGCCGATGGTTCCACCTGACTTAAGAACCGCCGGAACTGAACTTTGGGTAAAAGTGACTCGTGCCGCTGCTTTATGGGTTTCCGAGTCGGATTTATTCGCTTTAGCTCAGTTATGCCGTTTACATGATCAGTACGCAGACGTTAAACGGAGAATGGAGCTGGCCGAAACAGACGAAACGTTTTTAGCGTATTCGTTAGAAGCCCGCAAAATCTTAGAAGTACAAAGAGGCTTTTTTAGTGACCTAGGTTTAAACCCGTTGAGCCGTGGAAAACTAGGGCTTACGGTCGCTACCACGAAAGAAATTACAAGCAAGCTGGACAGGTGGCTGAAATGACAACGAAAACCAGTTTGGGTGCGGACGTAGCCGAATTTGTCCAAACGTTCTGTAAACATCACCGCGGCGACCTAGCCGGGCAATACATCGAACTAAGACCGTTTCAGCAAGAAATAATAAACGGCTTGTTTGAAACCAACAACGACGGGTTATGGAGTCACAAACATTGTTTAGTGATGTTGCCTCGAAAAGCTGGCAAATCGGAGCTGTTAAGCGCCATAGCGTTATGGGCGTTAATCGCTTCTGGAGAATGGGCGCCAGAAGTTTATTGTGTCGCAGCGTCCAAAGATCAAGCCCGAATCGTCCTCGACAACATAAAAGCCATGATTGAGTTAGAACCCGATTTAGCCTCAGCCGTAGAAGTTTTTAAAGACTCTCTGTATTGCCCCTTATCGGGTGGCGTGCTCAGAGTCTTATCTAGTGACGGGCGACTAGCTCACGGTCTTAACCCGACGTTCTGTATTGTAGACGAAACGTGGGCGCACAAAGACGGCGAACTAACCGAAGCGCTGTTATCGGGTTCGGGTGCTCGTAAACAGTCGATGTTGGTTCACATAACGACACCGGGCAGCGGGGACGACTCGTATTTGTGGAATCTTGTTGAGTATGACAAACGAGTAAACGCCGGGGAAATCGTTGACCCTACGTGGTGGTCTTATTGGAATCCGCCGCCCGAAGAAATGGCGCACGACGATTTAGCGGCGTGGCGTTACCATCCGGCGTTTGATGATTGGATAGACGACACGTATCTACAATCTCAGGTTCTACAATTACCGGAAGGCGAATTTAGGCGGCTTCATTTGGGGCAATGGACAAAAGACCGGGAACAGTGGCTTTCAGCGGAACAGTTTGACGCCTGCCCCGAAGCAACAATAGAACCCGGCGAAGACGACGTAGTTTTCGCAGTAGACGCCAGCTTTGCTAACGACTCAACCGTAATAGTCGCAGCAACACCCGACAAACGTTTACGTGTCCTACAACTCTGGGAAAAACCAATTGGAGCAGACGACGCATGGCGAGTACCGCTAGACGAAGTATCTCACCAACTAATTGAACTTATCGAACAATGGTCACCTAGAGCCGTTGTTTACGACCCCTTCGCTATGCAGCACGCCATGCTACAAATTGAATCTTTGACGGGCGCTCAATTGATCGAATATCCACAAAGCCCTAAACGCATGGTTCCGGCGTGCTCACAATTTACCGAACTTGTGTTAACTCGGACGCTTTCACACGACCACGACCCGGCGCTATCACGGCACGTCTCTAACTGCCACACACGGTCCGACCGTTACGGTGTCCGGGTCACAAAAGAGAGCCGCCAAAGCAAGCGACGCATTGACGCCGCTGTAGCTTCCATAATGGCTGTGGATGTTGCACTACGCTTGGAACCAGTGGTATTGCCACCTAAACCGAAAATCTATTAGATGCTAGGAACTTTTTTACAGCTCATTAGTTTTGGGCTCGCTTCTTACTTCGCTTATTCACTTGGCGGAATGGCGGGTTTAGGGCTTGTGTTATGTGCTGCGTTAATGTTTTTGGGCGTCGTCGTTGAAAGACAATTTATGTGATTACTCGACTACTAAGAGGCAGGCAAACCGAAAACAGGGACGTAAATTTTGTTATCCCGTCGCGAGGTATGCAACCACAACCTTTAACGGGACCGTTAACAGTTAACAGTACGTCCTCGCTAACTATCCCGACCGTGTACGCATGCGTGCAACTCATTAGCGACTCAATTGGTTCCCTTCCGTTTCATGCTTACCGGCGAGGCGAAATTGTTTTACCTACGCCTCGCATATTGGAACAGCCCGACCCGAGCACGACACGAATCGACACTATTTCAAGCATTGTTACTAGTTTGTTGTTAGACGGAAACGCTTACTGTCTTCTGGGAGACCGAGACAGTCTCGGCTTTCCACAAACCGCTATACCGTTAAACCCTAACGCTGTAGCTGTTAACACGACTAACAGCGGCGCTATCGAATATTTAGTAAACAACGTCTCTGTGCCTTTTGAAGACGTGTTACATATTCGGGGTCTTACGTTGCCGGGAGCAACAACCGGTTTAGGTGTTGTAGCTGCTAGCCGCCGGTCGTTAGGGATAGCGATAGCGGGCGAAGAAATGGCCGCCGACTTTTACACAACAGGCGCAGTCCCTACCGGCGTTTTACAAGCTGACAGTGAACTAACAAGGGACGAAGCAAACGACCTTAAAAGCGCTTTTGTGGCGGCTCACGGCGGACGGCAACGCTCACCTGCCGTGTTGTCCGCTGGCATCAAATATCAGGCGTTGCAACTATCGCCAAAAGATTTAGAGTTTGTGCAGTCCCGGGTTAACTCAGCTCGCGAAGTTACAACCATGTTTAAAGTGCCGTCGCACATGTTAAACGTGCCATCGGAAGGTGGCAGCATGACCTACCAAAACGTGCAACAGGATTCCATGAACTTTGTTCGATTCTGTTTACGTGGCTGGTTTGTTCGTGTCGAGCAAGCGTTTAGCACTGTGCTACCACGTGGCCAAAACGCAATGTTGAACATTGACGCCCTTATTAGGGGTTCACGTAACGAACGTTTTGCAGCACATAAAACAGCTATCGAAGGCGGGTGGTTAACCGTGGACGAAATCCGAGACCTAGAAAACGTGACCGCTTCAGTCGCTCACGACGACCTTTTAGGGTAATCATGAACATAGAACACCGAACGCTAGACATAGCCGACATCGAAGTAAGAGAAGACGGCGGACAACATCACATAGTTGCTTTAGTCGCACCATGGAACGCAACCTATGACGCCGGAAACTTTGTAGAACGTTTTGGAAAAAGCGTGTTTGACAAGTCAATAAAAGAACGTGGCAACAATATCCCGCTCATGCATGGCCACGACCGGGAAAACATGCCAATAGGACGTAGCGCCGCATGGGAAAAAGACCAACACGGTCTAATAGCCGATTTTGAGGTAGCACCAACCGAACGAGCAAGAGAAGCATTAGAGCTAGCCAAAAACGGTTACGTGTCCGGTTTCTCAGTCGGTTTCGTGCCGATCCGTAACGAAGAAAGCAAACACGACGGACGCCGACACCTAACACGAGTCGAAGCAAAACTAGACCACGTAGCGTTACTAACAGCACCAACAGCGCCCGCATACGGCGAAGCACAACTAATAGCAGCTCGCGCATTTAACCCCGACGACGAAACAACCGTACCGAGGCTTGCCAGGTGGCGTCACTTGTTGGAACCAGAAACGCGCTAAGCTTTTTAGCGAACGCCGACGACACGCCGCACTAGCACCTGTCGACACCTTCCTAAACCGAACGTGACACAGGAGCATTTAATGAAACTGCTAGACCAACTAGTAGGAGAACGTGCCGAAATCTCGGCAATGCAAACCGCTTTAGTAAACCGAGCCGCTGACGAAGTCCGCGACCTTACCGAAGACGAAGACAAGAACCTAGCCGACTTCCAAAGTCGAGCTAGCGAACTAGACCGCCGTATCGACGATCTACGAAACATGCAAGAAGCGACCCTAAAAGCGGACGCAATGAGAGCAGAGGTTAGAGCGTTGAACGCAGAAAACCCGGAGACACCGTTAGCGACAGGACAAGCAGTAGTTAAAGAAGAACCGCTTACCTATCGCCAAGACAATCAACGAGACGTGTCTTTTATTCGGGACTTTATTGACTCACAGGTAGCTAAAGATCAGGGCGCTATCAACCGTATCCAACGACACCAAGTCGAAATGGAAAACCGTGACGGCGACACCTCAAATTTTGCGGGCCTCGTCGTGCCTCAGTATTTGGTGGACCTCGCAGCTCCGCTAGCTAGAGCTGGCCGTCCGTTTGCTGACCAGTGTCGAGCGCTACCCCTTCCAGATTCTGGAATGTCACTTAACATTTCACGTGTCACGACCGGGGCAAGCGCAGCGGTACAAGCCAGCGAAAACGGCGCCGTTTCAGAAACCGACGTGGACGACACCCTGCTAACAAGCAACATCAGCACTATTGCATCAGCGCAACAAATCAGCCGCCAAGCAATGGAACGGGGAACCGGAATAGATGCCCTTATCACTGGAGACATGGCCGGCGCTATGTCAACGGTGTTGGACAATCAACTTATTAACGGTTCAGGTTCATCTGGTCAACTTCTCGGCATTTCGCAGGTATCAGGTATTAACTCCGTTACTTATAACGACGCAAGCCCAACAGTTGCCGAGCTTTATCCCAAGCTGTTAGATGCTATTCAGCAGATCAACACCGGCATTTTCCGGGCACCTGACCTTATTGTTATGCATCCTCGACGCCTTGCTTATTTGCAGGCCGCCGTTGACGGACAATCAAGACCACTTGTGTTGCCTATGGCTAATGTTCCCCAAAACGCTATGGGCACAGGCCCAGCGGCGGGTTATGGAAACACCGGAACACAAATAGCCGGTATTCCAATCGTTACCGATGCCAACATACGAACTGACCTTGGAGCTGGAACAGAAGACGCCATCTATGTGGTGTCTCGTGGCGACATGCTGCTATTTGAGGACGGCGGACCAATGTTTATGAGAATGGACGAAACAGCGGGGCTGAACCTTACGCTTACGCTTGTTGCTTATTCTTATGTTGGTTTCGTGCCGGGGCGCTATCCAAAAGCGATCAGCGCAATCGTCGGAACCGGTCTTATAGCACCGACCTTCTAACAATTAGAGGGCACTAGGTAGGGGCCGGGCCTAATACATGGCTGGCCCGGTCCCCGCCGCAACTCGTTAGGAACTTATGAGCCACAACGAACGTTTAATGGAAAAACAGGCAGCTAGCCGAATCAGTAAACCGGTAGCGGAAACGCCAGCTAAAAAGAAGGCGCCCGCTAAAAAGTCGGCACCTAAGAAGTAATGCCGAACTATACGACCGTTAGCCTCGTTAAAGCATCGCTAGGCATACCTTCGGGCACTACGTCCGAAGACGCCTATATAGAAGACGCTATAGACGCAGCAGAAGACGAAATAAACGAGTATTGCGGGAGGACGTTCGTAGCGGACGGCTCCGCAACACCTCGGGTTTATCAGCCTTCCACTAACGTGATCGTGTACACCGACGACTTTTACAGTTTGACTGGTCTTGTAGTGAAACAGGACGAAAGCGACGACGGAACCTACGCCACGACGCTAACGATAACAAGCGAATTTATTGTTATTGGCAACAGTGCACCGTATAACGCTATTCGAGCCGTTTCTAGCCCGTTTCCTCGTTATACAAGCGACCGCCCTACGGTCCAAGTAACGGCGAAATGGGGCTACAAGACGTCTGTACCGGGAGCAGTGCAACAAGCCGCCTTAATCTTGTCAGCTCGACTGTTTCAACGTCGCAGCAGTCCACTGGGTATCGCTGCGGGAATAGTTAACGACTTTGGGCCTATCCGCATTACGCGACAAGATCCTGATATGCAACGCTTGTTAGCCGGTTACAGGCGGATAGGTGTCGCATAGTGGCAGACTACGCCGCCATAAAAGACGGCATCAAAACCCGTCTAGAAACGCTCTCTGGGCTTATCGCAGTGTTTGACACTGTCCCCGATAGAGCGGTTCCACCGGTAGCGGTTGTAGTGCCGGGAGCGCCACCTGTCGAATATAACGTTTCTATGGGAGCGAGCACCAACGCAAGCCAGTTACAACGTTTTAATTTTGAGATTTTAGTGTTAGCGCAACGTTTCTATGCCGAAACAGCGCAAGACAAACTAGATAGTTATGTTTCAGGTACCGGAAGTGTTTATAACGCTATCGCCGGAGACACTACGCTAGGAGGTACAGCGTCGGACGCTCGTATCACTAGAGTTGCTGATTATGGGCAGATCGTTGTAGGAGAGGGCGAGTTTATGGGCGCCAGATTAGATTTGGAAGTTTACGCAGTATGAGCGATTATAAAATAAAATCGGACAATGTGACGTTCGGCAAAATTGGCGAAAGCGTCACAGAAAAAGACCTCGAAAAGTTAGGCGTCAATATCGAAGCCTTATTAGAGGGCGGACACTTGTCCGCTAGTCGAGCCACGAAAAAGGAAGAAAACTAATGGCCGCATTTATGCTAAATAACGCTTCGGTAGTCATCAACTCAGTCGACCTTAGCGATCATGTAACGTCTGTAACCTTCAGCGAGGACGCAGCACAACTAGAGACAACCGCAATGGGTGACGACAACGTAACCATGATTGGCGGGTTAAAAAGCGGAAGCGTTGATCTCGAATTTAATCAAGATTTGGCGTCCGCTAAAACGCAAGCCACAATCCGTCCGCTTCTCGGAACGGTAACGCAGGTGGTAGTGAAGAACGACGCAGGCGCAACCGCCGCTACTAACCCTTCGTTTACGTTTAGCGCACTTGTTACCGAGTGGCCATCCATTAACGGAACAGTGGGCGAGCTGGCAACCGCTAGCGTGTCTTGGCCGATCACCGGCGCAGTCGTACAAGCAACCAGCTAACAACAGGAGAAAATGATGCTGCGGGCACAAATCCAAGTAACAGACAATCAAGGCGTAGTTAGGTCATATGACGGCAACGGCGCTTTGTTTGTTGCGTTTGAAGAACATTTCGACATTTCGATAATGGAAATGGGCGAAAACCCAAGAATGACTCATGTCTATTGGTTGGGGTATGAGGCGGCACGCCGCCAAAACCAACACGACGGGTTGGACTTTAAACAATGGTTAGACGCTGGCCATAACGTTGAATTCGAGGTGGACGAAAACCCTTTAGACGAACAAGTTACGCCTTCCAGTTAGGACGGTTGGCGATAGCAACCGGGCAACCGCTCGACGTGTTGCTAGAACTTGATTCTTTGGTATTAATGGGTTTGCTTACAGCTTGGAACGAGAAAGTTAAAGCCGAAGAAAAACAAGCGAAAGCGGCTAGGCGTGGCAAAACGCAATACCGGTAGGTTAACAACCATAGAGATACAGGGCTTAAAGCAAGCTCAACGTATCATGGGCCGGTTAGACGCCGATTTTAAGAAACGCTTTAAAGATATCCATAAAGGCGCCGCCGACATAGTGGCGGAAGAAGCGCGCAAACAAGCACCAAGAGACAAGGGCCGTTTAAAGAACGACATACGAACCAGTGGCACCACAAAAGGCGGCGTCGTCCGTGTAGGACGCAAAAAACTACCTTATGTTGGTCGTGTGTTGTTTGGTGATCCAATCACGTTTACGGATCGTTTAACACGTCGAGCGCAGCGACGGCGAACACCACAACCGTTTATTTATAAAGCAGCAGACATCCAATTTAAAAACGTGGTCGATTACTATAACGATGAGCTAGAACAAATTCTGGATGACGCTATAAAGGTTGCGCGAGATGGCAGGTAAAAAAGCCTCAATATCTATGCTGATAGGCGGCGACGCCTCAGGACTCAAAAAAGCAGCTAAAAACGCTACTCGTTCGTTAGACAAGTTTTCTAAGTCATCGGTTAACTCAGTCAAAAAGGTAGGAGCTGCGTTTGGCAAGCTCACCGCCGGTATAACTGTGGCGGCTGTAGGGATCGGCGCTAAAGCGGTCGACCTGGCATCAGACTTTGAAGAATCGATGAGCAAAACCGAAGCCGTGTTCGGTGACGCTATGCGGGGCATATCTGACGCCTCTAAAACAGCGGCAACAGACGTAGGTTTGTCTAAAGCAGAATTCCTAGATGCCGCCTCCGGGTTCGGTGTGTTTGGTAAAGCCGCTGAACTAGGTGGAGACGACTTAAGCAGTTTTGCCGCCGAACTCGTTACCACTGCCGCAGACGTAGCGAGCTTTAACAACCTCACGACCGGCGAAGCAATCGAAAAACTTAGTGCCGGTTTACGTGGCAGCTCTGAACCGTTGCAATCATTAGGGATCTTGATAAACGCCGCTCAGGTTGAAGCAAAAGCGCTCGACATGGGATTAGGTGACGTAAACGGCACCGTGTCCGAAGGCAACAAGATTTTGGCACGTCAAGCGCTCATTATGGAAGCGTTAGGCAGTCAAGGAGCGTTAGGCGACTTTGCTAAAACGTCTGACGGGCTCGCCAACCAACAAAGAATCTTGCAGGCCCGACTCAAAGACGTAGGAATCACAATAGGACAGGCGTTGTTACCGGTCGCAGCGAAACTAGCTGAAGGCGTAGCAAACCTTATTGCGTTAGCGGAACGTTTCGCGCCACGATTAGAAGAAGTAAAACGACGGGTACAAGAACTAGGCGAACAGTGGTTACCTAAATTGCGGGAAGCGTTTGATCGGGCAAGAGAAGCAGTAGAGCCAATTATTCGCAAAATCTTTGATTTCATTAAAACGAACCCTAAGCCGTTCATTATTGGTATCGCTGCGGCGGTAGGGGTTGTGCTCGTTGGAGCCATTGGGGCGGCTGTAGTGGCGTTAGGAGGCATTATCTTCAGTGTTGGCGGACTAATCGTTGCGTTTGGTGCCGCTGTTACCGCTATCGCCTTTTTTTGGGAAGAATCAGAACGATTCCGAGACATTGTTAAATCAGTTTTCAAAGACGTAAAAACAGTTGTAAACCCAATTATTGAAGGCATAAAAGATTTAATAGAAGATCTACAAAAAACGTTTAAAGGGTTTACAGATTTCTTAAAAGGTGTGTTTAGCGGCGATTTTGACGCAGCTTTCCAAGGCATCAAAACGATGTTTGGCGGGTTTTACGACAGTATTTTGACTGTACTAAAAACAATTAAAGAAGCGTTTAAAGCGTTCTTTAGTTTAGAACCAGTCCGAACAGCTATTCGGGTGTCTGTGGACAAGATTTACGACATTATTAAAGCAATCCCCGGGCGAGTTAAAAGTCTTGCTGTTGGGGCGTTTGACGCCATAAAAATAGCGTTCGCAAACATGATTAACTTTATTTTAGAAAAGTGGAACGATTTAGAGTTCACGTTTCCGGGTATTAAAGGTATCGGCAAATTTACGGTAGGAACGCCAGACATACCACTTATTAACGTGCCAAACACCTCTGTACCGACTGGGCCACGTGCACCCGGCCAGTTAGGCACCGCTATGAGGGAACGCATATCGACGCCGGCGGCGCCTGTTGTTAACAACATCAACATAACCGCCCCAAACGTTGACCCTGAAAGCCTGATTTCTACAATGCGTAGGGTAAACAGGAACCAAGGGCCGTTACCGGTTGATATTGGTTTCTATTAATGGCTACCCCAACACCTACGGTAGAAATAGGGTTTATTGGCCCGTCGTTTGATAACGCTTTTACCCTCGACGACGCCTTAAAAGGCAAGCTCGATAGCACCGACTTTGTTTTAAGTGGCACCGAAATTTTGGCTGATTTAACGAGCCGTTGCGTGTCGTTCACAACACAACGGGGCCGCAACGATTGGACGCAACCTTTTAGCCCGGGCGTTGCTAGTTTGTTGTTTCGGAACACCGACGGAGCTTTAGACCCGTTAAACAGCTCATCAATTTACTATCCGGGTATAACCACCGGAAGAACCGTAAACATTAAGTGCAACGGTCACCTAATTTATTCGGGCGTTATTGAAGACATCAGTTTAGGTTATGACACATCGGGTGACGCTTGGGTAACGGTCACAGCCGAAGACCAGTCAAGCGAACTGGGTTTACGGTCTTTAACTAGCGGAACGTCGTTTAGTGAACAAACATCAGGTGCACGCATTAGCGCAGTTTTGGCGAACGCAAACATAGATTATGCCGGAACTACCAGTGTTGATACTGGGGCGTCTACCGTTGTCGCTGAAACGTTGTCATCAGATGTAAACGCCGTTCAGTATTTGCAAAAAGTGACTAACTCAGAACAGGGTTATCTTTATGTAAGTCGTGCGGGCGTGATGACGTTCGAGAACCGTTACGGGCCTTTAGCTTCTGCCGCAACAGTTACTTTTAGTGACGACGGCTCAGACGTGCCATATCAAGAAATTGGCCGTGTTTTGGTGAGCGCTGAGTTGTTTAACCGTTTGACAGCTAACAGAACGGGCGCCGCTGCTGTAACTAGCAACGACGCAGCTAGTCAAAGTTCTTACGGAATACGTTTGTTACCAGTTGGCGAACTGTTAGTCGGCACGGACGCAGAAGTAAGCAACATCCTAGATTTTTTGATGGTGCAAACAGCGTCAACAGAAGTACGGATAAACAGTCTTACCGCTGTTTTAGACACGCAAGCAAGCGGCACACAAAACACGATTGCCCAACTCGAACTAGCTGACGCCGTTACCGTCGAGTTTACGCCGCCGGGTGTTTCCCAACAAACAACTAACGGCACGCTTCAGCAAATAGGGCACACGTTCACCGTGGGCGAAACGTGGCGAGTTATTCTAGGGATGACCCCAAGAGACACAACCAGTTATCTAATTTTAGGGGACGCCACTTTAGGCCGTCTTGACCACAACAGTTTAGGATTTTGATATGAGCTACCTTCAGTTCACAACCGGCCAAGTGTTAACCAGTGTTGCAATGAATCAAGTAGGGGATTCATTAGTAAACGTTTTCGACAGCTCATCGGCTAGGGCGTCCGCCATTTCTTCGCCTACAGAAGGAATGATCAGCTATTTAAAAGACACAAATAAGCTAGAAATCTATACAGGTTCTGCATATGTAAGTATGCAAGAAGCGTTAACTAGTTTGACGACTGCCGCCGCTTTTGGTGCTGATGGTTCAGGCGTAGACGTAACATTTAATAGCGCAACAGCGGGCGACGTAATGCTGTGGGACGCATCCGAAGAAAAACTAGTTATTACCGGCACTAACGGCCAAAACTCTTTAGAAGTAGCAGACGGCAACGTAGAAATCACCGATGCTTTAACGGTCACAGGCACAACAACAACCTATTTAAACGTTATTACCGATTCAGGCACCACCCGAACACCGGGACTAACTGACGCTAGCGCCTACATTCTTTGCACGACGGGCAGCGGCATGACAGTAACTTTGCCGCAAGATTCAGCGGTAGCGTTTCCCGTTGGAACGCACATTATTTTTGAGCGAAACGGAACAGGGACGCTTACGTTTGCCGCTGGAACTGGGGCTACGGTCCGTTCAAAAGGCGGAACGCTAACTTGCGCCGATCAGTACACAACTATTGCGTGCGTTAAACAAGCCGCTAACACGTGGACTATTTTCGGGAACATCGGCTAATGGCGTTTGGACTTTTAGGTGCTGTAGCTAACCAAGCCGGGGCGGTACCTATCACGGCTACGGGTGGAACTAAAACGACGTCCGGCGATTACACGATTCACACGTTTACGGGCAGCGGAACCTTCCAAGTCACAGAAGGAGCTGGAGACGTCGAGGTTCTTGTTGTTGCGGGCGGCGGATCTGGTGGCGGCTGGAGCAGCGACACTTGGCGAGTTACTGGCGGCGGTGGCGGCGGCGGCGCACAAACCGCAACTATCGCAGTCGAAGTAGGCAACTACACAGTTACTATCGGTGCGGGCGGCTCGGCATATAACGTGAACGGGGCAAATTCAGTTTTTCACAGCACTACGTCCATCGGTGGCGGTCATGCCGCATGGTCCCTTAGGCCATCGTATGCACCTGAGCACCCACCCGGCACGACGCTTTATGAGTACGCTTCTCCGGGCGGTTCTGGTGGCGGCGGGGCAGGCTATCTTGGCGATGGAGATATTCCCGATATCAGGAGCCCGGGCGGTAGCGGAACAGGCGGTCAAGGCAACAACGGGGGCATAGGAACCCAATATCCGGGGCAGTACGGCACTGGTGGTGGTGGCGGCGGTGGCGGCGGCAACGGCGGCAACGGGGTTTTAAGTCCAACGCCACCGCAAGGCGGTAATTCTTCCGCTGGGGCTGGCGGCGCTGGTCTTTTTAATTCTTACTCGGGATCTGCCGGTTATTATGCGGGCGGCGGCGGAGGTGCTGCATATGCGCCAGGCAAAAACGGCGCTGGTGGCTCTGGTGGTGGCGGCACTGGTGGTAGGGGTACGCCGGGGCTAGCTGGAACTAACGGCACAGCTAACACTGGGGGTGGTGGTGGAGGCACTGGGCCTCCGGGCACCGCTTACGGGACGGGCGGGTCAGGGATCGTTATCGCTCGATACTTAACAGCAGGTTGATATGGCTCACTTTGCGCAATTAGACGAAAACAACACCGTAATTAACGTGATTGTAGTGGACAACGAAAACACCGCTGACGAAAACGGCAACGAGGTTGAAGCCATCGGGATTGAATTCTGTGAAAACTTGCTTGGCGGTACTTGGCGGCAAACAAGCTACAACCGCAGCTTTAGAGGCAACTTTGCCGGGATTGGTGGGACGTATGACCCGGACCTAGACGTTTTCCTAGACTCAAAACCTGTTTCCGATTTCGTTCTTGACGATGATTATCACTGGGTGCCACCCATCCCTAAGCCAAACGGCGATCTATGGGACTGGGACGGCAAACAATGGCGCGAAATTGAAGAAGTGTTCGACGAAGAAGGGAACATATGCGGAGTGCAACCGAAAGAAAAGAACTAACGCAAGTTGCACGGCAACTGTTCCCTGAGGAGGTGCATCAGACCCTTGTCCAATTCATCAAGGAACGTGCTCAGTTTCTGCCTTTAGAGTACGACGGCGAAATGTTTAGTCGGTTTATGGCTCAAAACGTCGGCATATTTCAACACATTCACAACCAACTTGCTGATTTCGTGTCAGAACAATTTAAGGAACAGGTAAAGCCGTCTTATTCGTTTCTGTCTATGTATGACAATAACGGCATTTGTCCGTTACACATAGATCGAGAGCAGTGTTTGTATACCGTCGATTATTTGATTTGCCAAGACGACCCGACACCTTGGCCAATTTACGTTGGACAACCAATTAGCGACGAAGAACGACAAGAGATCTGCAACGCAGGAGCGGCGCAACCTGAAAACACAGACGACATTTTGCGAATCAAAAAGGAGCAAAAGTTTACTAAAATAGAATTGGAACCAAACGACGCTGCTTTGTACTCAGGGACGCACCAGTGGCATTACAGGGACCGCATTAATTGTGGCACCGCTGACCTAGCGTTTTTTCATTTCGTACCAAAGGCGTTTAATGGCTCACTTGTCTAAACCAGTTCACCTCGACGTCGAAGTCGCCCCACTAAGAGAAGTCCACAAAGGCGGGGGCGCTTGGCCGTTGCAAGCAAAGAATCAAGAAGAGTGGGCATGGATGGAAAACGTGTTCACACCTTTGGAGATTAAAGCCATTATTGCCCTAGGTGAAGCAGACGAACTTGACCAAGGACGCACAAGTGGCAAACATTCGCCCACTACTAGAGACTCTTTTGTTCAGTTCCTGTTTCCGAATTCAACTACCCAATGGATTTTTGAGAAACTCTCAGGTGTAATTAACGAAATGAACGCTCGGTATTGGGGTTTCGATCTTTCTGGTTTTGAGCAGGGATTACAGTTCACTCGATATCAAGCGCCGGGCCAGCATTACGAATGGCATTGTGATAGCGGGATGATGACAGGCCAACGCAAACTGTCTCTTACAGTTCAACTTTCGGAGCCGGAAGATTACGAGGGCGGCGATTTGGAGCTGTGCTGGGGACCTAAACCGATGAAAGCCAACCGGGACCGTTCAATGATGACAGTGTTCCCTAGCTGGACATTGCACCGGGTGACACCAGTCACAAAAGGCACCCGTTATTCGTTAGTGGCGTGGGTCTCTGGGCCGCAATTCCGATGATTAACCAGTGGGCGCACGCCTTAAAGTCCGCCGGCTTAAACGTCGAAGCGCTCGACGGTTGGCAGAATCGTGCCGCTAGTTCGTATTCGTATGATCCGGTCGGAATCATGTTGCATCACACGGCCAGCAACCGAAACAGCGGAAACATGCCATGTCGAGAATTGGTCATATCGGGCCGTCGTGACTTATCTGGTCCTTTATCCCAATTTCTCGTAGCTAGAGACGGCGCTATTCTGTTAATAGCAGGCGGGCGTTGCCATCACGCCGGGCGTGGCATGGCAAACCGGATAGAACAACTGTTAGCAGACGTCGAGCCACCCGACTACGGGCAAGGACTCTACGACGCACCGAAACCGGGAGCGTATAGGGCCGGAAATAAACATTTTGTGGGTTTTGAGCTAGAAGCAGATGGTTTAGGCGAGCGTTACAGCGATGAGCTGTTAGAAGCAACAATAAAAGCGTGCGCCACGCTATGTCTTTTGCATGGCTGGAACCCGTTAACCCGTGTGCTTATGCATAGAGAATGGACAAGCCGAAAGATAGACCCTGATTTGCGTATCCCGTGGCGTCGCCTTATTGCTGACGCCGTCAACAGTGGCCATTTTGAAACACCCGAACAGGCTGAACCCCTCCCCCCCTCCAAACCTAGAACCCTCAAAAAAGGCGATATCGGTCCCGATGTTGCAGCAATACAAAAAGTTTTGGGAATCACCGCAGACGGCCATTATGGGCCACAAACCTTTGCAGCAGTTAAACGCTTCCAAGGGAAGTGTCGGCCACGTTTAACACAAGACGGCGTCTGTGGACCGTTAACACATGGCAAACTAGTTGAGAAACAGAAACGGCCTATCTTAGAAAGGTGGCCAACCGATGTTTTATAAAAACCTTATTGAACGAGCAGTATTAACAGGCGTCCAATCCTATTTAGGGATTATGGGCGCTAACCAGCTCATGGACATGAACGCACAAAGTCAAGAAATGGCATTAGCGGCGGCTATAGGTGCCGCTTTATCGGTTATTAAATCCGCTGTAGCTTCAAAGCTAGGAGCGGGCACCGCCGATATTCTCGAAAAGTGACAATCGAAGACATAGCAGAGCGGTCTGACGTTTGGCGGGATTCGATAGAACACATCCTGAAAAACGTTAAAGCCATTATCGGCGCGCTTGTTGCCGCCGGTATAGGTGTTTGGGCGTTTTGGCCTAACAGCGACCCAGAGCCAACCGCACCAGTAACCCCTGAAGCGTGCGTAGCTCTTTTAGCGTCGTTAAATGACGACAGTGTTAAAAACTGGTCTGAAGAACAATGGGGCGTTTTTGAGGCGTCCCAACGGGCGTTAGAATGTGATTGATACTTGACGCAAACTAAATAATTTGGTTCTCTATGGCTTATGCCATGTAAACAAGAGTGGATTGCCGTATCCGAAAACAACGGCGAAATAGTCGCAGCTCTAGTTGCTGCGGCTTTAGAAATTGGTCCTGTCACCAAATCGGGTAAAGCTGCCCAACAAATGGGCGGTTATAGTTTCCGAACGATTGACGACGTAGTAAACGCTTGTTCGGGGCCTATGGCCCGAAACGGGCTGATACTGATTCCGGCGATGACCGAAACAAAATCGGAATCGTGGAACGATAAGTGGCGCAAAGAATACGCACGCTACAGGTTCCGCCTTATGCACGTTTCAGGCGAATGGATAGAAACGGAGATGGTGGCGCAGGCGCTCGACAACGGAGACAAAGGGTTAGGCAAAGCCACTAGTTACGCATTAAAAGAGTTTTTGTGCCGAATGTTTCTTATACCAACGGGCGATGACACCGAAAACACGAACTACGGGACTAACTAACAATGGCTCAAAACACGTTATGGGGTGGAATAGATCCCGAAGAAACCGGCGGAGCATATAGGAACGACGGCCCAGAAAACAGTTTGATTGCCGCTCGAAACATAAAGGTTGGAACGTGGCACGCTTATATAGCCGAATTGTTACTTAACTTTTATCCTGAAGGGCTTACCGCTACTTGCGTAGCTGACAACTCTTTAGATTCTGGTAAAGGCCGTTTAACACCCGAAAAAGCGAACACCCGCATCAAAGAAATGCGGGACCGTGGTTTTGTCGACTTTGTTTACGACGAAAACACCCAGTTGCCAATAGAAGCACCAACAACTGAAGGGAACACGGGCCGTTTACACAAGCTGACAAGACAAGGTTACAACGAAGCCCTAAGCGTTCACGCCAAACGTATCGCAGGGGTGGGACAGTGATTGAACTACTGATTATTGGCGGCTTTTGGGCGATAGGCGCCTATTTGGATTCTGCCGAGAAAGCTTATAACGCCGAATGGGATCTTTTGTTAGATCGTCAACATCACGGCACTCCAATAAAGCCGTACGACTGGGAGCTAGAAACGTGACAGAAGCAGAGCTACAAGGCACCGTATTAGACGCTGCCCGCTTGTTTGGGTGGATAGTTCAACACAACGCTGACAGCCGTCGAGCCCATCCGGGTTGGCCCGATCTCGTGTTAGGACACGCAGAACGTAAAGAAGTAGTGATTTGGGAGCTTAAAACCGCTAAAGGGCGAGTGAGCAAAGAACAAGAAACGTGGTTAGAGCTGCTATCAGGATCAGGATATGAAGCGAGAGTAATAAGGCCCGACGACCTCGAATATGCGATAGACCGTTTACAACATCCAAGGAGCTGTTGGGGTAAACCGGATGTCAGCTAACGAACTTGAATTCAACAAAGGCGAGCAAGCGATAACAAAAGAAGCTCGCAAACGTGCTTTTGCTGAAGACGAAGAGAAACGCTGTAAATGCCATCAGCTTTTACCGGGCTTGTGTCCTACTAAATGGATGGACAAATGAGCGCGCAAGCGGTAGGCCACGTCTGGCGTTACGCCGATTTTGGGGGCGCAAAACTGTTAGTCCTACTCGCCGTTGCAGACATCGCAAATGATGTGCACTCGAACGAAATCTTTATGGGCTCAGAGCGTCTCGCCGCTAAATGTCGTATGCATCCCGGCAACGTAAGAAAACGGTTAAAAGAGCTTGTAACCGATGGTTGGCTAATCGAATTAGAGCTAGGCGGAGGCATGGGGAAAACGACTAGATACCAGTTTGTGCCTGTGGATAAAACCGCGCCTAGTGGCGCGCAAGCAGATATAGACCGCGTTATACAGCGCGAACAAGCGCGTTCTACAGCGCGACATATAGGGATAACTCAAAGTGAACTCAAAAAAGAAGATGATTCTATTAACAATAATGATGGTGGTGTTGTGGACAACTACGGCACCACGGACGACGGTAAGCACACGCCCGAACAAGTTGAGAGAAACACCGGAGGTATTAAAAGCGCAAGAGCCGCACTATCGGAAACAACCAACGACAACGACGACGACATACCACCGCCCCCGGCGAATACCTGACAACGTGTTAGAACAACCAACGCAAACAACGACAACCGCCCCGATTTCCACTGTGGAATTTGACATTCAAGAAATCGTTTGTGCAAAGAACTGGGAATGTGAAGAAGCTATGCAGGTGGCTTACTGCGAAAGCCGATTAAACCCCGGCGCTATATCACCGCCAAACAGCAACGGGACAAGAGACTGGGGTCTCATGCAAATCAACGACGTATGGCGCGAAGCGTTCCCAATTAGTTGGCCTAACGTCCTCGACGCACAAACAAACGTAGACATGGCCTGGCACATCTACCAAACAGCAGGGAACACCTGGCAACCGTGGACGTGTAAACCATGAGAGTTATCAGTTACGGCGGCGGCGTGCAATCAACAGCGATGGTCATAATGGCCGCTACCCATAACCCAGAATTCGAGGCAGCTTGCGGAGGACCGATAGACGCAGCGTTGTTTAGTAACGTGGGCGACGACTCAGAACACCCGGCGACGCTCGATTATGTGCGAAACGTAATCCAACCGTGGGCAGCTAAACACGACTTCTCGGTAGAAATACTGGAAAAGGTACGAAGGGACGGACGAAAAGAAACGTTGTTACAGCATTTGTCGCGCCCTGAAAGCCGCTCGGTTCCTATCCCGGTCCGCATGTCTAACGGTGCACCCGGTCGCCGTAGCTGTACCGTGGATTACAAAATCAAAGTGATACACCAATGGTTGAAAGCGAACGGCGCCACTAAAAACAACATCGCCACCGTGGCCATCGGGATAAGCACCGACGAATTCCAAAGGATAGGCAGAGCCAACAACGCAGCATTTGAAGAAAAGATATATCCCCTAATTACGTTGGATATGGCCCGAACAGATTGTTACAACGTGCCAACACAACACGGTTTACCGGCACCCGGGAAATCATCATGTTACTTCTGCCCCTTTCACCGTTCGATTACGTGGGCAGAAATGCGACGAGATGAACCCGAACTGTTCTGGAAATCTGTCGAGATCGAAAAAATGTTAAACGAGCGTAGAGCAAAATTGGAGAAAGACAACGTTTGGTTTACTCGGTTTAACAAACCACTAGACGAAGCAATAGGCGAAGCACAAACACAGTTGCCAGGGTTCGAGAGCATCGAAGAAGGCGGTTGCGACACGGGACATTGTTTCACATGATCGCCCGCTTATGTTGGGCCGCAGGATGTCCCCGACTCGTAGAAAAGGGCCGGGGGGGGTGCCCAGAACACGCCACTACCGCAAAACCAGCGCATCCCCGCTACTCAGACCCCGCATGGCGCCGACTCAGCAGAGCCGCCCGGGAGGCTCAACCGTGGTGCTCATTTTGCGGGAAAACCGAAGACCTAACACTGGACCACGTAGAAGCCGGAAAAGACACCGGGGGGTATCTCGTACTGTGCCGATCTTGTAATTCATCGAAAGGAAACCGCAGCATTCAACAGGTCATAGAACAAGCCCGGCACCCCTCCAATCGTGGCAAAGGGTCTAGTGCATGAGCTACGCCAAAAAGCTGTTAGAAAGCCACACAAGCCGAACAGTGGTTTTTTTGGTTAAAAGTGACCCCTCGACAC
>JAAHTH010001593.1_pt1 | contig 19198 bp, 14 predicted proteins | sample 6116091 | NCBI WGS metagenome assembly JAAHTH01 (sample SAMN13939990, study PRJNA603662) | sponge metagenome | isolation source: marine sponge | host: Mycale hentscheli | place: New Zealand | collected 2006 | reverse complement strand
ATCACTACCACATCGTGATCTTGTCTTAAAATGGCCCGAAGCCCTCGTGCAAATGTCATTTCAACTTTAGGATTCACCTGTGTCTGACCTATCCCGGGCAAATCATACTCTATCGGATCCTCAATCGTTAAAATATTACGACTCACTTGATTGAGTTCTGTTAACATGGCGTAAAGTGATGTGGTTTTACCCGAGCCTGTTGGGCCTGTCACCAATAAAATACCATGCGGCGCTGATATCATTTTTTTAATATGCACTAAAGTATCTTTTGGCATACCTAATACATTTAAATCCAGTGCTGCAGATTGTTTATCTAGAATACGTAACACAATCCGTTCACCATGATTGGATGGCAGTGTCGAAACGCGAACATCAATACGATGTCCCCCAATCTTCAGTGCAATGCGCCCGTCTTGCGGCACCCGTTTTTCTGCAATATCTAATTTAGCCATCACTTTAACGCGTGAAATTACAAGTGGTGCGATACCGCGTTGTATTTCAAGAATTTCTTGTAAAACCCCATCTACCCGGTTACGAACGACCACACGATGTTCATAGGTTTCAATATGAATATCAGAAGCTTTTTGTTTAATGGCTTGCGTAAATAATGCATTTAATAGCCTAATAATCGGTGCTTCATCACGGTTATCTAATAAATCTTCACCGGTTGGCACTTGCTCTGCCAATTGCATTAAATCCCAGTCGTCTTCCATTCCTTGGGTTGCATCTAAAATAGATGATTGTGATTCATACGCATCGGCAAGGTATTTTTGAAACAATACAGGAGACACTTCACGGGTTAATAATTCTGTTTCTGTAAAGCGACGAATTTCTAAAAAAACATGCATGGGCGTATCTGGCAAGTGCACTATTTCGGCTAAACCGTCTTCATCAAATCCTATGATAGCAACGCCATGTTTTTTTGCAAAAACATACGGCAACCGTGGTATTTTTTCTCGAATATCCATGCGCTATTTTTGATTTTTGGAGTAATTAAAAGGCCTTGGCAATTTGGCTTGTGTTAATGGCTTTAAAACCGAATCACGATTTTTTGGATCAAATGCTTCTTGTGCTCGAGAAATATTTAATTGCTCAAGCCGGGTATCATTATATTTTGCACCAGAGACATTGACTGTACTTGCTTCCGTACGAAGAATAACTGGCCTGATAAATACCATTAAAACTTTTTTCTCACGATTTTTGATATTCTTTTGAAATAAGCGCCCAATGCCTGGAATCTCGCCTAAAATAGGCACGCTCAAATTATCACTCGCTAAACTATCTTGAATTAACCCACCTAAAATCACAACATCGCCACTATCTACATGTACCGACGTCACAATCGCACTGATACTAAAAGTAGGTAATGCGCCCCCTTCACCGGCCAATGGATCTAAGGTATCAAGGCCTTCATCAATTTGCATTTGAATGCCTTGGCCTCGTGTAATTTGTGGCCTTACATATAAATGCAGTGCAACGTTCATCCGATCATAGGTCGTAAATGGGCTGGCTGTTGTTGTGCCTCCCGCATTATTTGGATATTGAGATGTCGCCACTGAAACCTGCTTACCAACCAAAATTTTAGCTTGTCTATTATCTAAAACCACCACTGATGGCGTAGACAAAATATTGGCTTTATGCTGCCTTGCTAAAGCATAAATTTGTGCTTGAAAATCTTTCAGTGAGGTATTGCCATTTAAAACAGCAAAGCCTGGTCTAAAGCTATTTGGATCATGTGTCTCTTGGTTAATGCTTCCCCATTCAACACCTAAGTTTTTAAAATCACTTTCATTGATTTCGGCGACCATTCCTTCTACTAAAAGCTGAGCGGGTTTAATATCCAGCTGGCTCACAACTGATTTTAAAGTTCTAATCAAAGCTGTTGGGCCGTTGATAATCACAGAATTTGTATTAGGTTCTGCAATAATCTGAACCATCGGTTTAGTGCCAGATTCTGTTTGACTGGCCCCGGCATTGGCTGGCGCATTGACGTTTAATCCAAGTGTATCTCCTGAAGCCGCAGCCTGTACATTGACAATCCCTGATTCAGGATTTGTACTGTCTAGCGCAGGTCTTGTAATGGTACCGATGGTTGTCCCCACGGTTCCACTGAAGTTTGCCTGAGCAATACCCGCTAAAATGGGTACAATGTCTTCTGCGCGCATATAATGCAAATAAACCACTTGCGTATGACTATCTGCCGAAGGATTCTCTTTGCCATCTAATTTTAAAATTAAAAGCCTTAAACGGAGTCTATCTGCTTTGCTGCCACTGATTAACACCGAGTTACTTCTATCATCAGCCGCCAAAGTGAGTTGTGGGCCTGTACCAACGCTCGGTTGCGTGGTCAATAAATCACGCAAGGTATTGACCATATCCATAGCCAAAGAGCTCTTCAGCGGTACAACATCAATCGCATTTCCAGATGAAATATCAACTTGATGAATAATATCCGTCATTTGTTTAATATTATTAGCGCGTCCAGACAAAATCAGCATGTTTGTAGGCGCATACGCAGACACAATACTCCACTGGGGCATCAAGGGTCTTAAAACAGGCACCAATTGATCAGCTAAAACATGCTCAACAGGAATGACTTGTACCACCAAATCATCCCCACTGTCAGGGTTATGAATATTATTCGGCGCTTGTAAGCCATCAGGCGATTGAGTCCTTGCATCCATATTAGGTAATATTTTAATGACATCGCCATTAGGAACCGCAGCATAACCAGACACTTGGAGAGCCGATAAAAACACAGGATATAAGGCTTTATCTGAAATAGGCGTGCTTGAAAAAATAGATATTTTACCTTGCACTCTTCGATCAATAATAAAATTTTTGCCGGTGATACGAGAAACTTCCGCGATGACGGCTCTAATCTCTACATCATGTAAATTCCAAAGTTTGCTTTCAGTCATGTTTTTGGGGTTAGATGATGTATGCGCTGCCGATTGACGCGCCGCATTATCCCAATTACCCGGCTGAGGGGCGACTTCGCTATTCCCCATTTGCTGATTTGATGTGTTTACTTTAGACGAGTTTATTTCTGCCTTGGGTGTACTTTGCAAAGTACTCCCCAGTGCATGGGCATTTGGCTCGGGCTGTGTTTCACTTTTTACGGCTGATCCTAGACATAAAAAAGCACTTAAAAAACAGCATATAAAGGTTGGCGTACGCATCAAATCATTTAAATACCTAAAAAACTCGCTTTATCATACCTGATTTTAATCGAAGTACATAGTACTTTATGTTATTAGAGCATCAAACCGTTTTTATTTTTTACAAATTACGGCTGCTTTTATGCTTTTTTTTCGATTGCATCTTTTCTTGCCAGGTTTGTAGCATTACATAAAAAGCAGGGACAAAAACAACCGCAAGACAGGTGGATGCAAGCATTCCACTACTCACAGCAATACCAATAGAACGCCTTGCATTTGCCCCTGCCCCACTTGCAAATACAAGCGGCATCATCCCTAAAATAAACGCAAACGAAGTCATCAAAATCGGTCTAAATCTTTTTTGAGCGCCAATCAGTGCCGCATCAATAATAGATTTATGATGCAACTCTCGCTCTTCCCTTGCCACCTCAACGATGAGAATCGCATTTTTTGCGGCCAGTGCAATTAATAATAAAATACCGATTTGGGTATACATATTATTTGAAATTTTTAAAATCAATAACACCGATACCGTCCCCACCAAGGCTAAAGGCACACTAAAAATAACCGAAAGCGAGGTAATCCAGTTTTCATATTGCCCAGCTAAAATTAAATACACCAGTATCAGCGACAGTATAAAAATATAATAACTCATATTGCCCGCTACTTTTTCTTGGTACGCTGTGCCTGTCCATTCAAACGACATGCCTTTCGGTAAAACCTGATTGGCTAATTCCTCCAATACATCAATTGCTTGCCCTGAACTATACCCATCGCTTGCCATGCCATAGATATTGCTTGACGGGTACAAATTATACAGTGAAATAATCGAGGGACCAACGGCCGAAAACATATCTGTTAGCGTACCTAATGGCACCATTTGACCTTTGTTATTTCGCACATGATACTTGCGTACATCATCAATCGTCATTCTTGAGTCTGCATCAGCTTGTACATACACTTGAAAGACTTGCCCATATTTTGCAAATAAATTCACAAAAGAAGAGCCTAAATACGTTTCTAATGCATTGGTCGCATCCCCTATGCTAACACCCAACGACTCAGATTTTTGTCTATCAATCGGTGCCGAAAGTTGTGGTGCACTGGCCCTAAACGATGTCATTAAGTTTTGAAACTCTGGCTGCTTATCTGCATATTTTAATAATTGATCCGTTGCATTTTGTAATTTCTGATAATCAAAACTGCCATCTTTTAATTCGATTTGCATCTGAAAGCCACCAGACAATCCAAGCCCTTGAATCGGTGGCGGCACCAACACCAAGACATTGGCATCTAGCGTTTTTTTTGCGATGGCATTCAACTGCTCATAAAGCGATTTTAAATCACCCTTTTTTCCACGCTTAGACCAATCTTTGAAAACAATATATATCGTCCCGCCATTTGAGAGTATTGCATTATTATCAAGCAAAGAAATACCATCGATGCCAATAATATTCTCTACGTCTTCCATGTGGCTAATTTCAGTTGTTAGTGCCTTCAGTTTCGCCTTTGTCCGCTCCAAAGATGCGCCATCAGGTAACTGTACATTGAGCATCATATAGCCCTGATCTTCAATCGGAATAAACCCTGTCGGAATGCGGGTGAGTCCTATAATCGCAAGCAGAACAAGTGCACCCCCAATCAAACACACTTTTCCACTGTCATGAATATACTGTTCAATATGATGCATATAACGCTTTTCTAATGGATAATAAAAATCATCAAACGCTCGGAAAATAAAATTTTTCTTTTTTTCAGTATCAACAGGCTTAAGCCACATGGCACACTGCGTGGGTTTAAGACTTACCGCATTAATCGCACTAATAAATGCTGTCGCTGCAATCACCAAAGCAAATTGTGCATACATTGCGCCAGTAAGCCCCGGAATAAAACCCGCAGGGACAAAAACAGCCATCAAAACCAATGTAATCCCAATGATAGGCCCCATCAGCTCTGACATGGCTAAAATAGACGCTTCTTTGGGCTCGTTCTTTTGCTCTATTTTTTGAGTCACGCCTTCAACGATGACAATCGCATCATCAATCACAATACCGATGGCAAGTACCAAGGCAAATAAAGTCAGTAAATTAATCGAATAACTCAAAACAAGCATCGCAAAAAAAGCACCTATGATCGTCACAGGGACAGTGGTTGCCGGCACCAAGGTGGCACGCGTATTTTGTAAAAATAACAAAATGACCAACAATACCAAAAATCCTGCTTCATAGAGCGTATGATATACCTCATGAATCGATGCATTCACAAAAGTAGTGGTATCAAAAGGAATCGCATATTCAATACCCGCTGGAAAACTTTCAGCCATTTTAGCAACGGTTTTTCGTACATCCTCTGCAACCTCTAATGCATTTGCCTCTGGCAACTGATAAATCGCAATAGCGGCGGTGGGTTTATTATTTAGCGTTGCAAACTGATTATAACTCGAGGAACCCAATTCAACGCGTCCTATATCACGGATTCGAATGATTCTTGCGCTACTACTACTATTCAGGCTATTCATACTTTTAACTTTTGCCGTTTGATTGGGGTTTGTTGCATCACTTTTGACAATAATATCTGAAAATTTATCTGGATCGGCTATTTGACCTGGAACATTCACTGTAAACTGATAGGCTTGCTTCCCTGTATCCGGCGTCCCTGCAATTTGGCCGGCTGAAATTTGTTTGTTTTGATTGCTAATGGCATCCAGAACATCTTTAGGATTCAGTGAGTAAGCGTACATTTTTTTAGGATCAAGCCACACGCGCATGGCATAATTACCCGCACCAAATACGTTGACATTACCAACGCCTGGTAAACGAGCCAGCTCATTTTGCATATTTATCGTCGCATAATTATTCAAAAACAAACCATCAAACGTATTATTAGTTGCCGTCAGTGTGACGAACTGTAATATCGCTGTAGATTTCTTTTGAACGACAACACCTTGTTTTTGGACCGAATCTGGTAACTGTGCCATGGCCGCTTGCACCCGACTTTGCACCAAGACTTGTGCAAAATTCATGTCAGTCCCAATCTTAAACGTAATGATCAGGGTATAATTACCCCCATTCGTGCTGGTCGATTGCATGTATAACATATCCTCAACGCCATTCACTTGTTTCTCTATAGGCAGCGCAACCGTTTTAATCAGCGTTTTTGAGTCAGCACCAGGATAAGTGGTTGTCACTTGAATCGTTGGTGGCACAATTTCAGGATATTGTGAAATCGGTAAGACTTTCATGGCAACCAAACCAAGAAACACAATAATAATTGCAATCACGTTAGATAAAACTGGGCGTTCAATAAAAAATTTAGAAATCATTTTTTCTTCTTCTCATCAAATATTGGATGAACTAAATTGCCCTCTGATGCACTTTGTAGGCCTTTTATAATAATATTGTCATTTTTTTCAATGCCACTTGAAATGGCACGTATTCCGTTTTCAAGTGGGCCTAAAACAACACGTTTTAATACCACATGATTTGTTTTATCTATCAATAACAAATAAGGGCCGACTTGATCATATTGAAGTGCTGTATCAGGTACAGTAAGCCTTGGCACGGGAGAGCCCAGTGCTATTTTGATTTGAACAAATAAACCCGGCAGTAAAACCAAAGTATTATTTGGCAGTAATGCTCGAAACTCTAAAGTACCGGTTGATGCATTAAGCCCCGTGTTAATAAAATCCAGTTTACCTTTAAATTTGTAATCTTCCCCTGTAGGTAGGTTTATCTCAACGGGTACTTGTTTAATGACTTTCTCATCAATATCTTGTGCTTTGATGGCTGCTCTTAGGGCAATTAAGTCAATTTCGTTTAAATTAAAATAAACATAGATAGGATTCAGTTGCTCCATGGTTGCTAAAATAGTAGCAACGCCATGTCCAACCAAATTTGCTTTATCTACTAGATGTCGTCCAATACGACCATCAAAAGGCGCTTTAACACGCGTATAACTGTAATTAATTTTAGCTATCACGACCTTTTCTTTGGCTTTCTCAACTTCGGCAGTTGACGCTTCACTTTTCGCAAGCCATTTTTGAACATTACTAAGAGACGTTGCATTTTGCTTATACATTCTTTTTTGGCGGGCATACTCTAATGCATCGTACGTATGTATCGCTTCTTGTGCGACAAGCCCTGCTTTTGCTTCTTTTAATTTAGCAAGATACGGCTCGGGTTCAATTAAAAATAATGTTTTGCCTTTTTCAATAAAACTACCATCACTAAAATTAATTTCATCTAAATAACCTTCTACACGAGCCACTAAATCAACAGCATTAAATGCAACTGTATTACCTGTTTGGGTTACATATTCTGACATCGGTATAGACAGAGGATGGGCCACTTGAACCGTTGGTGGGGGCACTTTAACCGTTCGGTATTTTGCATTGTAATAATGAATAAGATTAATCATGAGTAAAATAATTAAAATAATACGTGTTATTTTTTTAAATCTTTCCGCTTTAACTGAATCCATGTGCATCACCAAGTAGGAAAATAAAGTGTTTTAAATTGTGCTTGTTTTGTTTCTGGTACCTCATGATTTTTTTGCAGCAACAAGTTGCCCCAGTTTGTTCTTTTTGCCATAGCTTGTTTAATATTTTCAGGAATGAAATCAGATTTGTTTCGAATTTGCCAGCCTCCTCCCAGTGCACGATATAAATCAACCAGTGCTTTAGGAACATCAGTTCTTGCATTAACCAGTGAGGTTTGTGTATACAACTGTTGCTGTTGCACATAAAGCACTGCTGTATAACCTGTCTCACCTTCTCGATATTGAATCAACGTTAACTTCGTAGCTTGCATTGCGGCGCGTACAGCTTCTTCATAGTGCTTCACTGATTTTTTCGTTTCTATGTAACGCGTCATGCTATCTTGTACTTCTTTTTGAGCCGTCAAAATAACATTCATATAATTCAAGAGCTTTTCTTGGAATAACGCATCTTGCAGACGTACCATATTCGTGATTTGACCATAATTAAGAATGGGCCAAAGCAGTCCTGGTCCTCCGACGGTATTGCGATTGGCCCAGTTAAACATTTCAGATAATTTTGCACCATTGATTGTATTGCCAGCAAAATAAAAACTACCCCCTAAAGAAAAGGCAGGAAAAAGTTCCGCTTTTGTTGCACCTATCATTTCTGAGTGAGTGATTGCACTAAGTCTTGCTTGACTCACATCAGGGCGTCTTAAAAGCATTTCTCGAGGAATACCGACTTCTACCGTATTAGGAGCTTTGGGTATGCCATATTGCTTTTGCAGTAATCCATCAATACGATTCGGTGTCATGCCAAGTAAAACAGCAAGCGCATCTTTTTGTACTTGTAATTGGCTAATGAGCCCCGGCAAGATAGCTCTTGTTTCGGCAAGCTGTGTTTTTGCTTCTTCAACATCCCGTAGACTCACAGCCCCTGCTCTATAACGCGAAGTGGTAAGCGCCAAGCTGTTTTCTTGTAACCTAATATTTTGATTGGTAATTTGAATCAGAGACTCACTGCCTCTTATTCCCACATAATGATTTGCAATATCAGACGTCATGGTTACCAGTGCATTGTCATATGCGGCAATCGAAGACAAAAAGTTCGCATCATTGGCTCGAACCGAACGCCTAAATTTCCCCCAGAAATCAGTTTCCCAATTGGCAGAAAAACCAAGTAAAGCGGCATCGAAACTACCTGGGAGTACATCTTGTAAATAAGAGCCCCCAATACGATAAGCTAAATAATTACCATTCATGGTTTGCATTTGAGGATAAAGCACACCGACCGACTGGGCTAATTGCGCACGCGATTGCAAAATGTGTACGCCTACGATTTGCAGTGTTAGATTATTATGATACCCATGATAGATAAGCTGCGTGAGATTAGGATCATTAAAAACCTCCCACCATTTATCTTGTTTGAATTTTTTTTCTTGAACAGACCCGTCTTTTTTAGCCCAATGCTTTGCAACATCGGTTTTGGGCTCTTTATAATCAGGACCGACCATACAAGCCGTTAAACATAAGCATGCGAATAAAGCTGATTTTTTTAACGAGTGATTTAGCAATTTAGGCGAGTCTTTTTTACTCCATACTAGCACGTAATTTTTATTTAGTAAGCCTTAAATTTATCTGTATAACCGACCTTACGCAGAGCCTTTTTCTTTATTTATTTTTTTGCATTGCTTTAGAGCGAAAGTAATGCAAAAAAATAAATAGAGATGAGTAACGATTAAAACTGTTCTGGGAAACCCCGAAAGGTATAATAATAAAAATATAATAGATGGTGGCTATGGGTGGACTTGAACCACCGACCTCAGCATTATGAGTGCCGCGCTCTAACCAACTGAGCCACATAGCCAACTGTGGGGCGATTTTCGCCTTTTATTTAAACGCTGTCAAGCCTGTCGCCAAGTTGTTTCTGTAATATTATCTTCAAGCTCAATGCCATTTGATAAAAGTTCATCACGAATGGCGTCTGCTTTTGCAAAATCACGTGCAATACGAGCCTCATTTCGTGCTTCAATTAAGGCTTCGATTTTATCAGCTGAAATAGTATTGGCATCTATCTTGGCTTTTAAGAATACATTCGGATCGTTCTGAAGCAAACCTAAAATACCTGCCAAGTGCTTTAGTGTTACAGCAAGCGATAGAGAAGCCGTTTTATTTACTTCGTGACTCAGTTGAAATAGCACGGATAATGCTTCTGGCGTATTAAAATCATCTTGCATCGTGGCTTCAAAGCGTTTAACCCAAACATCATCTAATTGAGAGTCAGCATCGACATCAATGCTTCTTAAAGTTTGATATAAACGAGTTAATGCTTTTGAAGCAAGCATGAGATTCTCTTCAGAGTAATTTAAAAAACTTCTATAGTGACTGCTGAGTAAAAAATATCTTAATACCTCAGGTTGATATTTTTTTAATACCGCTTCAATCGTAAAAAAATTACCCAGTGATTTAGACATCTTTTCATTATTCACCTGCAACATGCCTACATGTAGCCAATAATTTGCAAATGTTTTACCTGTTGCTCCTTCACTTTGGGCAATTTCATTTTCATGATGGGGAAACTGTAAATCTAAGCCGCCACCGTGAATATCAAACTGCTCACCTAAGGCATCCATTGCCATCGCAGAGCATTCAATATGCCAACCGGGTCGCCCCGCCCCAAACGGTGAAGGCCAACTTGGCTCACCTGGTTTTGCTGCCTTCCATAAAACAAAATCAAGCGCTGATTGCTTGCCTTCTTGTACATCCATCCGTACCCCTGATTTTAAGCTATCTACATCTTGATTAGATAATTTACCATAGCCTGAAAAAGCAGATACATCATAACACACATCACCTGATTCACTTAAATAAGCATGCTTATTTTTAATTAAACGCTCAATCAATTGAATAATAGAAGCAATATGCTCTGTTGCACGAGGTTCATGCGTTGGGCTTAAGCAGCCTAACGCTTTTGCATCATGATGCATCGAAGCAATATATTGTGTGGTTAAATCATCGATTGAAATATCACGCTGAATGGCACGATCAATAATTTTATCATCAATATCCGTAATGTTGCGTACAAACGTTACATCATAACCCGCAGCACGCATAAAGCGCACCATCACATCAAACGCGACCATGGCACGTGCATGCCCCATATGGCACGCGTCATACACCGTAATACCACAGACATATAATTTAATCTGACCGGGTGTCATCGGCTTAAAACGCTCTTTTTGACGCGTGAGCGAGTTATATATATCAAGTGCCAGCATTTAATTTACCCCATGTATCTTTCAAGTGAACGACGCGATGAAATATTTGCGTGGCCCCTGCTTCATCCAATGTATTCACACAATAGTATCCTAAGCGCTCAAACTGAAAAACTTCGCCGACTTTTTGATGCATTAACATCGGCTCAGCATAAGCAGTTTGAATGCTCAGTGAGTCATGATTTAAAAACTGCATGAAATCATCTTCACGCGCAGGATTTTCATCATGAAATAATCTATCGTATTGATAGACCGTAATAGGGTACGCCGTACTCACAGACACCCAGTGAATCACGCCTTTGACTTTCCGACCTTCGGGTTTTTTACCCAAAGTTTCTTTATCATAGGTACAACGCAACTCTAAAAGCTCACCTGCTTCATCATAAATCATCTCTTCACAACGAATCACATACGCATTTCTTAAACGCACTTCTTTATCTGGTGCCAAACGAAAATAACCTTTAACCGGCTCAGCCATAAAATCACTGCGTTCAATATAAATTTCACGCGAAAAAGGCAATTCTCGTGTATCTGTTTGAATCATTTCCACTTGATCTTCAGGATAATTTTCAATAATTATTTTAATCGGATCAAAAACACAAAGCGCGCGCTTCGCTGTTTGATTTAATGCATCTCGCACACAGCCTTCTAACACCCCCATATCAATCACAGAATCACTTTTAGACACCCCCGTCATCTCACAAAAGTGTCTTAATGCTTCTGGTGGATAACCTCGCTTTCGCATGCCTCGCAGGGTCGGCATACGTGGATCATCCCATCCATCCACCACGTTTTCTTCAACTAATCACCGTAATATACGCTTGCTCGTGATGGTATGCGAAACATTCAAACGCGCAAACTCTGTTTGTACAGGACGCGCAGGAACCGATAAATGCTCAATAAACCAATCATATAAAGGCCTGTGATCTTGAAACTCAAGGGTACACAGTGAATGCGTGATAAGCTCTAAGGCATCAGATAAAGGATGCGCAAAATCATACATCGGATAAATACACCAAGCATCGCCCGTACGCGGATGTGTTGCATGACGAATACGATAAATAGCAGGATCTCGCATATTTAAATTACCCGCTTGCATATCTATTTTTGCACGTAATACATGCTCACCTTCTTTAAATTCACCGGCTTTCATGCGCTGAAATAAATCTAAATTATCTGTGATACTACGTGTACGATATGGGCTGTTTTTCCCACCTTCTGTGAGCGTACCACGGTATGCTCGCATTTCATCTGCCGTTAAACTATCAACATAGGCTAAATCTTTTTTAATTAAATCACAGGCAAAATCATAAAATGCCTGATAATAGTCCGATGCATGTGTTTTCTTAGCCCACTCAAATCCAAGCCAATGAACATCTTCTTCGATGGCACGCGCAAACACTTCTTCCTCACGAATAGGATTCGTGTCATCAAAGCGCAAATAACACTGGCCTTTAAATAAATCCGCCAATCCAAAACTCACACAAATCGCTTTGGCATGCCCTATATGTAAATAACCATTGGGCTCCGGCGGAAAGCGGGTCATAATCTCTTGATGTTTTCCTGATGCTAAATCAGCTTGTATTTTTTGATAAATAAAATGCTTTAATTCAGATGCGGCATCATCAGTCATATTCACTCCAAAACAGCTTAAAATTTTTTAATAATAGAATTAATTATTTAATTGCCCTAAAAACCAAGGTCCCACCATCAATGATGCTAACTTAAATTTATCAGGATAGGTCACATTAACCAAATATAATCCATACGGTGGCGCTGTTTCAGCCCCTTTTTTTCTATCTTTTGATGCTAGCACATCTTGAACCCAATCAACTGTTTCACGTCCTTGCCCAACCGCCATGATAACACCCGCAATATTTCGAACCATATGATGCAAAAAAGCATTGGCTGTAATATCTAAAATAACCAAATCACCACGACGAAACACTTGAATGGCTTGCACCTCACGAACAGGGGTTTTAGCATTACAATGCACCGCCCGAAACGATGTAAAATCATGCTCACCCAATAAAAACTGAGAGGCCTCATGCATGAGGTTATGATCAAGCCGTCTTGATTGCCAGGTCACATTACCTTGTAAGAGTGATTGCCTAATTGCTGCATTATAAATCACATAGCGATAGCGCCTGGACACCGCAGAATACCGCGCATGAAAATCATCTGAAATCTCTTGCCCCCACTTCACACAGACATCTTTCGGCAAGACCGCATTCGTACCATGCACCCAAGCACGCACACTACGTGCATTGTCAGGCTCAAAATGAACCACCTGATGCGTTGCATGCACCCCTGTATCCGTCCGCCCAGAATACACAACACGAACCTCATGATTTGCCACCTGACTTAAGGCCTGTTCCAAAACAGCTTGTACTGTACGAAGTCCTGGTTGCGATTGCCAACCGTGATACTGACTGCCATCGTACTCAATAATCAAGGCAATTCGCATATGAAACCCGTTTAATTTATATTTATCAATGCCAGAGCATTTGTTTTTAAAAAAAGCAATGTATAATAGGCCTCACTGTTTGTCAAAACGCATTCACTTTACAAGGCTTAGTTTATCAGGATGACTGCTTCTTTATTAAATGGAAAACAACTGGCCTTAACACGGCTCGAAACCATCAAAACAAACGTTGCGAATCGTGTGCGTTCAGGTCAAAGGCCACCCGGTCTTGCCGTCATATTGCTAGGCAACGATCCTGCCTCAGAGATTTATGTGAATCATAAACATAAAGCCTGCAAAGCTGCTGGATTTTATACTTTATCTTATCATTTACCTTCTGAAACCACTGAATCAGATCTGATTGAATTAATTGATTCACTCAATGAAAATACAGCAATAGATGGTATTTTGGTCCAACTTCCTCTGCCCCCTCACATTGCGTCACGAGCCATTATTGAGCGTATTTTACCGACAAAAGATGTCGATGGCTTTCATCCTTATAATTTAGGGCGACTGGCCCAAGGTGAGCCAACCCTTCGCCCCTGTACGCCATATGGCATGATGAAATTACTCGAACACCATGACATTAACCCTCAAGGCTTACATGCGGTTGTCATTGGCAAATCAAATATTGTGGGTCGACCCATGGCACTTGAATTATTGCTAGCAAAAGCAACCGTGACGCTATGTCATCGTGCCACAAAAAATTTGGAACAACATGTTCGGCAGGCTGATTTATTAATTAGTGCGACCGGAAGCAAAGATATTATCCCTACCCACTGGTTTCATGAGCAACAAATTATATTTGACGTTGGCATGCATCGTGAAGCCAACGGAAAAGTAAGAGGTGACATTGATTTTAATCAAGCCAAAGAAAAAGTGGCATGGATAACCCCTGTACCGGGCGGTGTTGGCCCGATGACCATCAGCTGCTTACTTGAAAACACCTTAACCATGGCTGAGAAAAATACTTAATCATATTATTTATCTAGATCAAACTCATCCCAGTCGAAGTCACCTTCAAGTTCGCCATCAAAATCTTCAAGTTCGTTTTTTAGGCGCTTACGGTCTAGTTTATCTTCAAGCATGCGTCTCACTTCACGACGATGCTGAACAACGGCACTATCTTCTTTGTCATGCTGTGTATTTCTAGTCATAGTAGACTCCTTTGTTTCAAAGGTTATACTCAACAGTATAGTCACAAAAAATGAAGCTTATGATTATGTCCGTTCTATTTTTAAAAGCCTTTCAAGACAATTATATTTGGATTATTCAGCAAACGTCCAGCTTTATTTGTATCGATCCAGGTGATAGTGCCCCTGTTTTGGCCTTTGCTGAAAAGCAAGCGCTTGAATTAAAAGCTATTTTAATCACACACGATCATGCCGATCACATCGGTGGCGTTCAATCCCTGATGAAGCATTTTCCAAATGCAGTGATTTATCGACCTGAAGATCAGATAGCCACCATTACGCTTGGTAATTATATTTTCAATCAATTAGACACACCAGGACACACAGCAAATCATGTTTGCTACTTTGAACCCAATCACCACTGGCTGTTTTGTGGGGATACTTTATTCTCTGCTGGCTGTGGTCGTGTATTTGATGGCAGTTTTGAAGATTTATTCCAATCCCTTCAAACCTTGAAACAATTGCCAGATGATACAAAAATATTTTGTGCGCATGAATATACCCGTGACAATTTAAAATTTTCACTAAGCGTCGAACCCGATAACCAAGCGGCACAAAGGCATTTAAATTTACTAGCAGCGAAGCCCACTCAAACCTCACTCCCCTCAACGATAGCATTTGAAAAAAAGATTAATCCTTTTTTTAGAGGCCGTGCAAACACTGATTTTGAATATTTTAAATCTTTAAGACAAGCAAAAGATAAGTTTTGATTTTAGCTTTAAAATAAAAAGCCCCGTCTAAAACGGGGCCTCATGTCTCTATATTTTTTTAAGATTTAACAGGCACTGCTGGCAAATCATAAACTGTTGGCTCAACCACATTATCTGAATGATTGGTCAAAGCAAATAAGCCGCCGCCACTGAGTATCCCGGAACCAAGCCCTACACCCATCGACGGTAATACAGCGAGACCACCCGTCATACCAACAGATGTGGCAATTATAGCTGCCGTGAGTAAACCACAAACAATCGATGATGTATTAGGCGTTTGCATCGTTGCCGCTAAAAGTGGCACCATGGTTGCCGCTTGCAATCGCCAATCATCTTGTAACCTTTGAGATGCAAATTGAAGTGCATCACTATTTTGTCTTACAGCAGCTAAAACAAGGGCTCTATGGTCTTTTAAATCATCCGATGCATACGCTAATGCCAAACCATTTTGCTCAACAGCTGCTTGTACAATAGTTTCATCTTGCTGTTCTTCTTCATCCAATAATTGAAGCACTAAGCCATTTGCTTTAACCGCCTCAAGTACAAATTCAGGATCATTTCTTAAGGGCGCATATAAAAAAGCATCTGGATTATCAGCAATGGCCGTTAAAATAAATTTAGAGTGATTTAACAAACGCTGATCAGCATATGACAATGCTTCAACATTGTTTTTTGCCGCACAAAACATAAAAGCATGGTTTCTTTTTAATATTTCTCGTGCAAAGTAAAGTGAGTGAATATCTTTCTCAGCGGCTGCATGCATAAAAGATGCGTTTTCTCTTAATGATTCTGATGCATGCTGTAATGCATTCACATCCACTGGCGTTAATTGAAGCATAAATGCTGCATCTTTTTTGAGTCGTTCTGATGCATATACCAGTGTCCAGGTATTTTCTGTGGCAGCATCAAACATCACCTCTTCGTCATCTCGCAGTGCTTCTGATGCGTATTGCACTTGAAATTCATCATTATCTATTGCATCAGTCACTTCAGTTTTATTATCATAATCAATATTTAATTTGCTCATAAAAACTCCACTTTTTGTCGTGATGAACAAATACTATATAGAAAAAACATTGTTTGGTCAAATAGAGATCAAGTTTTGGGGTTGATCGAAGTAAAATCAACTGCTGATTTACAAAAAGTTTCTTTAATCAAAAGAAAAGAAAGTATCAATGCAATCAGTGAGACCGCGATTAAGACCAAAAAAGCAAGATAATAGGCATTTAAGCCAAACCCTGGTTGATGTTTTGCCGTATCAAGCATAGAGGCTATCATCGGTGCATTCAGGGATATAAATACAGTAATCATCGCGTTATTGAGGGCTAAACCAATTGGAACAAATTGTTTTTTAAACTGCTCAGCAATAATTGCAAATCCAACGCTTTGCCCACTGGCGGCAACACCTAGCAAGAAAAATCCAAGAATTAAATACATCTTTTGTTCTGAAAGAATAATCAGTAATACGGCAATCAGACTGCATACGCCCGCAGCCATTAAAATAGGCTTTCGGCGCTGATAATAATCAGACAAAAAACCAAGCAAAGGACAACCTACCGCATAACCCACCCACGCGATAGTAATCATATAAGACGCAAAACTAGCATTAAATCCTTTGAGCCCTAAAAAAACACGTCCTTCATTTTCAGATAAATACTCAATCGTAAAGTAAATCGACCCCGAAAATATCGCAATGTACCAGGCTTGTGTCCGTGAAAAAAGCTTGAGTAGCGTTGTTTTAATTTTCTCAGGTCGTTTTAAGATGACATACTTTTCAGCTCGTTCATGGCTGTTTTCAACAAAACAAATAATTAAGACCATCAACCCAAAACCAATGAACCCAAGGCATTTAAAAATAAACTGCCAGGAAATCGCTGCGTGAGTCACCAGATCTTCTAAAGGCCCAGCCCCAAGCATCGGTCCCATGGTCCCCATAAACTGTGACAGACCAATAAACAAAGCATTATGCCGATGAGGCATCCATTCATGTACGGACACCAACAAGCATAAAAACCCAACAGATGCGCCAAGTCCCATTAACATGCGTGTCAGCATGGCATAAAAATAGGTATTAGAATATGCAAAACCAAAGGACGCCACAGCACAAATGACAGACCCAACCAATAATACTTTTTTAAGGCCGATATATTCAATTAACAAGCCCACTGGAAGTTGCATGATGCCATACATCACTGAAAATAGCGTTGTGCTGAGTAACGCATACTCAAAAGATGATAAATGCAAATCATGCATCAATGGATGCTGAAAAGTCCCAAGGGAAGCACGCAGAAAAAATTCATACAAAAAAAATAGTACGCAAACGCTCCAGACAATAAATCCTTTTGTGCTAAATTGCGTTTCTTTTAACATAATAAATTATTTTTAGCTTCAGTTAGGTGTTAGGTTAAATTAATTAATATAACTATCGGGTTGTTTTTGATCCCAAGCCTCAATCACACTTTCAGCTTTTTCATAATCTAAAAACGATGCCATTTTAAATACAGATAAGCCTTCATGAATTAGCGGTGTTGTGTTGATACCCACAACAATTGCTTCTTGCAGTGCTGTAACCGGTTCAAGCACTTCCGCACCAAAGGGATCGGTAATTGTGCCTAATAATTCATTTTTTTTGACGGTTTGTCCAAGTGTCACTTCTGGTCTTAAAATACCGCCCTTATGCGCCACAATCCATTCTTCATCACGAGAAAAAATAGGGTTGATTTCTTTGATAGGCGCTTTGTCTAACATGTCGATTGAACGCATAATATTTTTAATGCCATCCACCCCAAAGAGAATCGCATTTTCATCAAAACGCATGGCCTCCCCCCCCTGGTAAACCAAAAGCGGGATCTGTAACTCTTCCATGGTTTCTCGCAGCTTATTGCCTTTAATATCAACGTTTGTAATCACGGGAGATTGAAATGCCTTGGCTAAATCACGTACTTTAGGTTGATCAAAATTACAGTATACCTGAGGTAGAATATTATGATTCATTCCGCCTGTTTGTAATTCAATACAGTAATCTGCTTTTGTAAAAATTTCTTGCGTTAAAATATGTGCGATTCGCTCACCAAAATTTCCATTTTCATCTCCCGGAAAGCACTCAGCTAAATTATTACCAATCGGTAGCATCGAAGGATAGTGCATAAGGCCATAAATATTCACCACTGGAATCGCAATAATTGTCCCTCTGATTTTATCAGGGGTAATCATTTTTGTAATACGATTCACAATATCTAAACCATTGAGCTCAATGCCTTGCAGCGTCGAAAATAATAATAAACAAGGACCTTTGAGTTTACTATGAATCACTTTAATGGGCATATACAAAGGAGAGCAAGAATGTTGCTCAGGCAAAGGTAGTGCAAGGTTCGCGACTTCACCGGGATGAATGGTTGTGTCACAAATTTTAATGGTTGTATTTTTCATCAAGTCAATAAAATTGTTTATTTTTTATATATACCAGTGTAACATTTTAATGCTCTGATAACAGCTGAAAATTCACCCCCCAGAATTTGATTACTAAAAAACCCTTTTGACTAACATAAAACCAAGTGTTATGCTCTTAGATATCCCATATAAATCATTAAGGTGATCACTATGCCAGGTCCAGAATCAACAGATGAAACAGATCCAATAGCACCAACAGGTGGAACAGATCCAACATCAACAGATCCAAGAAACGCACTCATAGAGGGAATAGGTGCAGCAGGGCTATCTACTTCTCCTAATGATGATGATGATGAAGAAGTTGAAGCTGAATTTGACATTCAAGCAGACGACAAAGCATTAGCGAATGCCATTGCTGAATACAATAAACGATTTAAAATACAACCAAACTCAGACGGTACGATGGGCTATACAAAGCACCACAGCGAACCTGTAACGCGACAAGATGGCCGAGTTACGTTTGAATTTG
>JAAHTH010001591.1_pt1 | contig 19203 bp, 22 predicted proteins | sample 6116091 | NCBI WGS metagenome assembly JAAHTH01 (sample SAMN13939990, study PRJNA603662) | sponge metagenome | isolation source: marine sponge | host: Mycale hentscheli | place: New Zealand | collected 2006 | reverse complement strand
TCCTAGAAGAAGTAGAAAATAGAGAAGATGGCAATTATGAATACAAAGTTACAAAAGCAGAAATACACGAATTATCTGTAGTAACTTTTGCAGGTAGTAAAGGAAGTGAAATTACAAGTTATTTAAGTGAAGCAAAGAAATTAGGAGACTTTGAGAAAGCATTAAAAGGGAAAGGCTTTACACAAAAAGAAGCTAAATTATATATAGCTAATTTTAAAAAATTTTTATCCACTGAAGCTAATTCGGTTGAAAAACAAGAGGAAAAGGAAATTAACGAGAAGTTGATTACCGAAAGTCTAAATACTGGGCTTTCCAATCTTAAAAATTCAACAGGATTATCCAAGGAGGAAATATGTCAATCCAAGACGAAATAAAAACTAATTTTGAAAAACAGGAAGAATTAGTAAAAGCCTTAAGAAAAGAGGCTGATAAAAATACTTTAGCTAGTAAGGATGCTTTAGAACTTATCAAAAAAGATATAGTTTTAAACTCTACTGCTTTAGAAAGCTTACAAAAGAAAGTGGCAAGAGCTGATTTTTTAAAAGCAAGTGAACCAAATAGCACTCTAGTTTTAGAGGAAAAGGAAAAGACTGTAAAGTTTTTAAAAGACAGCACAAAAGGTCAAACCTTAACACCAGCTGAAATAACTAATAAGTTATATAACACTGATAGTGCAGGAGCAGGTGGTAATTATGTAACACCTTTTATTGACACTATGGTCGATAAAGCTATTAGGCAATACACAAATATTTTTGATATTTGTAAAGTTGTTTCAATGGGCGGAACTGAATACTTAAAGACAGTTAGAAGTTTAGGCTCTCAAGCTAAAAGAGGTAAGTTCAGTAGCTCTGTTGGAGTTGGTGGAGAAAGTGTTGCAAGTAAAGTAACAATCAAAGCTAATGCAATCTCAGGTAGATTTGAGGTTAGTGATGAGTTGCTAAGCGATAGTCATTATAATATTATGGGTGAGTTTGCCGATGATGTTTCAATGGAAATTGGTGAAATTCTAGGAAACGAATTAGCTAATGGAAATGATGGAACAGAATTGCAAGGCTTAACAACTATTAGTAATACTACAACGGATAAACTTTCTTTGTCAAAAATAGAGAGTTTAGGACACGATGCACTTACTAATTTTGACCCATTAATATCAGTAGTTCAACTATTAAGACAAGGTTATTTAAACGATGCTTGTTTTTATATGAACAGGAAAACAGAAGCTGATATAATGGCACTTAAAAATACTGAGGGCAGATATTATTGGCAACCAAGTTTAACAGCTGGAACACCTGCATCTATCTTAGGCTATCCTGTGAAGAAAATTCACGAGCTACCTAATTTAGGAAGTGGTAATAAAGCAATATTCTTTGGTAGCTTACCAATGGCTTACACAGTCGTTAGAAGAGCAATGTCAAGAATACAGGTTGATGAAATAACTGAATTCCCATCTAAAATATATAAGTATGTAACTTATGTAGGTGGAGCTTTGGTTAAAGGTCAAGCTTTAAAAGTATTAATTCAAAAATAAGGAGAAAATATGAATATTAAAGATAACACAAGCAATTACCCAAGTCAATTATTATTGTCTGGGAACGGTGCTACAGCTACAGGAAACAGTAGTTCTATAGATACTGCTCCAAACAGTGCAGTAAACTTTGAAGCCTTTATAGGTACTTTAGGCAGTGGTGCAAACCAAAGCTATAAAATCAAAGTTCAGGTAAGTGCTAATAACTCTACTTTCACTGACAGTGCTACAGCTGATGTGATTTTTCCAAATGGGGACACTTTGACAGGTGCGAACCAATGGAGAAATGCTATATATACTGGAAGCAGTAGATATGTTAGGCTAGTTGTTACAGCTACTAGTGGAGTGGCAGGAACTATAATAGTTGTTACAGGAAGAGTAACACCTAGAAATACTGCAGAGTAAAACATTAACCAAATGAGGCTAGATTTTTTTTATTTTACCTAGTCTCATTTTTTTTTATAGGAGCAATATGAAATTTATAGTATTAAAAGATTACAATTTTTCTTTAGATGGAAGCAATCAAAAGGAATTTAAAAAAGATGATATAATTGATGCTATTGGCAATCAAATATCGCATTTAAAACTTAATGGCACTGAATTTTGCGAAGTTTTTAACGAAGCTAAAGTTAAAGAAGAGAAAAAGAAAAAGAAAAAGTAATGGAACTATTTTTAATAGAAAGAGAAGTACAAAATTTTATTTCTATTGACAATATTTCAAGGAAAGGATTACAGGTAGCTAATAAAGAAGAGATAATTAATATTTGTATTAATGACAGTGTTTCACTAATTGAAAAGCATTTATCTATTTTTTTAGTAAAAACTAAATACAAATTAAGAATCAACAAAGAAGATTTTATAGTTGCATATGACAATAAAAACATTGCTTACCAATTCAATTATCAAAAGAAAATCACACTCTTAGAAAACTTAAAAGCTATTTTTACTAACAATCAAAACTCTACTGACACAAATATAATCACAGTAGACTTACAGCCATCTAATTATAAATTTAGCAATAACATCTTAGAAATATTTTTAAATAATTTAGTCTCTAATGAGTACAGTGATTATAATGATTTTGAATTTTTAGACTTAGAAATAACAGAAGACAAAGGCACTAGCTTAATTAATCAATTTATAATCTCAGCTATTGAAGATTTAGCTATTTTAAAAGTAAAGAAATATAATAGCACTATCTCAAGCAGTTCTTATACTGAGGAAGAAATTAGAATTTTAGCAACAGTTGAAACTTTATAATGGAAGTTAAAATTAATGTAAATACTGAAGAGATTAAAAAAATACCTTTAAGCACAAGTTTTCAAAAAGCATTAATCTCATTAACTGAAACAGTATCAGGTAGAGTTAAAACTAAAATAAATAAAGGCAGTAGGAGTGGCAATAGATACCAAACTCTAATATCTAACAGTGGCAAGTACTACAGAATATACGATAATTTCAAAAGTGGCAGACCAATTAAAGTTGCAAGTGCAAGAGGGGAAAATCCAAAAACAGATAAAGGTGCATTAGTATCTTCAATTAGAACAAATTTAAATAAGATAAAAAGCGGATTAGGAGTAGTTTTAGCAGGTGGAACTAGAATAGTTACTTATGCAGAAGATTTAGAAAATAAATTAGACAGACCAATTTTTAAAGATGAAAAAGTTTTACAAAGTGATTTAGCAATTTTTGATAGGGTACTTCAAAGGAGTTTAAATAAGTAATGCCAAACTTAAACACTGAATACTTTTTAAATGAAACTATAGAATTATTAAAATCTAATATAAATAAACAGGTTTTAATTCAAAACGGAATTTATAAAACTTTTCCATTAATAGAATTCCAAACCAATCAATACATTTTTAGTTATGATACAATTTACAGAGAAGCATTAGAAGTACCTTATTTAGTTTTTGAAAGCGATAATAGTTCTATAGGAAAGAAAACACAATTAAATAACGAGGTTGTTATAAATATATCTTTATTCTTAGCTACTGGCATTAATGAAATGGAACAATTACAAAGACAATTTAATAAATATAATGATGCATTACAATTAACTTTAAATGAAATTAATAATTGCTTTATTTTTCAATATTTAAAAACTATTGAAATTCTAAACAAAGAAAGCTATTCTTTAAAAGGAAATGAGGGAATACTCATTTACAAAAAACAATTTAATATTAAATATGCTTATGCTTAAAAAATTTAAAGTTATTAAAGATTTTACAGAAGTTAAAAATGGAATAATTAACTATTTCTATAAAGGAAATGAAATTTCTATTGGTGAAATATTTTATTTAAAGTATAGAGACAATTTAAAACTAATAACTACTAAAAAAGGAACTACAAAAGATGCCAAATAAGACAGATACACAAAATTATGATATAGCAACAATCTCATTTTATGAGTTTGACAAAACAAATTTAACAGCTGGAGAATTAGGAAAAGGGAAATTTCTATATACAGCTAAAAATATCCAAAATGTAGAGATAAGCGATAAGGTAGAACAAGTTGCAAATCAAACTGGAGGGATTAACAAATACTCAAGCAGAGCAGAAGATGGTAATAGTGAAAGTACTTTTACTTGTGAAATAAACGAAATACCTTTTGCAATTATGCAACAATTAACAGGAGCAACAATTGTAGAGAATACTGTTAGCTCAAACACTTTCACAAGAAAAGTAATATCAGGAACTTCTATTGGAGGGAGGATTACAGGAGTAACAGCTTTAGCTAGTAGTAGTGGAAATTTAAAAGATGGATTAATAACTATAAAGTCTACATCAACAACAGCTATAGATGTATTTAGTTCAAGTATTGGATATGTAGGAAATTTTACTATTGATTCATTAACAGAATTAAATATTGAAAAACTAGGCATTACTTTAACACTTTCAAACTTAGCTTTAATCTTAGGTGAGGAATTAGAAATTAAAGTAGAGAAAGTATCTACTAGAAATTCTATTACAAGAAACCAGTTACAAAGTGGAAAAGAAGTACATTTAATAATTGATGGTGCTGAACAACAAAACGGAGAATTGCATAGAGTTACAATCTTTAGAGTTAAACTAGGAAGCGAAAGTTTTTCAATGACAAGTAAAGAATTTGGTACTTTATCAATTAGTGGAGTTAAATTCTTATTAGTGGATAATTGCAACGAAGTATACAAGAAAGAGATTATTAATTTAAGTTAATTTTATGCTAGAAAAAAAGACTTTCACTTTAAATTTAAAAGGAAAAGATTTAATATTTAGAGAGCTTTTAATTAGAGATGTTATAGCTTTAGAGAATGTAGATGAAAGCAATATTGATGGAGTTATATCCACTGCATATATAATTTTAGAAAACAAAAACCTTTTTAAAGATAAAGCAGATTTTACAGAATTTATAAAAAATCTTAATACTAAAGAATTTGAAAAGTTAAATGATATTTTAGCAGAAGCCTTGCACAATAAAACTTTAGAACCATTACAGCCGTTAAATAGTTTATCTCCAAAAAAAAAAAGATAGTGAGAAACCTTTTAATAAATTTGACAATATCAACAACCTTTTTAATTGGAGCTTGGAGTGTACTGAATTTTGTTCTAAAGGCATTGTTAAAAATTATTTAGAGTTCTATAATTTGACAATTTGTCAACACTATTTTTTTAGTAAATCTATTTTATATTTAAAGAACATAGAAAACAATAATAAAATTGCTTTGGCAGGTGGGAATTCTAAAAGCTTTATCCCAAACCCTATTAAAAGCGATATTACAAAAGTTAAATTTATAGAAAGAAATGGCACAAATTAAATTAAATGTTGTAGCAAACGGACTTAAAAAAGTTCAAAAGGGGTTTACTGGTTTATTAGGTAAATTATCAAAAGGCTTTTTAAGTTTAAAAGGGATAGTAGCAACAGCCTTTGGATTTACAGCTATTAAAAGAACAGCGGATTACTTAGATAATATTTCTAAATTGTCAGGAGTAATTAAAGAAAGCACCGAAGATATATCAAAATTAGGTTTTGCATTTGAACAAAGTGGCTTAAATATGAGTGCCTTGAGTACATCTGTTAGGGTATTATCTAGAGCTTTAGCAGAGGCAAAAGATGGAGTTGTTACATATAAAGATGAATTTGACAAGCTAGGAATAAATGTAAATACTTTTGATAGTCTATCATTAATTGGAAAATTTAAAGCAATAGGAGTTGGCTTGACAAATGTAAAATCTCAAACTGATAAATTATCTATAGCACAAGTTTTATTAGGTAGAAGCAGTGCGAGATTAGTGCCACTATTAGAAAACAATGCAAGTAGTTTATCAACTTTGACTACAGAGGCAGAGAAATTAGGAATAGTGGTAGGCGAAGATTTAGCAACAGCAGGTGCAGATTTTAACGATAATATGAATATATTAGCATCATCTTTTAGGATTTTAGTAGCTAATCTATTACCCCAAATAAATATTTTATTAAAAGAATTTATTAAAAATATTAGTAATTATAAAGTTATTTTAGGTGGAGTAGTAAATGTAATAGCAGGAGCGATACAAATTTATGTAGATTTTACAAAATGGCTAGGAAAAGCAATTCATAATACTGTTGCTTGGCTAACCAATACAAAAAATTTAGAACAAACTTTAGCCGAAAATAGTAAGGCAGTGGATAAAAATACAGATGCCAACAAAAAAAATAAAGAAAGCAAAAAAAAAACAATAAAACTAACAGAAAAGCAAATAGCGAAACAAAAAGAATTAAAACAGGCAGAGCAAGAAAGATTAAAACAAGAGGAACAAAATATAGCATTAGCAGAGAAAAAAAGACTTGCAGATGAAAAATCTTTTGAAAACTTTAAGGCTAATTTTGAAGAGAAAAAGAGGCTTGAAAACCAAGCTATAGAAAATGCAAAGCACAATAACGAAATAGCAAAGCAATCAACTATAAGCGATGTTAAAGGAACTATTGCTAATTTAAAAATTATTAACGATGCCAAAGGTAAAAACTCTAGAAAACAATTTGAAAGAAATAAAAAATTATCAATAGCACAAGCAACTATTACAGGATATGAAGCAGTAAATACAGCTTATGCAGACCCCACTACTGCTAGTCCATTTTTAAAAGCACTTTATGTAACAAGTATTGTGGCTAGTACTTTAGCACAAATTAAAAAGATTAAGGCTACTAAATTTCAAGCAAAACAATTTGGAGGATATATCCAAAACCCTACAATAGTAGGAGAAGCAGGGAGAGAGATAATTACTCCAATTAATCAAAATCAAAGCAAAGTTTATAACAATCAAGAAACCGAAAGAATTTTAGACAATATAGGAAACTTTAAAAACAATCAAAGCCAAAATATAACACTAGAAATTGACGGACAGCAGATAGCAAGTATTGTGAGAGACAACCAATCTATTTTAACAGAAGCAGGAATATAATGATTTTTAAAGGAATAAGTTTTTTTAATGAAATAGAAAGTAAAAATAGTGATGGATTATTTCAATACCAAGTTAGAGCAGGAATTGGGGCTACAATTACTGATACTTTAACAATAGATAAGGCTTTAGATATAGATTTAACTACACTTACATTTACAAATTCACAATTAAAACTAGACATTTATTTAAAACTAGAAAATGCTAATTTAATAAGTGATATTTCTATGCTGATTGCTGAAAATATATCTTTGCAAAATACAGGAAGTGAAAATTACAAAATGTATTTTTTTAATGATAAAGCAAACATAAATATTTTTTCAAAAAATATAAATTCCAATGCTCAAATTTTAGATATAAATGATTTAACAAATATTTCTAATAATGAAAATCAACAATTATTAATTAATAGAGCAATAGAAATATCTAGCAACAATTCAATACATCTAGAAACTCAATCAAATACTAATTTTTTAAGACTACAAATTTTATTAACAGGAAAAAATGGTGCAGGTACTGGTAGTTTAAGAATTAACAAACTTAGATTTTTTAAAGATTTAGGCAGACTTTCAAGTAGTGATATTGCAATGCCAAAACTATCTTTTTCACAGAATGAAAGTGTTTATAAAACAATTAGTAACAAATCTATTATAATAAAAGAGAATAGGACAACAGAAATTACTTTAGATATACCTACAATTTACAAACAAAGCGATTACGACCTACTTTTAAATATTCATAAAACACAATCACCATTCTTTATATATTGCAGTGGTGGAATTTCAAACGAAAGATTTTTAATTGACAGCGAGGGATTTAGAATACAAGACATTTACAAAGTTTTATCAGTAGGCAATCAACAAGAAACTTTTATTAATAATATTTATTCTCAATTTAAAAAATTTAGTTTAAGTTTAGCAGAAGTTGAGTAATGGATTTTAGAATTGAACTTAAAACGATTAAAACTTTTAATAATAATAACTCTGTTTTAAATCCTGATTTTGTAAGTATTCCAATAAGCGATATTTTAGACATTGGAGATATAACCAATAAATTATTTACAACATCTTTAACAGTTGATACTTTTAGTTTTAATACAGCAACTTTTAAACTAAACAATGAGAGCGGTAAATATGGAGATATTAGTACTGGTAGTAGCTCAACAGTATTTAAGTCAGGCAGAGGAGGGAGTTTAATAAGATTATTTTTTAAAGACAAGTTATTATTCTTTGGCAAATTAGATGGCTTTAGATGTGTTGATGATTTCTCAAAAAGACAAACTAAATTAGTTGCAGTATCTATAACAGAAGATGTAGCTAAAACTTTTGTAAATTCCGTATTAGGAGATGGCATAACTTTAGGCGATGCAATAAGAAACATTTCTAATTTTTTAAGAAACCATAGCGAAATACAATTTCTAGACAATACAATTCCAAATAACCAAGGCTTGATTTTAGACAATATTTCACAATTCTCAGTTAGTAATTTAAAGGAAATATTAGACATATTACTTTTTATATCAGGAAATATTTTAGTAACAAACAATCAAGAAACTAGTTTTGAGAAACTTTAATTATGGCAAATTTTAACTTAATAAAATCAACTAAAACTAAAATTAATATTAATATTAACTCAGCTGATAATATTACTAATAATACTGATTTTAGTATAAGAGGTCAAAACCAAAGCAATAGATTATTTATGCAAATTAATTTTGCAGGTGGAAATTTTAATTTAGGGCTACTCCCAAGGGGCAGTTTTTTTAGGTATGGGAAAGACTTTGAAATTACTAATAATTTTACAAAGAGAGTTGATGTAAATTTTTCAAGTAGTATTCAAAGTGCAGGATTTTTAGCAATATCTCCCGTACCGACTAGATTAGAATTCCAAAATGCATATGTATTTGTATTAAAAATTGGCGAGGATGTTTTTATACAAAGCAATATAAGAGCCTTTTTTTCTATTCCAATAAATGCAAAATTATCTATTCTATTTGCAAATACTAGAAATCTTAGCTTAACCAATGATTTAAATGTAGATGTCAGTTTGTTTGAAGAAGCTTATTTATTTAATAATTTAGCTTTTAATTTAGGGGAGATAGATGCGACTGGTAAAAGGAATATTCACATAGAATACTCTGCAATCGCAAATTCTAGAGAATTTGATATTTTTGTCTATTTAAGTTTAAATGGTGATGGAAGCAGTGTTATAATTACTTTACCTAACCCTGTATCTTCATTAGAGATTTCTAGTAGGATTAACCACCTTTTGCCTAGAGGAGTAACTAGAGGGGATTTAATCTATCAAATTTTACCAAATGGAACTCCAACAATTCTTGCTAGTGGTTTTAGTGCTAATTTTACAAAAACACCAAGAGGGTCTGATGATATTGGTTTCTCAGGCTCACTCTCTGTAAAATTCACTTTAGGAAGTCCAGACCTTTCAAAGCAAAGAATTATCACAGATGCAGGTGATATTTTAAATATAACAAATGACAGTGCTAGTGAATACAATTTGACAAACTCAACTACTGAAAATGTGAAATTAAAAACATTATTTGACAATACTTTAGACTTAATTTTAAATGGAGTTTCTAATACTTTGACAAAAAGCAATTCTATTATTTTACCTGCAGGAGTTAAAACTGGTGGAGTAGTTGCAGAAGTTGTAACTTTAGCAAGAAAGAATTTAGATGTAAATACAAATATTGCTTTAAATACAATCTCAAATATTAAAGATGGGAGGAGCAGAGTTTATAACAGAATTATTATTACTTGGGAGGAAGTTAAAAACGAAAGCATACAAGTTGAAATTGAAGATACTGGAACATTCCAAACTGAAATTAGGGAATTTTCTAATAGACGAAGTTTTGTTTTTGAAAATAAGCAATCTGTTTTATTGTATGGAACAAAGACTTTAAAATATGATAAGTTAGGAAAAGCAATACAAAATTTTAGTACAATACAAAGAATAGGGAAAATATTATTAGACAGATATTCTATTGCTAGAAGAGAATTAGATTTACAACTTAGTTTAGAAATTGCAGTAGATTTAAAATTATATCAAAAGATTACTTTAAAATTTGATAGTGTTCTAGAAAATGGTGATTATGCTTTTAGAATTGGAAGAGCTAAAATACCTTTTAAAATTAATAAAGATTTAAGTTCTATTCCAAGTGATTTTATAAATGGTGAATATAGGATTTTGTCAATTAGTCATATTATTAAAAATAGAACTTCAAAAATAAATATACAGGAAATTGTTTAATAAACTTTAATATAGTACTTGTAGTTTTTAATAAATATAGTACACTTATTCTAAATTAGAGGAAAAAATGAAAAACACATTACAAGAAATAAAAGAAAGCTATAAAGCAAACAAAAACATATCAATAATACTGAGAACATCATACACAAATAATGATGAGCAGAATTTTTTATTGCAAGAGATTAAAAAGTATGCTATAAAAAATAAAATAGAAATATTTGAAAACATTGGAGGCAGTGGCTTAGATTATGAAGATATATTTTATGCTACAGGAAAAAATTTAGATATTAATCAGTTGGCTAATATAAATCATGTTAGTTATACTGATTATAACCATATATTCTATGACTGTATCAAAGATAATCTAAATTGGCTTATTGAAAAGGAAACCTTTGGAGTTGGTATCTTAGATATGAACAATATAGGAGATGATGGAGAAGATTTATTTAAAAGACTTTGTGAAGAAGTTTTAGAATATATTGATGATTATAGTGATAATAAACAGGATAGAGAAGATACAAAGGAAATAGTAATTAAGCTTATTGAAAATATACAGCAATCTTAACTAAGGAAAAACAATGGAAATAGAAATAATAATAAGAAATGATATAATGCTCATAAAATTAAAAGATAAATATTACATTGATGAGTATAACAATATCGGTACATTAAAAGAATTATTAACCCTAAAAAATTGTGTTAATTGTTTTGACTGTGTTGACTGTGTAAATTGTGTTGAATGTGTTGGCTCTTATGGTTGTGAAACTTGTACAGAAGTGCATTACTCTTATTCTTGTGAAGGTTGTCGCTCTTGTGAAGGTTGTGGATATTGTGAAGAATGTGAAGACTGTAAGAATTGTCAGGGTCTTAGATACAGTAAAAACTTAAAAGATAAGAGATAAGCAAATGAGTGAAGAAGTAATACTAAAAAATAATACATTATATATAAAACTACAAGAAGAGTATTATATAGATGAAAGTAATAACATAGGGAAATTATATTTTTTAGAAACACTTATAAAGTGTAAAAATTGTGTTGATTGTGTTAATTGTGAGAATTGTGAATTTTGCAAAAATTGTGAATCTTGTGAGAATTGTAATAATTGTGAAGATTGCGAGGAGTGTAAAGAGTTAGTAAAGTGTAATAATTGTTATGATTGTAAAGATTATGATGAACTATCTTATTGCGAACATTGTTAAAAGGTTGAATATTACAATTAAAAGTTTATAATTATAAACGGGGATGTTTTGGATATCGATTGATTACAATTGATTAAAATAAACTTTATGAGATGGTATTGAGGCTCATTAAAAACATACCAACAGTCTAACTGCTGAAGAAGAGTTAAAGCTCGTTGCATAACGAAGTCTTGTTAGGGATACCTAATAAATAACAAAGGCTCAAACATTAGGTTAAGTGTTAAAAAGGTGGGTTAGTGCCTAATTTAACAACGAAAATTAAAGACTAACGATTTGTATTACCTTGGCTTACTTAGTGGTACAGATTAATTAAAGTAAGCTTTGAAGTGAAATTATTTTTTTTGAAAGTAAAGCAAGACACGGGTTCAAATCCCGTCATCTCCATAGTTAGTACCTCCTAAGCCTATTAACAATACTGAAATTTGGAGGTCGTTTTTATTGATAAAGAGTTTCCCAGTAAATAAAAAACTTCACTTTTTTTTAATAAATCTTTAATAAAACATTGTAGTAATTAATAAAAGTAGTATACTATTATATAAAGTAATTAAGCTTTAAAATTAGAGGAAAACAAAATGAAAATAATAATAGAACCAAGAACAAAAAGAATAAGAAAAAAAACAAGAGACTTAGATATAATAGAACATAGCACAGACAAATCTTACTTAGTAAGAGTAAACAGTTTCTTAAAAATTTGGGTATTACAAAGATTTTGTAAATTCAATGAAGATGGTAATTTAGAAGTATGGTTTGCTAAAAAAGACTGGGAAATTAGTGCAGTTGATGGTACTGGTGGCTGGAAAAACTATAAGACAACTTATAATAATCTTATAGAAGATGGTAAAGTAGAATTAGCTGACTAATGCAAAAGTATATCTTAGAAACAGAAAAATATAATATTTGTAAAAAGTCTCTATCAAAAGTGGAGGCTTTTTTGTCAAGTAACAAGAATTTTTTATTTATCAAAGGTGATGTAGGCTCAGGAAAAAGTTTAATAGCTTATAAAACCTTTGTGAAATTTGAGAACAAAAGCAAGTTTTTATACTTAAAAAAGAGAGAGGAGGATTTGTGTTATACAGAAAGTTTTGGCAACTACCAGTACCGTTATAAAAGAACTATAGCTTTTTTATCAGTACAAAGATTTGCAAGAGAATATTTGGAAAGCTTTATTACTAGAACATCGCCACCTTGTTACTCAAGCATTGATGTTTTAATTTTAGATGATTTAGGAAGAGAAAATACTACTGCAAAGATTAATCAATTTATAGCTGAAACTTTGGCAAGTAGATATGACAATAATTTAAAAACAATTATCACTTCTAATATATGCAAAGAAGATTATTTAACTGAAAGATACGGAGATTATATTTTAAGCAGATTGAAAAGAGCTGGAAGTTCTTTGACTATTGAAGATTTTAAGCTAAAATAATTTAGTAAATTTATAATTATAATTTTTTCTAGGGGAGTACTCTAATTCTCTCCTAGTTTTACCTTTTAAAAAACTATTGAAATTTTAACAAAAAAATAATATAATATTAACTATGAAAAATTTTTTATTAATAATACTACTAACTTCTTGCTATACTGCAAAATTACAAGAAAAGCAATTACAGGACAGTTTAGCCAAAGATAAAAATAACAAAGCTAAATTAGTAATCTCCAATAAAATAAAACAAGTGGCAAGTAATATTGTTGCTAGTACAAAAAAACAAAGTGAAGACATTGCTAAAAAGTCTTTAGAGTTAGCTAAGAATTCCAAAAAGGAAAATATAGAAGATATAAAATCTATAAAAGAAAATTTAGTAACAGTAAAAAAAACTCAGGCATTAATTGAAAAGTACAAAGGCGATTTAAGTAAAAAGGCACAGGCGGAATTAAATAAAGAATTAGAAATTTCAAAGGCTAAACAAAAGCAGTTGGAGAACAGATTAGAAGCAAAGCAAGATAAAAAAGAAGCATTAGAAAAAGACGAGAAAGTTTTACAAAGCAAAGCAAAAAAAATAGGTGCTGGGTTAAATGCTTTAAGTGTACTAAGTGGCAAAGCATCTACCAATAACAAAATAGACTTAGAAAATGCCAAAAAAGAAGCAGTTAAGCTTTCAAAGAAGAGTGCAGAGGTAGAAATAGAAGAGAAAACATTAGATAAAAAAGCAACAGTATCTGTTGAAGAAAGTAATTTTCTTGAAAATCTTCTTAGCTTTTTAAAGTGGATAATCTTATTTGTAATTATTGGATATTCTATTTATTTCTTTAAAAATAAAGATTAATGTATTTACTATTATTTATACTAAGTCTATGGATTTTTATAGGATTTTTTATAACGATTGAAGATAATGAATAATTTATTTAATGATATTTTTGTTTGGGTATTTACTTTTTTCTTGTACAAAGTAATTTCACTTTTAAGGAAAATGGACAGAAGTTTGAACCATAAACTTACAGACGAACAACTAGAAATTATAGTTGCAAATATCCAAGTTAAAAAGAAGAGAAAGCTAAAGCAAGAGGAATTAGATAATCTTAAAATCGCATATCAAGGCAATATCAGGGAAGTACTTGCCAATTACTTCATAAAAGATTTATAATTTTGTAAAATGTAATTCTATTGAAAAAATGCCTTTTTCATTATATTTTTTTGTATGGGAATTCAGGAAATAAACAACTTTACAGATAACGAAACTATTACAGTAGATAAAATAAACCAAACTAGAGAAGCTTTAAAAGGAGACATAGTAGGTAGAGATAGTGGTGGAAGAGCAAATGCAGGGGAAAATTTAGGCAATAGCATTTATCCGTTTGGAGATTTGTATTTAGATCAAAATGCTAGAATTAGAATAGGTAACACAATTTTAGACAGCAATTCAGGTAATGCTATTAGATACGGAATAATTGACAGTATAAAAAAAGACGGCAGAGCAAATTACTTAGATATAAACACAAATGAAACCTCAATAGTTTTAAAAGCGACAACAACAAACCCTTTTATTATAGTAATAAACGGAGAGGAAAAAAACATTACAAGCAATTTAAGTTTAAGTTTAACAATCTCAGTAAGTGAAAGAAGTCCAAGCCAATCTATAGGGTGGGTTAATAATGCCCCGATTGATTTAAAGGACAATGTTTCGGCTGTAGCTACAAATTCAGGAGCAACAAGAAAATCATTCTTAGGCGGTTTAAACTCAAGTTTAGAGGGATTAAATTTTAGACGAAGTAATGGATTATTCTTTAGAAGAAATACTGCAGATACTTATTTAGCAACTATAAATAATTATGATTTAGTGGCTTATTGCTATGCCACATCAAAAGCAGTAGATTTAGAGAATTTAAGGCTAGGATATTTTTATGATGAATTTGGAGATGCAAACGATAAAGCATTTTTAGATAATGAAATAAATATTGGGAGAGTGAGAGGTGGCAATGGTGGAAGTCAAAAGATTATTGGAACTGGAACAGCTACATCGGGGAGAACTTCAACAGGAAGCTATCAATTATTTGCTATCAATTATTGGCAAGTACTTTTTAATGGAGCTACTAATTCATTGCAAGTTTACAAAAAAGCTATTGAATATTCGCCTACTGAACCTACTGGAGCAGTTTTAGGCGATATTTGGTTTGATAGTATAAATAAGATTTATAAAATTAGGAATGCAACAGTCTTTGAAAATTCACAATTAATTCCAGTAGGTAAAATATTTATTAACAGTGCAGGATTAATTAAACAATATTCTTGCTTAGAATTTGAAAGAAATTACAGCAATTTAAACACTTTAGGAATACCATTAATTAAAAATATTGATAGTACAAATAGAGCAGTCTTTAATGCAAACAGAGATTTAAGAATTTCGGTAATGGGTAACGAACTAAGTATTGCAACAGGCTCAGGTAGTTTAGGAGCAGAGGGATTATATCAAGTAGCTTTATCAGGTAGCTATGCAAGTAACACAACTTATATTTTATACTTAGGAGAAAATGGAAGCTTTTTAGCTGAGAATGTTAACCAATCAGGTAATTTAGTTTTTCCCAAATGGAGCGAGATTTTAAAAGGATTTTACCACCCATTTAAGAATTTTAGGGCAGTAGGCTCATTTGATGTTGATAGTTCAATAAATACATTAAATAATGTTGTAGGTCAAAATCCTCATCAAATCACAGGAGCATTTGATAAATTAAGATTAATTCAAGATTTTGAAGTTGGTGCAAGAAATTATAATTTTTCAAAGATATTAGGGGAGCAAGTGCCAGTAGGAGACGATGCTAATAAAGATGCATCAGGTTATTTTTTAACAGGGCTAGGAGCAATTTATAACAATGTAACAACATCAACTAGATTTGCTTATGTTGAAACAAAGATTTTAAAATAATGTATACTTTTTTAGATATATATTACAGCAAGAATGACATCTCTTTGATTTTCAAAGTTGAGAATTTTACAGATGGAGCAGATTTTAATATTGGCAATAGCAATTTTAGATTAAATATCTTAAATAGTGAAAGTACAATTTTAACTTTAAATACTGCAGATGTTACAAATAGAGATGGTAGTGTAAATGCTTTCTTTAAACCAAATTCTAGCAATTTACAGTTATTCATAAAAAGTGATTTTCTAAACCCTTTAAAAAAGGGATTTTACACTTTATGTATAAGTGAAATAAAAGGAAATTTAACAACAGAATTTTATACATCAAAATTTGAATTATTATGAGCGATAAAGTAATTAAAATATTTAAAGGGACTTTCTCAGGCGGGGAAGATGGAAGAGATGGCACTAATGGGACTAATGGAAGAGATGGAAGAGATGGAAGAGATGGAGCAAGAGGGGAAGATGGTAATGGTTTTGCCATTCTTTTTCAATGGGGGAATAATGCTCCAAGTATATCAGGCTTAGTTTTTGATGTAACTACAGAAACTTTGACTACTGCTAATGGCTGGACTTTAAACCAAATTCCTAATAGACTTGCCAATACTAAATTATGGGCTATTAGCTTTAAAGTTGATAATTCTCAAACATCAATAACTAGTTTTTCAATGCCAAAATTATTTGCTGATGTATCTACAGGAACAGGAGGTGGGGGGGGAATTGTCACAGATGGAGCAGATGGTGATTTTACTAATTTCTTATTTCAAAGAGCAGACAGTAGACCGAGTAATACTGGAATAGTTTATAATGTTGCAAATAAAACTTTGACTACTGCTAATGGCTGGACTTTAAACCAAATTCCTAATGGGACAAATAATATTTGGGCTATTGCTTTTACAGTTAATCCAAATTCTCAAACATCAATAACTACATTTTCAACAGCGGAAATTTTTGCAAGTAAAGGCGAACAAGGGGAGCAGGGAGATAAAGGAGACACTGGACAACAAGGTATACAAGGCACACAGGGAGATAGAGGAGAGCAAGGCACACAGGGAACAACTGGAGTAGGAATTGCTGATGTATCTGTTTTAAGAAGTGGACAAACAGAAAATTATACTATATCAACTTTATTAGGCAATGGGAGGCGATTAGATAGCACTGTTGTAATTCCTGCAGGTGCAACAGGACAAACAGGACCTCAAGGTATGCGAGGTGCAGACGGACCTCAAGGACCAGCAGGTGCAGATGGACCAAAAGGAGACACAGGAGATACAGGACCTCAAGGACCACAAGGACCAGCAGGAACAGGAGGAGGAGTAGGGGGAAGAGATACTAGACTAGGAACTTTACCAACTACAGAAACTCCAAGAAAATTATACTTACCTTTTGTCCCATCAGGTGGAACTAGTTTAAGTTATGCTTCAATAGATGGTGGTGTAAGTTCACAAACATCTGTACAAAATGATTCTTGTGAATTTTTCTTTATACAAAGGAATGCTGAAAACTTTGGTATTTTAGATTTTTGTAGGCTTACTTTAACAGATGTAGCACCTTTAGTTTTAGGGAAATTAACTGTTGCTGATGTATCTGCTTCAAATGATACTGATAAAATTCTAACAGTTAATCAAATAAAAACATTAATAGGAAATTCAGGAGCATTAACACCTTTAGAAAAAGAAGCAGTTGACAATTTTAATTTAGTTACACATAGAAATAATAACAACTTAGAATTGTTACCTGATACAAATGACATATTGGTTTCTATTTTTCCCGAAAATAACCCATCAAGTCCGCATTACTCAAGGTGGTTAGGAGAAGAATTTTTAGGAGGTGGTAGCACCATATATATAGCCGTTTTAAAAAATTCATACACATCTTTAATCTTTAAAAGGAGCAATACAAATAGTGCTACTGCAACTACAGATGTTGCTTTAACTCTAAGTACAACTCTTTTAAATGCTAACTATGATATTTATACTGCACCACTTTTAAGAAATACAGGCTACTATTTATGGGGATTAACTCCACTTATAAGAACTTGGCACTTGGACACAGAAGTTGTTTACCAGCCACAAGTTGATAATAAAAATGCTATTACCCACCTGAATAGTGAATTTCAAGACATTAACACAGAAATAAATGGCTGGGGAGAAGTTTTAGACCATATTTCTATAAATCATACAGCTCCTAAATTAGTTTTTAATAATGCGGATTACGGATTTGTCTCAGGATTAACAAGAGAACTAGAAGTAGCTTTTGGAACTACAGATTTATGGAGTGATTTAGGAGTGTTAACAACATTTATGCAGTCTAATTTAGCTGATTACACTAGTAGTGAAAACAAACCTATTGCAGATTTAAATTATTTACAATTAGGCGAGGGAAGATTTCAAGGCAGTAGAATTTCAAACACACCTCAAAGTGGAAAATACAAATTAATAGTTGTTAATTATAAAGTAAGAGATGCTAATGCAGTGTCAAACACACCGAAATCTCTTTTTAGATTACAGGGAGCAGATGCAAATTTAGTAGAAATAGTGAGTGATGGAGTAAGAGTACCCGTTAGAAGAACAGGAAGTGGAACAACTCACACTATAACACAAAAGAATTTTTATAACTTTGTTGAAAGTGATAACACACACACACAAGTTCAGTGGAGAGCTACTAGAGACAGTATGGGAAGAGCAGTAGCTACAAATGAAAATGCTTTTATAGATTTTGGTACTAATACAACTAACATTTCTAATATCTCTTTAAGTGTTCAAATTTATGATAATGATAATTTTGTAAGTACACAAGTTGCGACTTTTAGTGTTACATATACTAATGGAGTTCTTACAGGAGTTACACCGTCTTCAAGAGCTATTAGCTTTGATGTTAGTGGCACAACATATAGTATTACTATAAATTTTGCTATTGTAAGCGATGTAAATGATAGTACTAAAAAACAAGTTAGATTACAGAGTACTATTTCAAATATTGCTTTTATTTATTATTTGGAAGCTTTTACTACATCTACATCTACTGTAACTACTGCAACTACTTTCGCGGAATATTATATTGATGCTGATGGTAGTAGTTTAGATTCAAATGGAATTTATGACCCTACAGGGAAAAATTCAGTTAGCACAGACCACGAAAATAGTTTTGCAATACTTTTGACACCTGTAGCAAATGCAAGTAATACAGATGCAAATCCATTTATGAGAATGAAAAGTATTTTTAATGGACATTTACAAGATTCGGGAAATTGGGAAGAGTTAAATAGAAGATATAATGACTTAGCAATAAACGGTGGAGATTATAGATTAGGTGGTGCAGGTATATATACTACATATCAAATGTTTCATTTTGATAATATACTTGCTGGAAAAGAGAATGACTGACCGACCAAAGGGGGGGGAAAATCTAAGGAGAAGGGGGGGAAGGTGTTAGTATT
>JAAHTH010001589.1_pt1 | contig 19214 bp, 31 predicted proteins | sample 6116091 | NCBI WGS metagenome assembly JAAHTH01 (sample SAMN13939990, study PRJNA603662) | sponge metagenome | isolation source: marine sponge | host: Mycale hentscheli | place: New Zealand | collected 2006 | reverse complement strand
CGTCATTTCACATGTTCAGTTCGCCCTCAGCGCACTCATAGCTTACGCATAATTAGTGTTCCTTATTTTTTTGTAGGAAGGTTATATTTTGTTATTAAGCTGCTGATATACTTTATGTTTTCATATAAAGATTTAGCTACTTGCCTAGGTGATTTTCCCTCAGACAACATATTATTAACTATTTTTGCCTGTTTTGGTAACTGAGGTTTCTTTACTGGTTTTGTACTTTTGAAAAAAGATTTTATTCTAAGCTCAGGCTTTTCGGAAAGATCTTTTTGATTTTGTATTAACCAAGCTTTTTTATAAGCTTCTTCATATCTTATTTTGTGCGCTTCATCTCTGTATTCGAAGCCTTTTGTTCTAGCTACAATGCCCATGATCTTCTCCCATTTTCTATAGAGACACCTGATTTTCTTAAATTTTCTACATAATCGTCAAGCTCCTCACGCGCAGCGAAAAGCTCCTGTTCTATTCGCGGCCTAGCATCACTTCGTCTGCTTTCATCCGCGAGGTTATCCACCTGTCTTTTTAACCATTTCAATTGACTGGCCTGAAACATGGTTAACTGCTCATCTCCCATTTTAAACTCCCAAGTCTGGCTCAACTTCAAAACTTCCGTTTGAAATAGCGTAATCGATATCGCAGAAATTAAAGTTCTCTTTCATATTTAAAACGGCATCTTTTGGATCGTCAGCCTCAACTGTTTCCTCCAAAACTATTTTTACAGTGTACTTCATTTACTTCTCCTACCAAGGTCTGATTTTAGGTCTGACTACATGTGATGCGACCTCGCTTACATCACAGTAACCCATCTCGGCATTTATTTGATCGTAGAGCGTACCGTTATTCATAAGTACGCTCCAACAATCTTCCTCACTAGAAAACCAAATACTTACATACATAGTATGCTCAAGCACGGTGTACCCCAGTGTTAAAAGCGTCCAGTAGTCCATCAGATAAAATACTCCTCAAGTCTAGCTTGAGCGATAAGCTGTTGCACATAAACTTTGTTGCACCACTCATCATTGTCTATGAGAAATTCTGCTTGTATTCTTTCTCGCTCATCACACTCATTATCAATATACTTGCTGATAAGAATGCCACGCTGAACTAAATCAGTGTCTCCAACTTTAGTGATAGCCACGATCATAAATCTCCTTTTCTAGTATCTTAACGATAAAATACTCATCGCCAAGCATGTCTACAATTTGATCTCGATGATAAGCCATTACATAAACAAATTCAGATTCTTCCTCTGCCCAATCATTAAGACTACCTGTGCCTATAGTGCCTGTATGTCTTTTTAACTCAACATAAAATCTTTTCATATTTGTACTTCTCCTTCCATTTTGACTCATAGGTGGGCTATGCTCAACTAAAAGAGCTTCAAGAAGGTTTAACAAACCCTCTTTCTCATCACAGTCTGGGGTATTAGTAAGCTCCCCCAGAACCCAATTGTATTGCTGACGCAACAAAACATGATCGATATTCATTACTTCTCTCCTTTCTTTTGTTTTGTGTCCTTCTGTATTTGAAGGACGTATTCATGATTAATGATACCCAACTCTGGGTTACCAACTACTTTAGGCTCGATCCAAATCTCTTTGATAATTCTGCCTGATCGATCTTTGTAACGTCTAGGGTGGCCTCTTCTGCCATGCTGACGCTTAGGCGCACCATGCCCAGTGAACAACTGAGAATGCACGTTTACACCTCGCTTAGGTAATTCAATCTCAACTACCTTGATCTCGTTCTTAGGCACTCTTCTGCCCCACCTGATGGTGCTAACTTTCTTGGGTGCAGGTAACATTGCCCGAACATATCTTGGGTAATTTAGAAGGGCGAATACGGCTGTTAAGAACCGAACATCACCATCAATAGCATGACCGCCCATCTCTTTTAGTTTACTAAAAAGTCGTGGCTCTTCGTTGTCAAAATCAGGCCACATTGCAGGTGCAAGGAAAGATGGCTTGAATGTAAGGTTTTTAGAAAAACTATTTAATTTAGCCATGCCTTCATCATCTTTGTGAAATTTACTATAGGCAGAGCCTATACCAAAAAACCAAAAAGGCTCTTCAATATTAGTCAGTGAGCTTTCATCATTTAGAAGCGTCCACTCGAATGTTGATAAACCTATTTTGTTTGATGTCTTTGTGCCATCGTCATTGTATTGAGCATCACAAGTAAAAAAGTTGTAGGTAAAACCTTTGCTTGATTTTTCGATATGATAGCCAAGCCTGTTAGTAACGCTTTTGCGATTGCTATCAGTGGGTATGCCAAGCTTATCAAACTCTTCCTGCAAGGCGTCAAAGCGAGCTAACTCATCCCACTCAATCCAAAGATTATCAAAACATGGAATAGCTTTTGGGATTAGCTGTGCAATATATCTTGGATAAGAAAAAGATAAAGACAAAGCTGTTTTTACAAAGTTATTTGTAAGAGTAAACTTTTCTGCTTGTACTAAGTTCTTTTGTGTTTGCCGAAGCGCAAAGTCACCACGTTTGTTTTTATTGTACAGCATCAAGCTAGATTTTGGCACAGATAAACCTGCAATAATTTCATCATAAAGAGATACGCTTTTCTCTTCTCTGACTACAGTTTCTTTGCCCCACATGCTCATGTTGTGGTTGGTTTGATTGTTAAACAAACCATCAAGTGGATCATAATGAAAAGTAGGATCTGTCTTTTCTCTTCTACCATGTTGAAGTTTTCTGCCGCTAATTTTTTTAGCCATTTGGATCTCCCATAAAAAAGTTCAATTGAACAAAAAAAAGGGAGAGCCGCAGCTCCCCCCTAAGTTTTCTAGGCAAACTGTAGGAAGGCATGTATAAACCTACAGCGAGGTAAGCCTAGAGTCCCATAAGCACATCAAGCGTGGAGTCTTTTTTCCTGCGCCTTATTAGACTTTCAGCTTTAGACCAGTTGTCAGATATTGATAAGACAACCTCACCACCTGCATCATATTTCATCAGGATGGCACTTTCCACAGTGCATATTTTATGCTTGCGCTTGACTGATCGAACAGCCCAACAACGTATGTATTCTTCGTTGAGTCTTTTTATCTTGCGCTCCTTGCAGTCCAAAATAAATCTTGCACCGTCACCTGCTTGAACGACAGATATACCCTCTTCGTATATCTTTTTGTTCCAACTAATCGGAACCATAACATCTGCACCGCCCTTAACAAGGCTATCCCATCTGTTGTACAGGGGTAAGCAATGGACTTGTCCACCAACCTCACACTTGGTCTCTACTGTGGCAGAGGGAAATGCATCTGAAAAGGCTCGGTATGCATTGCTTTTACTTTCATACCTAGCCTCGTCTAGCCTTGACGAATTATCAAAACTGCGAAGCATTTCACGGCTTTTGTGGATTTCGTGTACACAATTAACAAATGAAGAAATTAATATCTTTGAAGATGTGGAGTTTAAGCCCATGATAGAAGACGCAGCCCTGTGGCTTACATAATTATTTTCTCTAGCATGTTCTGCCAACTGCTTAACAGCATCTTGTGACAGACCCATCTGTTTAAGGGTATATTGAGCATTTTGCTTTAATGCATCAATTGACCTACAAATAGTTGGGTAATCTATATTAGAAGTTTCCATTTTACATCGCTCCAAATACGGTTATGGCACTCTTTGCCAGTGATATCCAAACGCCAACAACAATAGAAATTTGCAACACACATAGCACTATAAATGCTATTACATCTAAAAATTTTTCCATTTACTTTTCCTTTTAAAGAATTTCCAAGTCATCAAAATCAAATGAAATTTCTCCAATTCCATTTTGACTAGTGTCAGTAAAAATCACTAACTGTTTTTTCATGATTATATCGCAAACCATTTTTTCAGTTACATAGTCTGCAATAAAGCCAATGCTTTTTGCTTTTTCAAAAGCATCTATAGCATGACCTTTTAAGCCTAATATGGTTGGATTAGTTTCCTTAAATTTTTCAAGGTCACTAGGTGGAACAACAGGTGAAGCATCTGGTTCGTATGGTATGCTAATCATTTTCATTTTCTTTTCCCTTTAAAAAAAGAAGACCGCATCAAGCGGCCTTCATCCAAGTTGACTTGCCCCAAGGGGCAGGTTTCGATCTCAAATCACTACTGACCCAAAGTACTGGGTATCGCGGTGGTACATTAGGAAAGTCACCTATCTGCATGTCAGACAAAACAATCATCTGATCACAAGGGATACGGTTTTCTTCGATGTACTTGAACACTGGGGTAACTAATGTGCCACCCCTGTCATTGATTGCAATAACAGGCACAGTCTCGCCCTTACGATAAGTCTTGGCGTTCCTTACTGATACAGTCCAAGTAATGATAGTAACACTTTCTGGCTGTTTCTCTGCAATGAATTGATTGACTAAGCCAAGGAAGTATTCTTGCTCAGTATCAGAGACAGACATACTGCTATCGATTGAGATAACAGTGTGACCAACAGTATTATTTTCTAGCGTTCTGTTGACCATTCCATGCATCAAATAGTCTCGCTTATTGATGCGCCTGAAGGTATAATCATTTGGCTTGTCACCACCAACAAATTTGTTGACCACAGTCTCAAGATCAACTTCCGATCTTTTCATAATCGTGATCATTTCTTCAACACTTGCGGGTACTTTGCCTATTGCCTTGGCAGCATCAGCGGCAACCATCACTTTGGTTTTTGTATCAGCCTCAAGCTGATCCATCTCTGCGGCATCTAGCTTTTGGCCTTGATCGTTCTTAGGCTCGTCTACGCCGCCCATATCCCAATCTTGACCGCCACCAGTCGTGCTGTCTAGCTCATCATCTGACATACCTTGAAGCAGTTTGTATATCTGCTCGGCAGACATGCCATCATATTTAAGATCGTAAAGCCCACCCTCTGGCATGGCATCAAGACCAAATATTTTTACTAGTTCGATATTGATTGCAAGATCAGTGGCAATATTCCAAAGCTTTGCGTCACGATTGCCAACCCTAAGCGGATGCATCAGGGCAATGTGTAAAATCTCATGAGCAATGACAAACAAAACATTTAGTGGTGATAACTCATCAACAAATGCTCTGCTCCATCTAATGGTTCGCCCATCAGTACACATGGTAGGAATTGTGTTGTCTTCGACAAACTTAGTAGATAAAGCCAGTGACCCCCAGAAGGGGTAACTGACCAATAGCTTAGTTTTGCCGCGAGCAACCTTTCGGTCTGCGTCCATTTTCTTCTCCCAAAAAAAAGTTCAATTGAACAAATTAAAGTAATAGATCTGCGCCACCGCCGTTCTCAGCCCACTCACGAAGGTGCTTGTTCTGACGCGGATTAGGTATTTTAGAAATCGCACCCTTGATAACAAAAGCACCGTACTCACCTGCATCCAAACGTCCGATGTACTTGATGATGTTGCCAATGTTATCTGGGTTAGCCTTAGATGCTAATGAGGCGCACACTGCGTACACAACATCTGCACGATCAGGAATAGCCGCAGTCATTGGATTTTTAATGAGGTCATCAATATTCGGGATAACATCATAAACCGCTAGGAATGCGTAAAAGTCTGCTGTTGTTGCCTCGCCAATGAGACCTGCAACCGCAAGTCTTTCTAGCTTTTGAGGCATACCCCAATTGCTTACGGTTTCGCTTACTCTCTCCCAAGTTCTGGGCGTTGCATTTGAGTCAGCATCGTGATCAAAAACATGTAGCTTTTCAGGCTTAAAACCCAAGAACGCTACGACCTTTTCAGACCAACCGTCCTCAACAGCATAAGCTAGTGTGTCCTCTAGATTTTCATCCACGTTTAAAAACATAAACCTGTCTTTGATCTGTGTGGGCATAGGGTTTGTACCTGCACGATCTTCCATACGGTTACCTGCACCAACTATTGCAGAATTTTCTGGCAGATAGTGATTGCCGATACGTCTTTCCTGAAGGATTTGACCCATGATGTTTTGACAGGCTCCGATTGCTTGTACTGCCTCATCAAAAAAGTAAATGATTGTGTCGTAGTCACCCTCTTGAAAATCAACTGGGTTGACCCAATCAGGGTCAAGTCTTTTCATTGACTCTACTTCCTTGTCTGGCATGAGCCAACCTGCAATCTCAGCAGGGTCATAGATAGCAAGGTTGATTATCTTGACATAAATTTTTAAGCCAAGCTCCTCACTCAATTCGGCAGCAGCAGCATACACAATACTGCTTTTACCTATTCCAACCTTACCCTGAAGGTATGGAACAATTTTTCTTGAGTGCGAAACAGTTTTGTCTTTTGCTAACTCCAACTGTTTTGTTAATGCAAATTTAATAATACTTTTTGCTTCTGATAATCTCATTCTGAACTTCCTTATATGAGGCGACCTGAACGACCGCGAAATTTTTTAAACCGGATAATCATGATAGATACATACTTATCCAAGTGACGATAAGCACGAGCGACATTGAAGCGCCCACGCCATGTGCGAAGCCAAACGCATAACCTACACGTTTGGCCTCTTTTTGTTGTCGGATACTCACGCCGCTTTACCTTCGAGTGCATCAAATACACCGTTGCAAGTGTCGTTCTGGACAGCCTTGGCGTTCTTTGCCGCCTCTGCCGCTTCTGCATCAGCGAAGGCATGGGCTGACGCTAATTGTTCAGCCAAGAAGTCTTGGAATTGCTGAAGCTTGTCAGCATCAAAACCACCCTTCCACACTGGGGTCTCAAGTGCTTTGTCATTCTTGTAATCCCAAGTGATAAGCTCACCTGCAACCTTGATGACCATTTTTTCCCAGTCCTCACGAACGGTCTCTTTGCTCCAGAAGCTGACCATCTCGGCCTCGGTTGTGATGTGCTGACCTTCTAGGTGGTCACGCACTACTGAGACTGTAGCCTGAGTAGGTATTGCGTTGAGAGGGTCTTTATCTCTTCGAAGAGCGCGAACAACGCCTACGCTGTTTTCATAAAGGCGTTTAGCTTTAGCTTGTGCGCCTTTGATTGTGCCTAGGCCTATCTTGATACCTTCCTTGATGGCATCTCTATCCTGACTGTACAGGTTGCCGTTTGAAGTGAACTGGCACTGGTTCACTATGGCGCAAACCTCAGCGTACATGTCCATATTGTAGCTCTCGCAGACCGCCTTGGTCTCTTTTGATTGCTCACTAAGGTTTGCCTTAGCCTGAGCAAATTTTGCAAATACATCAGTTAATGAATTTGATGAATCGTCTGAGAAAACTACGGGTGTTGATACTTTAGCCATGATTGGCCTCCTTTTAGGTTGATTAAAATATTGGGGTGATCGGCATACTGCCGCCATTGCACCATCCATGATAGTTGGACGGTGCAAGTGAAGCTTTACGCTAAATGGTCTTCTATACGTTCGTCTTCGAAGTATCCTGATTTGTCAGCTTGCAACCATATCTTATCCATTTGATCTCTATGCCAACACATCGATTCAATCATTGCAGATTTTTCAGCTTGTTCTTTGCTGTCTGTCACAGTGTTAGTAAAATATTTTTTACCAGTGAATACTGCATACTTGCCGTTGTTTAATTGATCCGCTCTATACTTCATTCAAGTCTTCCTTCTATTTCCTGACGTTCGGCAAAGAGTATTAGCTCCATAGCTAACGCTCTCGCTTCATCTCTACTTAATGATAAGTGCTGATACATTGCTTGTAGATTGGCTTCTGCCAAATTTTCAAATCGTCTATACTGTGGATTGACAGTAGAAATTACTATGTCAGCACCCTCGGTATGCCTTAAATATTTACCTCTCTTTTGGTGAATTTTACGATCAATATTTGGAACATCTCTTAATTCAGTACCCATTACCATACCCTCCATTCGGCGAACCCAATGTCTACTTTTTTCATCAGGCCTTTGTTAAATCTACAGTACATGCAGTAGTCTACTACCTTATGTTCTGTTCTTAAGATAACAACATGTTCGCAGATGCCACCGTTGCCATCAAAGCTTTCGAAACGCTTTAGAACTTCCCAACCTTTGCTCTCGGCATCTTCCAAGATAGCGTCTAGGTTTTCTTGATCAGTAATCTTTTGACGCTCACGACCGCCAGACAATTCCCACATTTCATAGGCTATTTCTTCTCTTTCATAATCTTTCATATTTTCTTCTCCCTAAAGTTTAGAACGATCAAATGCCCTGCTGTCGTTGCTATCAACTCTCAAGGCATTCATTTCTTTTTCTGAAATATACTCATTGCTGATAAGCATATCTTTCACATCATCTTTTGACATGTATTTGATACAGGCCAAAAGCATCTCTTCAGGCTTCACATGTTCCTCTGACATAAACATTGCGAAGTCTCTAATATCACTTGGTAAATACATAATCTTCCTTTCTAAGTTAAACCAAGACTACAGCCCAATTAGGGCTGCACTCGTTTCATTTAACTTTTTGTGCTGATCGCTGCGCCGCTACTACTTAAGGCTTTTATTCTCTCAATTTAACCAACTCACTTACCCGTACCTAAGTGTCAGAACCCGAAGCGTTTATACTAAGCAGAAATCTTTACGCACATATTACAGGGTTATTCCTCGGAGTGAGCGTGTCGGGTGATCGAGCAATTTCGTCTGCCACCGTGAGCCTATTGGCGTTAGTTTAAGAATGTACGAAGGGGTGGGGACGAATCAACCCGAATCAAAAACCCTCGGTACACCAACCTTATGCGCCTTTATTAAACCTATTGCAACCCTAAAGATTAAATAAAGTTCAATTGAACTTTTAATGTGGGTTTGATTTGGGGGGTAAACGTACCTTTTGGGGGGTAAACGTACCTAATGTAATGAAAACAATGACTTAGCAGGAGGAAGTGCCAAAAAGTGAGAACATAGACGGAACATATGTGTACATTTTAGCAAAGGAAGTTTCATGAACTATACCCTATGAAACCTTAAACCCCTCTCAGAGGGGCTTATATTGGCTGTTAGAGCTATTTCTTGATTTGTTCTATATAATGGCTATGTTTGTTCCAAGTGAATTAAAAGGTTTGGACAATGCCAAAAGATGAGAACCAAAACCACGATAAAGGCCAAGCGCCTAGCGTAGTTGTACCGATTACAGGTAAGAGTAGACATAGAACCCCTAAGAACAATAGAGGGGTAACAGATAAACAACAGGCATTTATTGAAGCCATAATAGAGGGTAATAATATAAGTGATGCTTACCGTCTGGCATACGATGCCAGTAATATGAGTAATGCAAGCATACATGTAGAGGCTTGTAGGTTGGCTAAGAACCCTAATGTGTCACTAAGCTTAGATAGATATTATAGTGATCTAGAGAGTAATAACCGCTTGATGGCGCTCTCTCGAAGAGATCGTGTGATTTCAAAATTGGAAACGGTTGCACTGCGAGATGGTGAAGCTGACGGCACACAAGTTAGAGCTTTAGAATTACTAGGGAAATCTATGGGGCTATGGATTGATAAGGTAGAGACTGAAGATAAGACAGAACGTAATGAGCAACAGCTAGAAAAAGATATCCAAAACAAATTGATTGCTCTAGGGATTAAATAGTTCAATTGAACTTTATTGATTATGGCAAATCCCCCTTTAGTCTGCCTAGTATGTCGTGACCCCACCTACCCCCATGATAGTATATACTCGGTCGCGCATACAACTTACATACATGGTGTTCTACACAAACAATTACTAAAAACTTTCAAATACCCCCCCCTTAGTTTTTGAGTGCCAATAGCACTATTGAGAAATATATTTGGTTTTTTAGAAAAGGGGTAGGTTCACATACCCCCCTATTATTATTTTTGAGCTTTTTTCCAAGCCTCTATGCGTTCCCAGTCTCTTTTGGCTTTTAGTGAGTTTGCTTTGCTATTGCTGTGTCGGCAATCATCGTTCGGGCTTGCTCCGCATTTAGGACAAGGTTCGTTTAGTTGTCTTAGACTATTCATAATTTCATCTCCCTAGTATATATATTATATATATTATATTATATATTAATATATCTCTCTCTTAAAGAGAGAGATTATATATATTAATTATATTATATATATTATATACTATACGCGGATGTTTATTTATCCCATTTTCATCCACGGTAGGCACTGTACCCCCCACCCAATCAGTGTCTACCATTTGGGTGGAGGATATGATGAAGCACGAGAAGATACTCGAACAACTTAAAAAGCTTCCCTTGGAAGCTCAGGCAGATTTGCTTGCTGATCTAGAACAGCTTGAAGAGCTGAAGAACAAGAAGAAGGCTAAATCAGAGTTTCTGGCATTTACTCGAATGATGTGGCCTAGCTTTATTGGTGGTCGGCATCACAAAGTTATGGCTGAGGCATTTGAACGTGTGGCTAGGGGGGAGTTGAAAAGACTTATCATCAACATGCCGCCCCGTCATACCAAGTCAGAGTTTGCGTCCTATTTGCTTCCCGCTTGGTTCTTGGGGCAGTACCCAGAGAAAAAAGTTATTCAGACAGCTCACACTGCAGAACTGGCTGTGGGTTTTGGTCGGAAGGTCAGGAACCTGATACAGGGCGAAGACTTCAAGAAGGTGTTTCAGGGAATAGATCTATCGTCAGACTCAAAAGCTGCGGGTCGTTGGAACACAAACAAGCGAGGTGATTACTTTGCGATTGGTGTTGGCGGTGCGGTAACGGGTAAAGGTGCGGATCTTTTGATCATAGATGACCCTCACAGCGAACAGGACGCCCAACAAGGGCAGTTTAACCCCGAAGTGTATGACAGGGTCTACGAATGGTATACTTCTGGCCCCAGACAGCGTCTACAGCCCGGAGGGGCAATCATCATTGTGATGACCAGATGGTCAAAAAGAGACCTGACTGGACAGATTGTGAATAAATCTGCTGAGAGGATAGGTTCTGACGAATGGGAAGTCATAGAGTTCCCTGCACTTATGCCTTCGGGTCAACCATTATGGCCTGAGTTTTGGAAACAGGACGAGCTAGAGGCGATTAAGGCCGAAATTCCTGTTGGTAAGTGGTCTGCACAGTACCAACAAGACCCCACATCGGAAGAAGGGGCGCTAATTAAGCGAGAATGGTGGAGAAATTGGGAAAAAAGCCACCCACCCGCTTGCGAAGCCATCATTCAGTCGTGGGATACTGCGTTTTTGAAGACAGAACGCTCTGACTACAGCGCTGTAACCACATGGGGAGTGTTTTATCACCCAGATGACACGGGACAGATGGCTCCCAACCTGATTATGCTAGACGCATACAAGGAAAAGCTAGAGTTTCCAGACCTTAAAAGGGCTGCGTATGACAAATACTGGGAATATGAGCCAGATCAGCTTGTCGTGGAGAAAAAAGCGTCTGGTGCGCCTTTGATATTCGAGCTTAGAGCTATGGGATTACCCGTTACAGAGTTTACTCCATCTAGAGGACAGGATAAGATAGCTCGTGTAAACGCAGTTTCTGATCTTTTTGCGAGCGGTTTGGTCTGGTGTCCAGATACAAGATTTGCAGATGAGGTCATGGAAGAGGTGGCTTCGTTTCCTGCGGGAGATCACGATGATTATGTTGACTCGATGTCACAAGCATTGATACGTTTCCGCCAAGGCGGTTGGATTAGATCCCCAACTGATGATTGGGACGATGAGCCAAGTTACAGAAGACCAGTAGAATATTATTAATTGTTCTGCTATACTGATAAAAGAACTTTTGCAAAGGACAGATCATGGCAATCGAAAAGCAAATGACACCCTTCGAATTAGAGGATGATGATCAGGAAGAGGCAGTGCAGGTTGAGATAGTCAATCCTGAAGCCGTTTCTATGGAGACAGAGGATGGCGGCATCATTATCGATTTTGAAGGAGACATTAGCGAAGAGCTTTTAGGGGGCGAAGGCCATGATCAAAACCTTGCAGAGGTTATTGATGAGGATGTTCTTCAGTCAATGGCAAGCGATCTTGTTGCTGACTTTCAGTCAGATCAGGAAAGCAGGTCAGATTGGGCGAGGGCATACGTCAAGGGATTAGACCTTTTGGGTATGAAGGTCGAGGACAGACAGCAACCGTGGGCGGGTGCTTCAGGGGTGTTTCACCCGATACTTACGGAAGCTGTCGTCCGTTTCCAAGCACAGGCTATGGGAGAGATATTCCCTGCTTCAGGGCCAGTGCGAACTAAAATTGTTGGCAAGAGCGACACCGAAAAGAAAGATCAGGCATTTCGTGTAGAGAACGAAATGAACTATTTGCTTACCGAAGAAATGTCTGAGTACCGCGATGAGATGGAGCAGATGCTATTCAAGCTCCCTATTGCAGGTTCTGCATTTAAGAAAGTTTATTACGATCCATTGATGGAAAGACCATGTTCTATGTTCGTCCCATCAGAAGATTTCGTTGTGTCTTACGGGGCATCAGATTTAAAAACATGCCCAAGATATACGCATGTGATGAAAAAAACATCGAATGAGGTTCTACAGCTACAAGTAAACGGCTTCTACCGTGATGTAGATCTTCCAGATCCTGAACCAGACTACTCTGATATTAAGCAAAAGTACGATGAGTTGGATGGCGAAGAGGCGGTCATTGATGATGATGACCGCCATACAATTCTGGAGATGCATGTCGATATGAACATGCCAGAAGAGCTTGATGATCCTGATGGGATTGCGCGGCCTTATGTGGTTACAATCGATAAGTCATCAAGAGAAGTGTTATCCATTAGAAGGAACTGGTACGAGGACGATGAAAAGAAAAAGAAACGTATGCATTTCGTACATTACCGATACCTACCGGGCTTGGGATTTTACGGCACAGGACTTATTCACCTCATTGGAGGCTTGGCGAAATCTGCCACCTCAATACTACGACAACTTATTGATGCGGGTACGCTATCGAATTTACCTGCAGGTCTTAAAGCTCGCGGTCTCCGTATCAAAGGTGATGATGCGCCTCTCATGCCGGGCGAGTTTAGGGATGTGGACGTACCGGGCGGTGCTATCCGTGACTCAATTACATTTATTCCTTATAAAGAGCCATCAAGCGTACTCTACTCGCTACTCGGAAATATCGTTGAAGAAGGGCGCAGAATAGGTTCTGTTGCTGATGTACAGGTAGGCGATACAAACCCACAGGCTCCAGTAGGAACAACCCTAGCTCTCATGGAAAGATCCATGAAGGTGATGTCTGGGGTACAAGCAAGATTACATGCTGCACTTAAGCAGGAATTAAGAATACTTTCCAAGATAATCCACGACAATATGGCTTCAGAGTATTCTTACGAGACTGAAGGTGATTTTAACAGAACAGAAGACTTTGATGGTCGTATTGATGTTATTCCCGTTTCAGATCCAAATGCAGCAACAATGTCACAAAGGGTGATGCAGTATCAGGCGGCACTTCAGCTTGCACAGCAAGCACCGCAACTGTACGACATGGGAAAACTACACAGACAAATGCTAGAAGTTCTGGGAATTAGTGAAGCAGCCGACATCATTAAGCTTCCAGAAGACATCAAACCAAAAGATCCAGTTTCAGAAAACATGGCTATTTTGAAGCAAGAGCCTGTCAAAGCGTTTATGTATCAGGATCACGAGGCACACATCCAAGTGCATATGGCAGCAATGCAAGATCCAAAGATACAGCAGATCGTGGGCCAGTCTCCCTTTGCGGGGGCGATACAAAGCGCAATGTCATCACACATAACCGAACATGTTGCCTACCAGTATCGTAAAGAGATACAGCTACAGCTAGGTGTGGAGATGCCAAGCGAAGATCAACCGCTTCCAGAAGACACAGAAGAAGAGATCTCTCGTCTTGCGGCAGATGCAGCTCAGAAGTTACTTGGCAAAAATCAAGCAGAGGTTGCACAGCAACAAGCACAAGAGGCAGCACAAGATCCACTTACACAGATCCAACAGCGAGAGCTTGCAATCAAAGAGCAAGAGCTTAAGCATAAAATGGAAATGGATAGAGCAAGTCTTGACCTTGATGCAACAACCAAGATCGGCAACTTGGATCTACAGGCTGAAAGAATTAAGTCTGAGAACAAACGTGCAGGTGCATCTATTGGCGCTAGGATTGCTACAGAGCTAGATAAAGAGCAGCGTAAAGATAAACGCGAGGGAACGAAGCTAGGATTAGAAATAGCCAGAGAGCTTGATAAATCCAGTGACTGATCCATTAATTCTAGTAATCAAAGGCAAGATAGCTGAATACAAAAGTTCAATTGAACTTTTTCTTGCTGAGGGCGGTGCTAAAACGCAAGAAGATTACGTTAAGCTCACAGGAAAGTACGAAGCTTTTAGAATTATAGAAGAAGATTTATCAGAAATTGAAAAAAGATATATTGAAAGCTAAAATTTTTTTGGTTAAGTTCTGATTATTCGCGGATAATCCGCGCAAGGTAACGGTGAACCTTTAAATCGCTGCAAACGGGTGCAATATGGTTGCGACAATTAAAGTCGATAATACGAAGGTAGGGGATGACCTTCACGCAAAGCTACCAGAGCCTACGGGATATAGACTTCTGATAGCACTTCCAGAGATCGATGAGAAGACACAGGGCGGAGTAATCATGCCTGATGGACTTGTCAAAGACGAATCAACAGCTTCAATTATTGGTTTTGTTATTAAATCAGGGCCAGATGCTTACTCTGATAAAGAACGTTTTCCTAATGGAGCTTGGTGTAAAGAAGGTGACTTTGTCATTTTCAGATCATACTCAGGCACTAGATTTAAAGTAGCGGGTAAAGAGTTTCGTCTTATAAACGATGATACCGTAGAGGGTGTTGTCGATGATCCAAGGGGGTATACAAGAGTATGAATAAAGCTGCAGAACAAGATATTGATTTTGATGCCACTGAAGCACAAGATGTTGAGGAGGTAACAAAGGAAGAAGAGACTTCTGCTGAAGTAGAGGTCGAAATCGTTGACGATACCCCTGAAGAAGACAAGGGTAGAGCAAGAAGAGCGGAAGGTGCAGAGCCTGACATTCCCAATGATGAAGAGCTAGAATCTTATAGCGAGGGCGTTCAAAAACGCCTGAAGAAAATGAAATGGGAATTTCACGAAGAAAGGCGAGCTAAGGAAGAGGCTGCTAAACTAAAAGAAGAAGCAGTAAACTATGCTCAAAAAATTAAAGAAGAGAACGATAAGCTTAAAGAAACACTTGAGAAAAGCGAGGGCGTTCTTGTCGATCAGGCAAAGGGCAGGATCGATTCACAGATTGCTCAAGCAAAAGGTAAGCTTAAAGAGGCTCATGAAACGGGTGATACTGATGCTCTTATTGATGCACAGGAGAACCTTACAAATCTTCAGAATGAAAAGTTTAGATACGATAACTATACTCCTCCAAAAAGAAAACAGGCTGAAAATTTTGAACCCGATCAACAACAACAGAAACAACAGCCTCCCCCACAAGCTATGGAGTGGTGGAAAAATAACCCTTGGTTTGAGGGAAATTCTAAAGGAGATAAAGCCTTAACTGGGTTTGCAATGGGTGTTCATACAGAATTGCAAGCAGAAGGTGTTGTTTTAAATTCAAAAGAGTATTATGATAAGATAGACGCTGCCATGATGGAAGCGTTCCCAGATAAATTCGGCGTTGCAGTAGAGGAGCCTACATCACAGCAACCCCGAACAGGAGCCGTGGTTGCCCCTACGTCCAGAACGTCTAAAAAACCACGCAAGGTGAAGTTAACTCCGACCGCAGCCGCACTCGCGAAACGGCTTGGTCTAACTGCAGAACAGTATGCCGCGCAACTAATGAAGGAAAATTGATATGACTGATAGAACTCCACGCACTACAGAAACTAGAGAGAAAACAGTTCGTAAAAAAGGATGGTCTCGACCATCTGCGCTACCAACCCCCGAACCAAGGGATGGATTACACTTCCGTTGGATTCGCACATCAACTCTGGGTAGTAGCGATAATACTAATGTTTCGGCTCGATTTCGTGAAGGCTATACACCAGTCAAAGCTCAAGATCATCCTGAGTTAACCGTTGTGTCTGACATCGATTCAAGATTTAAGGACAACATTGAGGTAGGTGGACTGCTTTTATGTAGTATACCTGCAGAAATTGCTGAAGAACGTGTCGAGGTACAACTCGAACAGGCTCAACACGCACAGGATGCGGTAGATCGTAATTTTATGAGAGAAAACGATCCTCGTATGCCAGTGTTGAACCCTGAACGTTCCACGCGCACATCGTTTGGGAAGTAACCAAAAGTTCAATTGAACTTATAAGGGCTTCCTTGGTTTAAATTTGGTAAGGAGAGAGAGTATGGCTTCTACAGCAACTCCCCAAGGCCTGAAGCCCGTTAAACGAGCTGACGGTATGCCCTATGCAGGGTCAACTACTGAATACCTTCTAGATCCTGCGGGCGAGGCGACCAATATCTTTAATGGTCAAGTCGTTACGCTAGGTGCAGACGGGTATGTCGCACTAGCCGGTGGCACAGGTGCGGATATAACAACTAACAACTTAGGCGGCAGCAGCATTGGCGCTTTAGGTGTTTTTGTTGGGTGTTCATACACCAATGACGAAGGTCAAACAGTTCATTCGAACTATTATCCTTCAGGAAAACTCAACGGCAAAGCTTTAGTTGTTGATGATCCAAACGTGCTTTTCCAAGCACAACTTGATGGCACAGGAGCGCAAACAATTATTGGTACTATTACCAAGTTTGCAGCAGTGCAATCAACTTCAACTGGAAGTACCGCAACAGGTAACTCCACTTCAGCACTAGACGCGACAACACAAACTACAGTTGGCGCATTTCAAATTGTTTCTCATGTGTCCGATGCAGGTGACGCGTTCCCAGATGTTCTGGTTCGTATTACCAATGGCGCTCATATGAGAACAATGAACACTGGCGTATAGGGAGACTGAGTAATGGCTATTTCACGCGCACAGCTCCTTAAAGAGCTACTTCCCGGCCTAAACGCATTGTACGGCTTGGAATACGACAAATACGAAAACGAACACTCAGAAATTTATGAGACAGAATCTTCAGACAGAAGCTTTGAAGAAGAAGTCAAATTAAGTGGTTTTGGGGCGGCTCCTGTGAAAGCAGAAGGTGCATCAATTTCGTATGATAACGCACAAGAGCATTATACTGCTCGATACAACCATGAGACCGTTGCAATGGGTTTCTCTGTCACTGAAGAAGCGATGGAAGACAACTTGTACGACTCATTGTCTGCTCGATATACAAAAGCACTAGCTCGCGCTATGGCTTATACCAAGCAGACTAAGGCTGCAGCTTTGTTAAACACAGGTTTTACAAGCTTCAACTCAGGTGATGGCGTTACATTGTTTAGTACTGCACACCCAACTGTCGGTGGCGGTACAAACGCAAACAGGCTTGCAGTGAATGCAGACCTGAACGAAACCTCACTAGAGCAAGCAGTTATTGATATTTCAGCGTTCACAGATGAACGTGGATTATTGATCGCGGCTCGCCCTCGTAAGTTAATCGTTCCACCTGCGCTAATGTTCGTGGCAACAAGACTGCTACAGACAGAGCTTCGCACTGGTACAGCGGATAATGATACAAACGCATTGCGTTCAAATGGATCAATCCCTGAAGGCTACCGTGTGAATCACTATCTAACGGACACAGATGCGTTCTTCATCACAACAGATATTCCAAATGGTATGAAGCATTTCGAGCGTACCACAATGGCAACATCTATGGATGGAGATTTCGATACAGGTAATGTTCGCTACAAAGCTCGTGAGCGTTATTCTTTTGGTGTATCAGATCCATTAGGAATGTTTGGTTCCCCCGGAGCCTAAACTATGATATAGGAGAATTGTTCCGGTTTAGGGACACATACTTCTCCCAGTATGTTAGGGGCAACTTTGTATGAGGAGTTGCCCCTTTCTTTTTTAAAAAACTATGTTATGATCTTTTTAGGGGCAACATTAGCCTTGCAGACAGGACACTCCCCGACCTGACGTTGCACAGACTGCTAGGCGAAACCTTGTGCAAGGGGTATTTATTATGGCATCAACTACATTTTCAGGTCCAGTTACAGCCACTGATGGCTTTGCAGGTCTTATCACACTAACAAATTATACAGTTGCATCAGCACCTTCTGCTGCTACAGCGGGTACAGGTACAATAGCTTTTATCTCAAATGGCGCTGCAGGTGCTGCTATCTTGGCTTTCTCTGATGGAACAAACTGGAAGCGTTCCGATACAGGCGCAACCATTTCAGCTTCATAGGTGAATTATGAGTAGATTTTCACCACCAAGTGCTGAAGAACTGGCGGCTCGTGGGTTAGATCCAGATGGAAACCCACTAAAAGTATGGACTAACAAAGTTCGCGCAAGAAACAGCGATGGAACGCTTAAAGCAGATGATCCCTCCACACCTGATGTAAATGAGGCATGGGAAGAATCACCTGTTAAAAAGCGCGGTCGCCCTAAGAAGAAAGGGTAAGCTATGTCTAGTGATGTAAAGGCAAAGCGTGTCACAGGAACAGGCTCACTCGCGGTTGGTCCTGCTCGTATACGGCAGATACATGTTTTATCAGGATCGGGTACACCTCGATTAACCATTAAAGACGGAAGTGCAGGAGCTACAGTTCTAGATTTAGATCTAAAAGCCTCTGATGTTCATGCCGTTAATATCCCAGATGATGGGATTAGGGTTAGCGATATACATGTTTCTACCGCTACGGCACTAACGGCTATAACAGTATTTTTTAATTAATGTTATGGCTGCTCGCAAAGGAACTATGAAGGGTCACTCCATCAAGGGGGGGCATAAACGCCCCACCAAAAAGGGTGCGGGTATGACTTCTAAAGGTGTAGCTAAGTACCGTAGGGATAACCCCGGTTCTAAGCTTAAAACCGCTGTGACTGGTAAAGTTAAAAAAGGTAGTAAGGCTGCAAAACGCCGTAAGTCTTATTGCGCCAGATCTGCAGGTCAGATGAAGCAGTTTCCAAAAGCAGCAAAAGATCCAAACAGTCGCCTAAGACAGGCTAGAAAGAGATGGAAGTGTTAATGAAAGCGCAAGACGTATTAACGATCATGGAAAAGCATGAAAAAGAGTCAGACAGACGTTTTGAGCGTATTGAAAAACAGCTTGAACGCCTTGATATGCGGCTGTGGGGCATTGCCGTTTTAATCATTGCAGCGGCTGTAGCAGGAAGGTTTTTATAATGGCTATCTCAAGAGCGAATATGAGCAAACAGATAAGGTCAGGTAAAATGAAAAAGAAAGTTGTTAAGAAAAAGGGTGGCAGCAAAGTGCTTGGTAGTATCAGTCCATTATATGGAATGATTTC
>JAAHTH010001588.1_pt1 | contig 19221 bp, 20 predicted proteins | sample 6116091 | NCBI WGS metagenome assembly JAAHTH01 (sample SAMN13939990, study PRJNA603662) | sponge metagenome | isolation source: marine sponge | host: Mycale hentscheli | place: New Zealand | collected 2006 | reverse complement strand
TCACATGGAAAGACCCATCCGGTCACCTTCAGCAAAGATGTGTGCATGCGGTAGATCACCCACCTGACGTTCGACCGGAAAGTGCCGCTGTTCAGGCAGATCGACGCTTATCGGCGTCATCGCATCAAGAAGCTCAAAAAACAGGCGGGCCGCAGCGATATATGGCCGCATTGAAAATTGGTGATATCGGCAAATTCTGCCGCCGCCGCAACTCATCCGCAAGCTCATGATCAACCGCATCCAGGATTTTGCCCAGACTACAAGTCATAAAAATCGAAGCGTTAATTTCGCACCAGGCCCTTAGTACTTGGGCAATCGCACTGCCTTCACTTTGACGTACCTCCACCAACGCACTGGCTGCACTATTCAGGCTCTTTAGTATTTCTGAATTACGCATAGCCTTGGCATCATCATCAAGTTCTTTTTCACCCAATTCCACCACCCCGCGCATGGCCATCAGTTCAGCAGCTGTTGGTAGTTCACCGCCAACTGTTGCCTGCAATTCTTTAGCCGCCGATAAAAGCGATTGTGCAGCTTCTTGATTGATGTATGGAATTGTCGCTGAAGCAGACTGGGTAACAGATAAACTAATTTGGATATTACCGCGTTTGAAATGCTTTGAAAGTTCGCTCCGGGCAGCAGCTTCTACAGCTTCATATCCGCTTGGTACCCTTAATCTTAATCTAGCCCCTTACCATTCACAGAGCGTAGTTCCCACACCCAGGAAGTGTCCATAAATTGCCCCTGAGTACGGGCAAACCCGGTCATGCTCTGCAGTGTCATATCGCCCCCATAGCTATGTGTGAATTATCCTCAATTTTGTTGAGTCTCACCTTCGCTGGCTTCATTTTCTTTTTGTTCTTTTAGCTGTTTTTCAATCTGTCGCCACCGCGCAACATTTTGATTATGCTCGTCCAGGCTCTTCGCAAAAACGTGTCCCCCGGTTCCATTTGCTACAAAGAATAAATCATCAGTACGAGATGGATTGGCAACCGCTTCCATCGCAGCACGACCCGGGTTTGCAATTGGTCCAGGTGGAAGCGCTGGAATAGTATAAGTATTGTACGGCGTTGGCTTTTCGATATCCGACTTGTAAATCGGACGGTCCTTTGGCTTACCTTCACCGCCAAATATTCCATATATAATAGTTGGGTCGGATTGAAGTTTCATTCCCTTGCGCAAACGATTGATAAACACGGATGCAACCCGAGAGCGCTCATCTACCCTGCCAGTTTCCTTTTCAACGATAGAAGCCAAAGTAACCAGTTCTTCCGGAGAAGAAATTGGCAGATCAGGAATCCGTTTAGCCCACACTGAGGCAAGGAAGTTTTGCTGAGCCAGTCTCATACGCTCAACAACTTCAACACGCGTTGTACCACGTTGGAACGGATAGGTGTCTGGCATCAAGGAACCCTCTTCAGGCAGTGCTACAGGCAGCGCACCTTCAAGAATATCATTTTTCGCAATTCGTTCAAAAATCTGAAAAACCGTAAGCCCTTCTGGCAGTGTGACTTTGTGAAGTATCCCCTTACCAGAGCGAATGGTTTCCATAACATCGTACATGCTCATCTGAGGCTTAAAGAGATATTCTCCAGCCTTCAAAGAATTTTGAGCTCGAAGCACCTTAACACCCTGACTAAATATCAGCTTGTTTTCAATCACGCCATTTGCTGCCAGTTGATCCGAAATTTTTGTAAGGGAAGAACCTTCTTTAATCACAACGGTTTGCGGCGCGTCCAGTGGCCCGGCACTCTCGAACTCACTTTTTGCATAAAGTGCAACCAAACACAGTGCCAGCACAACCAGCACCAAACAGCTCATCATAAAATTCATGAAAACAATAAAATTACCCCTGGCAGATTTACTGCGCTTGGGGGGTAAAGGAACTTCCTTGGCTTGTAGTGCCTTGGTAGGGGATTGCGCCTCTAAGTGTTCACCATTGGAAGCAAGAGCGCTACGTCTGCCAAAGCCAGCATTAATATCTTCTGGAGTATCACTCAACTTCGCATTCCCAATTCAATTTTTCTCAACTCTATTTCGACGAAGATTATGGCATTTTTCCGAATACCAAAAACTTGCAAATTAAAATGACCACATCCTATATCCGCGAATGCGCTATACTTTCCTCAATATCAAAGAAGCATTTGTGCCACCAAAACCAAACGAATTTGAAAGAGCTACATTAATCTCGCGTTTCCTGGCTTCCTTTGGCACAAGATCAATCTTTGTCTCACGTTCAGGATTATCCAGATTTAAGGTCGGAGGTGCAATTTGATCCCGAATGGCAAGTGTTGAGAATATTGCCTCAACAGCTCCTGCAGCACCTAACAAATGACCGATCGCTGATTTAGTTGATGACATTGATACTTTTGAGGCAGCAGCACCCATCAAGCGTTCGGCAGCACCCAGCTCTATAGTATCTGCCATAGTGGAAGTACCATGGGCATTGATATAATCAATTTCACTTGCATCCAGCTTTGCATTCCGCAATGCTGAACTCATACAGCGATAAGCTCCATCACCATCTTCTGACGGTGCTGTAATGTGGAATGCGTCACCAGAAAGACCATAGCCAACAACTTCGGCATAAATCTTGGCACCGCGTGCTTTGGCATGTTCATACTCTTCCAGCACAACTGTACCAGCGCCCTCACCCATTACAAAACCATCGCGGTCTCTATCATAGGGACGAGAAGCACTCTTTGGATCATCATTATAACTCGTTGAAAGTGCTTTACAGGCCGCAAAACCTGCCATGGAAAGCCGGCAAACAGGAGACTCTGCTCCGCCAGCAACCATAACATCCGCATCACCAAACATGATTAGTCGAGAGGCATCGCCAATTGCATGAGCACCCGTTGAACAAGCAGTTACAACAGAATGGTTAGGGCCTTTAAGGCCATGTTTGATGGATACCTGCCCAGAAACCAAGTTAATCAATCGTCCAGGAATAAAAAACGGGCTAACACGGCGTGGTCCCCGCTCAGCCAAAGTCAGTGATGTTTGCTCAATACCCTGAAGACCACCAATACCCGAACCCAAAAGTACACCTGTACGGAAACAATCTTCATCCTTCGTTGGGTGCCAATCAGCATCATTTAGCGCCATATCAGATGCAGCCGTGCCATAAATAATAAATGGATCAACCTTGCGCTGCTCCTTGGGCTCCATCCAATCATCGGGATTGAATGTACCATTGGAACCATCACCAAAAGGTATTTGACATGCGATTTGAGCAGCTACATCATCAACCTGAAAGTTTTCAATGCGTTCAGCTGCATTTTCGCCAGCTAAAATTTTCGCCCAGGTTTCCTCAGCTCCACAAGCCAAAGGAGTAACCATACCAACACCAGTAATAACAACACGTCTCATACAGATTCGCCCTCAATTTTGTATAATATTTACAGCGTCTTGTGTTTAGATGATAGATGCAGAAGAGTTATCAACAACCCTGGCTATCATAACCCCAGAAACGCGAAAGGCGGCCAAAAGACCGCCCAACACAATAGATTCTTGCAATAAAAGTTATGCTTTTGCTTTTTCAACAAATTTGATTGCATCACCAACAGTTTGAATTGTTTCTGCTGCATCATCAGGAATTTCAACGTCGAATTCTTCTTCAAAAGCCATCACAAGCTCTACGTTATCCAATGAATCAGCGCCAAGATCATCAATAAAACTAGCGTTTTCAGTTACTTTGTCAGCATCCACGTCTAGATGCTCAACTACGATTTTTTTGATGCTGTCTGCGATTTCACTCATGTATCAGTCCTCGACTGTTGGTTTGGTCCCAATCGTGGGACATTCTGTTAGTTTAAATGCTATGTCCTGTAACAAATTACAAGGCAAAAATTTCTAAATTCTGCGGTCGATTAACACAGTTTGTTGCAAACTACTAGGGTCATCAAGCAGAAAAATTAACTAAAACTGGCCTGTTTATACCATCGCCATTCCGCCATTGATGTGCAGCGTTTGCCCGGTAACATAGCCGCCTTCTGCGCTTGCCAAATAAAGTGCGGCAGGAGCGATGTCATTACCCTCACCCATCCTTTTCATTGGAATTGCGCCCATTATGGCTTCTTTTTGCTTGTCATTCAGCTTTTCTGTAATTGCGGATGAAATAAATCCTGGAGCGATACAATTCACAGTAACGTTTCTGGAAGCAATTTCTTGAGCAAGAGATTTCGTAAAACCAATCATCCCTGCCTTGGAGGCACAATAGTTTGCCTGTCCCGGATTACCTGTAACACCCACAATAGAAGTGATATTGATTATCCGGCCACCCTTACGGCGCATCATCGGATAGGCAATTTCTTTGGTAAGACGGAAAACCGCTGTTAAATTGACCCGCATCACATCATCCCAATCTTCATTGGACATGCGGGCAAACAGACCATCCTGCGTGATACCAGCATTATTCACCAGAATATCCACACCTTCCAGCTTTTCCTCTGCAGTTTTCCCCAAAGCAGATGCTTCTTCCAGATCAGAAAGGTTTGCCGGCAAAACAACTGTGCGATCACCAAGATCACCTGCAAGTGCCTGCAATTTTTCTTCGCGCGTACCGTGAAGGCCAACTGTTGCACCCTGTGCATGCAACATTCTTGCAATCGCTTCACCGATCCCTCCAGAAGCACCAGTAACAAGGGCTTTTTTGCCAGTTAGATCAAACATTCAAATTCTCCTAAAAATTATGATGAAACAGCTTCCAGAGCTTTTTCAATATCATCCGGATTGCCAACAGCCACACTTGATAGCTCGCGATTGATACGTCGCGCCAATCCACTTAAAACTTTACCGGACCCGACTTCCATTAATTGGGTAACGCCATTTGCACCCATCCATTCAATGCTTTCACGCCAGCGAACTTGGCCAGTAACTTGTTCCACCAACCGGGTTCTTATTTCATCCGGATCAGAGGTTGGTGCCGCCAATACATTGGCAACCAATGGCACGCAAGGTGCATTCATTGTAACCTCGCCAAGCGCTTCTGCCATAGCTTCGGCTGCGGGTCCCATAAGAGCGGAATGAAATGGCGCAGATACAGGCAGCAAGAGCGCTCGTTTCGCACCCTTTTCACTTGCAAGGCCTGCAGCCTTTTCAACGGCATCCTTGGAACCCGAAATTACCAGCTGACCACCACCATTGTCATTTGCGATTTGGCACGAACCCTCTCCCGAGACATCTTGGCAAATTTGCTCAACATCTGACTGTTCCAAACCAATAATGGCGGCCATTGCGCCTTGCCCAACAGGAACAGCTGCCTGCATTGCATTGCCGCGAATACGCAATAAGCGTGCTGTGTCAGCAATCGAGAATGTACCAGCTGCACAAAGCGCCGAATATTCGCCCAAAGAGTGCCCGGCAACAAAAGCGGCACTATCATTCAATGAAAAGCCTTTTTCTTCCAAAGCTCGCAAAGCGGCAATGGATACAGCCATCAAGGCAGGTTGCACATTTGCAGTTAGTGTTAGCGTTTCTTCAGGGCCTTCAAGAATTATCGTCGATAGTTTTTCGCCGAGCGCCTCATCAACCTCGTCAAAAACCGCTTTGGCAGCGCTCGATGCTTCAATAAGAGCTGCTCCCATACCAACAGCCTGACTGCCCTGCCCTGGAAATGTAATTGCTAAAGACATGTGGAATCCCTGAAATTTTTAAACTTCAACTCTTGTGGAGTTTGGAAAGTGGAGTGTCAAGGTTTTGACTGAACTCTCCAACAGCATTTCCCTACTGTTTGGCAATCCAGTTCAATGCCACTCGCCAGTCGATCATCCGTACCGGCGTTCCGTGTTTACCACCATCATACAGTGCCATGCGAATAGGATAGCCTAGAGACTTGGCTCTTAGTTTCGAATAGTAATCATAGACGCTTTGCCATTTGTAGACATAATCGATACTGCCATGGGCAAAATATATCGGTTTTTTGCCTGCCGGAACGTTTAGTTTGCCACTCCCCAGAAAATCCGGGTCAGGGAAGCCGCCCATAAGCACATAGGCATCAATCATGGAATTTGATTTTTTGTTTTTCATTAAGCTCCAACACAAGAAACTGCCCATAGACCCGCATGCAATAACTATCTTGCCGCTTGTTTTGGCTCTATAATGTGACACCAACGCTTCAATGTCCTTTCGGCCCTCTTCCTCAAAATTGGCAAAATCAGAGCTGATATATATCCCGCCGTTTCGGAACATCAGGTTTTTGACCCGATTAAAATTACCGCCAAATTTTTCATCCAAAAATCCAAGATGTCGACTGCCATCCCGGCCGTGCAAAAAGATCACTGTCATGGTTGCGTTGCCATCCAGCCTGCCAACGGCAAAATGGGTTACCTAGCGACCATTGGCCGTGATGCTCAAATCTTTTTGGTGCCGTTTGGGCTTGGAAGAAACATATTTACCCCAAACCTTGCGAACCGGAAACTCATCCCGCTTGTTAATATCGCGCTTGGGATCGTAAGGCAGACGAAGAAAATCACCGTTATCCTTCACTTCAATCGGCTTGCGATTCTTAAAAAAACGGTCTTTGTGTGGTTTGAGTTCCAAAGCCTGCAATGGTCCAATAAACATTGAGAGCATGCCAAACAATGTGAATGCCAAAATGCCAATCTTCATCTTACCTGCAAACATGAAAAACCTCCCGAGTCACATCTCAATACTATGAAACATAACGCTTCGGAAGGTCGGTTTGCGAAATATTGGCTTATTTAACTTCACGTTCCAGCGATTGCGCTTCTTTTGTTGCAATAACACGCGAAGGAAAAAGCATGCCGCCATACAAATACCTGTGTGAACGAGCTCGCTTGATATTCGTCACGGCATTGGGTGGATTAAAGCGCTTTTGTGCTTCATTACTCTTAACGGATGGGGTTGAAGCAGAAGGCGCAGATTTCTCTGAATCAGTCATTATTCTGTTTCCCTGTATTACGTGTTGTTTAGCGCAGGATTGGGACATTCTTGTGACGGTATTTGCAGGTCGTAATTAAAGGCTTGCATTCCCCTCCGTTTCCCCTATAAACTACCTCATTCAGACCGAATTGCTGGTGGCTGAACGATGGCTTGTATCTTTTTACAAGAGGGAAATTAGAGTTCCCGTCCTTCCGTGTCTCCGCTCTCGACCGTCAAAATGCCTTTCCTATCAGCTTTTAAGCTTTGAAAAGGCGGCGTGAAGGCTTTGCGCAATTGGTTTGAAAATGAAAACTTAGGTAAAGGGGCATCTTAATGGCACTATACGAACACACATTCCTGGCTCGCCAGGATATTTCAAGCCAACAGGCTGAAGCTTTGGCAGATCAGTATAAAGCTGTTCTGGAAGAAAACGGCGGATCTGTTGGTAAAGTTGAAAACTGGGGTCTTCGCACCGCAGCTTACCGCATTCAGAAAAACCGCAAATGCCATTACATTCACATGAATGTAGACGCACCATCAGCAGCTTTGGCTGAGATGGAACGTCAAATGCGCATCAACGAAAACATCCTTCGCTTCATGACTATTCGTGTTGAAGAGCACGAAGAAGGTCAATCAGCAATGATGAAAAAATCAGACCGTGATGATCGCCCGCGCCGCAATGACCGCGAAGATCGTCCGCGCCGTGATGCACCTGCGCAGCAGCTGCAGAACCTGCAAGTGAAGGAGAATAAATCATGGCTATCGCATCAACATCAGGCGGCCGTCGTCCATTTAATCGCCGCAAGAAGTCTTGCCCGTTCACTGGCGCAAACGCTCCTAAAATCGACTATAAAGATACAAAACTATTGCAACGCTACATTTCTGAGCGCGGCAAAATCGTTCCTTCACGCATCACATCAGTGAGCCAAAAGAAACAACGCGAGCTTGCACAAGCAATCAAACGCTCACGTTTCCTTGGTCTATTGCCATACGTGATTGGCTAATTGAATTCTTGAGGGGTGGTTCACCTCCCCTCAATCTGCCCTTGGAGTTGGGCAAAAAACAATTGAAACCAAGTTGGGCAATTTTGCCTCTAACTGTTTGGCGAAAGCCATATAAGCAGGACAGCGACATGAGCCTAAAGGCGATCATCATATCTATATTTGCAGGGCTTGCCTCTGCACTATGCGTTATGGCCTCATTCGGAGTGGGTGTTGGCGCATCTCCCCTGTTGTTAATCGCTGCCTTCCCGATCTATGTAGCGACACTTTCTCAAGGCACCTCTGTTGGTGTTGGCTCATCCATATTGGCCATCATGGTTGCGGCAACCGCCATCAATCCGCAAGCTGCCATCGGCCTTGGTATTGCTTTTACAATTCCTGCCTCAATTATTGGCCACCAGGCCAATCTGGCCCAAGAAACTAACGGGGGTATGGAATGGTATCCGCTGCCTCGCCTGTTCTTCAACTTATGCGTAATACTCTCGCTTGGCTTAATAGTTCTGGATTTTCTATCTGGTTACAATGTAGAACAACTATCTCCGGTTCTTTCACAAGCTGTGCAGGAAGCCCTTAAGGCAAATCCTCCAACTCAACCACTGACGGAAGAAGATACGAAAGCGCTAATGACAACGGTTTTTACTGTGTTGCCGTTCTTTTTTGCAGGTATTTGGCTCATTGTTCACATCGTCAGTCTTCATCTGGCAGCAATTGTTTGCCGTTTCTCAAAAATGATGCCTCGCCCTAAAGATGATATTGTGATTGATGCGGGTCTGCCAAAAATCGCCGTCGGTATCATGTTGGGTGGCTTGCTTTTATCATTCGTCCTAAGCGGGATCGCCAAGTTTTCAGTGCTGATTATTGCAGGCACATTCGTGATGGCTTTTTCATTACTAGGTCTGGCAAACGTGCACAGACGGGCTCGGAACAATCCAGCAGGTATTGCACTCGTCATTGCAAGCTATGCCGCAATCTTCTTCTTGTACCCAATACTCTACTTGTTCTCAATAAGTGGCGTTTTGCGAACTTTTAATCAATCAAACAATTCAACAAATCTTCCGCCAAACGCGGAATAAAATTTTTCTTGAAAGGAAAAAACAAATGCAAGTAATTCTACTAGAGCGCATCGCCAGATTGGGTCAGATGGGCGATGAAGTAACGGTAAAAACAGGCTACGCACGAAACTTTCTTTTACCGCAAGGAAAAGCGCTGCGCGCAAATAATACGAACCGCGAAGTTTTTGAAGCTCAGCGCGCTGACTTGGAAAAACGCAATGACGAGCGCAAGGCTGATGCTGACAAGATCAAGGAAAATCTCGATGGCAACACATACATTCTTATCCGTTCTGCTGGTCAAACTGGTCAGCTATATGGTTCAGTTTCTACACGTGACGTTGCAGCTACACTTGAAGAAAACGGCTTCAAAATCTCTCGCAACCAGGTGAACATGCCAACACCAATAAAGGTTATTGGTTTGCATGATCTTTCAATCATCCTTCACCCGGAAGTTGATGCAAATATCTCTGTAAACGTTGCCCGTTCTGAAGATGAAGCTGAGCGTCAAGCTGCAGGTGAAAACCTTACAGGCCGCGATGAGCAATTCGAACACGATGTTGTCGACTACGAAGGTGACGAAGTTGATTTATCTGAAGTTTTCGAAAATGTTGACGACGTAGACCTTGGCGACGACGATATTGCAGATGAAGCCCCTGCAGAAGAAGCATCTGAAGAAGCGGCTAAGGAAGAAACCAAAGCATAATTCTTCCAAATCTCAAGAATCATAAGGCGCGATAATCCTCATCGCGCCTTTTTTTATTTCGCAATTGCAAGCAGAGAATCATATATAGTCTGTCAATCAGACCAAAAATATTTTTCCACCCCTGTGAATAATGTGGACAACGGTGACAAGAATATTTTTCGCTCATTGAAACAAATTGAGCATTGAGAATCCTGTAACTTTCAGCGTAGAACTTTTCTGGGATCAAAAGGTAATTCGGGGACAAATAGATGGCAGACGCAATACCAAGAATAGGCAATGAGCAAGAAGCAAGTTATCGCACCGCTCCTCATAACATTGAAGTTGAGCAGGCGTTACTGGGTGCTATTCTGGTCAACAATGATGCTTATTACCGCGTTTCTGACTTTCTAAAACACGATCAGTTCAATGAACCAATTCACGGCGAAATCTACCGTGTTGCAGAAGAAATGATCCGCGCTAATAAAACCGCCAACCCTGTCACCATCAAAACCTTCCTCCCGGCTGATGAAAAAGTTGGTGACATGTCGATTGCCCAATATCTGGCTCGCCTTGCTGCAGAAGCAACCACCATCATCAATGCCGAAGATTATGGCCGCTCAATTTTTGATCTGGCGACGCGCCGCAATCTCATTACCATTGGCGAAGACATGGTGAACATCGCTTATGATGCGCCGGTTGAAAATTCACCGTCGGATCAAATCGAAGATGCTGAGCGCCGTTTGTTTGACCTGGCAGAAAAAGGGGGTAGCGACGCAGGCTTTAATACCTTCGGTAATGCCATGAACATTGCACTGGATATGGCCGCAGCAGCCTATCAGCGCGACGGTGGTCTATCTGGCATTGCCACCAGCATTCAGGCATTGGACGCAAGAATGGGCGGACTTCAACCTTCTGATTTGATTGTTCTGGCCGGGCGTCCGGGCATGGGTAAAACCTCACTTGCCACGAACATCGCTTTTAACGTTGCCAACAACTACAAGGGCGATGTTGAGGCTGATGGTTCTCCTTCTGCGCTTGATGGTGGTGTTGTTGGTTTTTTCTCTCTCGAGATGTCATCTGAACAACTCGCAACCCGTATTATTTCTGAACAGGCTGAAGTCTCCTCCAGTAAAATCAGGCGCGGTGAGATAACCGAAGCCGATTTCACCAAACTGACCATTTGTGCAAATGAACTTTCAAAAACACCGCTCTACATCGATGAAACGGGTGGTATTTCCATCGCCCAGCTTGCAGCCCGTGCAAGACGCCTGAAACGTCAAAAAGGTTTGGATGTCCTCATCATTGACTATATTCAACTGATGCAGGGCTCAGGTAAAAACGCCGGCAACCGCGTGCAGGAAGTAACTGAAATCACTACTGGCCTTAAAGCCTTGGCAAAGGAACTGGGCACACCGATTATCGCCCTCTCCCAGCTTTCTCGTCAGGTTGAAAACCGCGATGATAAACGCCCTCAGCTCTCTGACCTTCGTGAATCAGGCTCAATCGAGCAGGATGCGGATGTGGTGCTCTTCGTGTATCGCGAAGAATACTACCTGCAAAATGGTGAACCTGAGGAAGGCACGGAAGAACACGTCAAATGGCAGGAAAAATTGCAACGCGCTCGTGGACGGGCTGAAGTCATCATCGCCAAACAACGTCACGGCCCAACTGGCACGGCTCAACTGGGCTTCCAGGGCGAATTTACAAGGTTCTCTGATATCGCAGAAGAAGATTACCTTCCTGAACGCATGGAATAGTGTAAAACAAAGCATGTCTACAGCCCCTCGTCTCATCATCGACTTAAACGCGCTTGTCCAAAATTGGCAAAAGCTTAAAAAGCTGTCAGGCAATGCTGAATGTTCTGCCGTTATCAAGGCAAATGCATATGGACTGGGTGTAGATCCGGTTGTAAAAGCATTGACCAAGGCCGGATGCAAAACATTCTTCGTTGCAATCTCCGAAACAGGGGAGCGCGTCAGAGCTATTGCACCCAGTGCACGTATTTTCATTTTAAATGGCTTATTTGCAGATACGTTAGACACCATTTCAGACAATAAGCTGATTCCGGTTCTTGGTAACACGGATCAGGTTGCGTTATGGGCAAAACACAGCAAGGGAAACAGTTGTGCATTGCACGTAGATACGGGAATGAACCGTTTGGGAATGGACGTGGAAGAAGTGATCACACTTTCAAAAAACGCATCATTGCTTTCAAGTTTAAACGCAAAGGTGTTGATGTCCCATTTAGCCTGTGCAGATGATGTCGATCACGAGCACAATAGGCTGCAACACGAAAAATTTCAGAAATGTGTTAGTAGTTTCAACACCTTGGAGAATTCATTTTCGAACAGCGCCGCAACACTCTCACACCCTGATTTCCACTACAATCTCACCAGACCCGGCATTGCGATATATGGCGGTGAAGCAATAAACAATACACCAAATCCGATGCAACCAGTCGTGACCGCACTCTCCCGCATCCTGCAAATCCGCAATGCAAAGAGTGGAGAAAAAGTCGGTTATGGCGCAGAAGCAACCCTCACCCGCCCTACAAAAATAGCCACTATTTCCGGCGGCTACGCAGATGGTTTCCACCGCTCACTCTCTGGCGCAGGTGTCCCCTTGAGAAATACCCTGCTAAAGGGTGGTTCTGTTTGGATTGATGGCCATTTTGCCCCTATTTTGGGCCCTGTATCCATGGATCTCATTACCGTTGATGTAACCGATGTTCCTGAACAGGTGCTTGAAAAAGCAGAATGGGCAGAATTATTCGGAAAAAACATTCCGGTAGATGATGCAGCCAGAGACTGTGGCACCATCGGCTACGAATTGCTGACATCCCTTGGCGCAAGGTATGTTCGGGAATATTGGGGAAATTAGATAATCCAATACCCCCTTGCCAAACTCATCATTTTACAATAAGAACATAACAAGAACAAAGAGGCGTTTCTTGTGGCTAAATCCAAAACTCAATTTGTCTGCCAATCCTGTGGCAGCTCTTATCATCAATGGTCTGGCAAGTGTGATGGCTGTGGCGAATGGAATACACTGATTGAAGACAATCCATCCATGGGCATCGCCGCTAATCCTGGCAAACAGATGCGCAAGGGAACGCCTGTACAATTGGTCTCTCTGGCCGGTGAAAGCGAACAGGCACCGCGCATTGCCTCCGGTATTGATGAATTGGACCGCGTTACGGGCGGCGGTTTTGTAAAAGGTTCCGCGCTTTTGGTTGGCGGAGATCCGGGCATCGGCAAATCAACACTTCTTATGCAGGCATCGGCCGCTGTCGCCAAACAGGGTCATAAGGTTGTTTATGTTTCTGGTGAGGAAGCAGTTGCGCAAATCAGAATGCGAGCGCTTCGTCTTAATGCAATCGAACCAAATGTGGGTCTTGCAGCAGAAACCAGCATCGAAAACATCATCGCAACACTTGAAAACGATGAGCCACCTGCACTTTTGATTCTCGATTCAATCCAGACGCTTTGGACAGATCTGGCTGATTCTGCACCTGGAACAGTGACGCAGGTTCGCTCCGCAGCACAGGCCATGATTCGCTATGCCAAAAAATCAGGCACCTGCGTCGTTCTAGTTGGTCACGTTACCAAAGAAGGTCAAATTGCAGGCCCCCGCGTTGTGGAACACATGGTTGATGCCGTTTTGTATTTTGAAGGAGAAGGCGGGCATCATTACCGCATTTTGCGCAATGTTAAAAACCGCTTTGGCCCAACCGACGAGATCGGCGTCTTTGAAATGTCCGACAAGGGCTTGCGGGAAGTGAGAAACCCTTCCGAACTCTTTCTGGGTGAACGCAATGAATCATCACCAGGCGCTGCAGTTTTTGCGGGGATGGAAGGCACACGGCCGGTATTGGTAGAAATCCAGGCTCTGGTTGCACAATCCTCCCTTGGAACACCGCGCCGAGCTGTTATCGGCTGGGATACATCCCGACTATCGATGGTTTTAGCCGTTCTTGAAGCCCATTGCGGGGTTAAGCTTGGGCAATATGATGTCTATCTCAATGTTGCTGGAGGCTATAGAATTGTTGAACCTGCTGCAGACTTGGCCGTTGCAGCGGCACTTCTTTCTTCGCTTTGCGGCGTGCCCCTCCCGGCAGATAGCGTACATTTTGGAGAAATTAGCCTTTCGGGCTCTACGAGACCCGTCGCGCATGCCAATCAACGCTTAAAAGAAGCTAGCAAATTGGGTTTTCATCAAGCATCAGCTTCAACGGCCAGTGATGATGTATCAAATGGTGGTGGCATGAAAGTTGATTTCATCAAGGAATTGACAGAATTGGCTGTAAAAATCTCTTCAATGAAAGAAAAAACGTAATAACGACATATTAATTGTGCAAGCGAGCATCATGAACGTGCTTTAGGGCTGGAAAAACTTTCAAAATCCAGCTAATCGTTCACACAACAGAATATACATAGGGGTTAGTCCACGATGCCAATTGAATTGCTGGACATAATTCTCATTTTATTAATGCTGGTCTCTGGCCTTCTGGCCATGGTGCGTGGGTTCTCTAGAGAAGTATTGTCCATCGGATCGTGGATTGTTGCACTCATTCTTGCATTCCTGTTCCATAAATCCCTTGCCCCGTTTGTCGCTGGATACACAGCTTCAATTACCAGCAATGAACTTGTTTCCTTGATCGTTGCCGGTGCAATTATCTTTATTGTGGCACTTATTATTGTCAGTCTGATTACAATTAAAATTGCTGATCTGATTGTTGACAGTCGCGTTGGTGCTTTGGACAGAACCCTCGGTTTCATTTTTGGAGCATTCAGAGGGTTCCTGCTGGTGACAGTGTTGACCATGTTCGCAGAATTTTTGATCTCTGAACAAATACCAACTTGGGTAACTGAGGCCAAATCAAAACCAATGATTGATTCAGTTGGTAAAAGCATTATCGATTCAATACCCGACGATCCAAGCGCATATGTATTTGATAAACTGGGAATTTCCAGTGACCCTAAACCTGAAGGTCAGGATAGCTGACCGCTACTAAACCCTTGAAAGAGGTCTAAATGTCATTTCTTGATGATGATAAGCTCCGCGAAGAATGTGGAGTGTTTGGTATTTTCAACAACGAAGATGCAGCCGCCCTCACAACGTTGGGATTACATGCTCTCCAACACCGTGGACAAGAAGGCGCTGGTATCGTTTCATTCGATGGCCAGCAGTTTCATGCGGAACGGCACATGGGTCTGATCAGCGACACCTTTACCAAGAAAAGCGTTATAGATCGTCTTGGTGGTCAGCGCGCTATTGGTCACACACGATATTCGACAACGGGCGGCGATGAAATGCGCAACGTTCAGCCTTTCTTTGCCGAATTTTCTGGCGGTGGCTTCGCAGTTGCTCACAACGGCAACATCACCAACGCGATGCCCCTTCGCCAGGAGCTTCAACGCGCTGGAGCAATCTTCCAGTCAACATCTGATACAGAAACAATCCTGCACCTCATTGCCATGGGTAAGGAAACAATGTTTGTAGACCGCTTACAGGAAGCACTTCGCAGACTTGAAGGCGCTTTTTCCTTTGTCGGTCTTACCAACAAAAAACTGATCGGCTGCCGTGACAAGCTTGGCGTACGTCCTCTTGTCCTGGGTGATTTGGACGGATCTTACATTCTTGCGTCCGAAACCTGTGCCCTTGATATCATTGGGGCTCGTTTTGTGCGGGACATTGATCCCGGCGAATTGGTTATCATTACAGACCGCGGTGTAAAAAGTTTACGTCCATTTGAAGAAGCCAAGAAACGGTTCTGTATCTTCGAATATGTCTATTTTGCCCGTCCGGATTCCACCATTGAAGGCAATAGCGTTTACGATATTCGCAAGCAAATCGGTGTGGAACTGGCAAAAGAATCACCAGCTGATGCTGATATTGTTGTGCCTGTACCAGATTCCGGAGTTCCTGCTGCCATTGGGTATGCACAAGGTACCGGATTACCATTTGAGCTTGGTATTATCCGAAACCATTATGTTGGACGAACCTTTATTCAACCTTCAGATTCAATCCGTCACATGGGCGTAAAACTAAAGCACAACGCCAACCGGCATATGCTTGAGGGCAAACGCGTTGTTTTGGTTGATGATTCTATTGTACGAGGTACAACCTCACAAAAAATCGTTCAAATGGTTCGAGAAGCAGGTGCTGCATCGGTACACATGCGCATTGCCAGCCCACCAACTCGCGCTTCATGTTTTTATGGTGTGGACACGCCAGAATCTCATAAACTTCTTGCCTCCCGCATGTCTATTGAAGAAATGCAGGATTTCATCCGTGTTGACTCACTCAGCTTTATTTCACTGGATGGCCTTTACCGCGCTGCGGGTGAAGCGAGTCGCGACAATGATAGCCCTCAATATTGTGATGCTTGTTTCTCAGCTGAATATCCAACAGCTCTGACCGATCATGATGATAGAGACAATATATCAAACCTTGCATTATTGTCAGAAGCAAACGGCTAATCGATGAAGTCTCTTGAAGGAAAACTGGCGCTAGTTACCGGCGCATCGCGCGGCATTGGATATCACTGCGCTTTAACACTGGCAAAGGCTGGCGCCCATGTTATCGCCATCGCCCGTACCGTTGGTGGTCTTGAAGAACTTGATGATGGAATTCAAGCAGCCGGTGGAACAGCTACCCTCGTCCCGCTTGATCTTACAGACTTTGAAGCGATAGATCGCCTAGGTGCTTCAATTTATGATCGCTGGGGAAAACTGGACATTCTGGTTTCCAATGCGGGCACATTGGGCGACTTGTCTCCGCTTGAACACATCGATCCCAAGTCATTTGATAAAGTAACAAATCTTAACGTTACAGCAAATTACCGGTTGATGCGGTCTACCTCGCAGCTTCTGAGGCTATCAGAGAATGCTCGCGCCGTTTTCATGACAGCAAACGCACCTGATAAATGCAAACCGTTTTGGGGACCATATACTGCATCTCAATCTGCGCTGCGGGCTCTTGTTAAAACATGGAGCGCTGAATGCGAAAAAACCGACATGCGCATCAACATGCTCAATACCGGACCCATGCGAACAGCCATGCGCGCGCAAGCAATGCCGGGCGAAGACCCTGATACAATTGCTCACCCATCAGCAATTGCTGAAAGTTTGATGGCACTTGTATCTGCCGAACTTATCCAAAACGGCCAAATTTACGACCGTGAGGCCAGCTCTTTCCGCAAATAAGCTTTTCTTGACTTGAAACCTTAACCTCTAGTTGTGATAGTCATGGCGGGAGGAAATTATATGGCTGAATTTAAATCCGAGTTCGAGGGTAAAACGCTATTTGCTGCTCTTGTGGACTCTTGCAATAAGTTTGGCTCATCGAACCCATAATCGAAGACGCAACCGGTGGCAGTCTAACCTACAAAAAACTGCTTATAGGTGCCAATGTCTTAGCTCGAAAATTCAAATCACACATGAGCACTGGCGAAGCTGTTGGTGTGCTTTTACCCAATGCCTCCGGTGGCACAGTAACCGTAATAGCACTACAATCATTGGGCTGCATTCCCGCAATGCTCAATTACAGCGCCGGTCCATCAACGGTTGTTTCGGCATGTGAAACAGCCGCCATAAAAACCGTCTTGTGTTCTCATGCCTTCGTTGAAAAAGGCGATCTTCACGAACTCATAAAGGCAATGGAAACAGCTGGATTTAAGTTTATTTGGCTGGAGGAAATACGAGAGAGCGTAAACTTTATCAACAAAATCGTATCTGCACTAACCTACAAAAATCCCCTTGCAGAAACTAAATCAAGTGAAGCTGCCGTAATATTATTTACTTCCGGATCGGAAGGACTGCCAAAAGGCGTTGTTCTTTCCCATGCCAATATTTTGGCAAATCTTTCTCAGATACGTGCACAGGTTAAGTTTTCTCATATCACCGACAAAGTATTTAGCGCATTGCCCGTTTTCCATTCGCTTGGCATGACGGGTGGCATGATGTTGCCTTTGATATTCGGCGTGAAGCTTTTTCTGTACCCCTCTCCGTTTCATTATAAAATTATTCCAAAGGCAGTTGCCAAAACCAAGTCCACAATTCTTTTTGGAACAGATACGTTTTTAGGCGGCTATGCACGCATGGCAAAAGATGAAGATTTTTCATCCTTGCGAATAGTAGTTGCCGGTGCCGAACCCGTAAAACTTGAAACGACACAAACTTGGAAAGACCGCTTCGAAGTAGATATACTGGAAGGCTTTGGCATGACTGAAACCGCACCGGTTCTTGCGGTGAATTCAATTGAAGAACGAAAAATCGGCACCGTTGGCAAACTACTCCCTGGTATTGAAGCCAAACTGGAAAAGGTTGGTGGTATTGATGATGGCGGCAAGCTCATCATTAAAGGTCCAAACCTGATGCTCGGTTATATGAAGGCGGACAAACCAGGTGTTCTGCAACCTCGTGAAACGGACTGGCATGATACAGGCGACATTGTTGATATCGATGAAGAAGGGTTCGTCGCCATTAAAGGAAGGGTTAAACGCTTTGCCAAAATTGCTGACGAAATGGTCTCCCTCACCTTGATCGAAAGCATTGTTAATCCATTGGCTCCCGATGACGACCATGCTGTTGTTTCTATCCCGAACAAACGAAAGGGAGAGAAAGTCATATTGTTGACGACTTCAGTTGACTTGGAACGTGGTCAGATACTTGAAGCAATCAAGAAACGTGGTTTTTCAGAACTACTGGCACCAAGTGCCATTGAAGTTGTAAATAACGTTCCGCTACTGGGTTCTGGAAAAATTGATTACACCCGGGCAAAGGCCTTGGTACTCTAGCTGTCTAAGGTCTGTCCTACACGGGTTCCACTCGGAACTGAATTTTCAGGTATTGCCAAAATTGATGTTTCCCTACTGGAATGGCAAGGTATCATTTCCACAAAATATAAAAAGCCGGGTTTGCATTTGAAAATACAATCCCAGCTCTCTATTTCCCGCCCCTGGGAACTGGTGGCTTATCCGAAAATATAAAAACAGAGCTTATTGCCGTCAGCGTCTTTCACGTAGGAACCGTAAAATACATCGTCAATACGTTGGCCAGGCTCCCCTTCGCTAGTTGCACCCAAAGATATAGCTTTATTGTACATCGCATCGACTGCCGCTTTTGATTCTTGCGGGAATGCAATCATCGAGCCATTACCACTGCTTGGGGCTTCTTCGTTAAACGGGTTGCAAACTGCAACCATAGGTTCATTTGAAGACTTGCCAATCATCGCCAGGCGACCAACATCAACTTGAACTTCAGCATCAAACAAGTTGCAGTAGAATTTTTTAGAATTTTCAATGTCATTAACACCAATTGTTGAATAACCAATCATCAGATTTTCCTTTTTTCAATCTTGCTGGCCGATAGCGGCCAAATAAATTTATCTACCTAATAGTAGATAGATAAATTAGAATTGCAAGTGAAATTTTTGTGAAGTTGAATTTTTATTGATGTGACAATTTTTCTTCCCCCCAGAAAACATAAAATCTTCACATTTATGTCCAAATGATATATATCGAAACTACATATGATAAAAATACATGTATACTCCGAGTCCTTGAAAATCTGATTATTTGGGGTTGACGTTTCAGGCT
>JAAHTH010000855.1_pt2 | contig 19249 bp, 16 predicted proteins | sample 6116091 | NCBI WGS metagenome assembly JAAHTH01 (sample SAMN13939990, study PRJNA603662) | sponge metagenome | isolation source: marine sponge | host: Mycale hentscheli | place: New Zealand | collected 2006 | reverse complement strand
AAGTGCCGGTGAACGTCAGTTCATGTTCTTGACGACTGGTTTTCTAAGGGGTTGGGTTTGGTGGAGTGGGGTTTGGTGGAGTGGGGTTTGGTGGAGTGGGGTTTGTCCGGTTAGTCCGCTTCTTTTTTAGCCGGTGGCGATCCGTTTCCGGTTGGGTAAGAAAGCCCCAGTCGAGTGCCTCATCTTGCGTGTATTGTTTTCCCAGTTGCATCGCCGTCATCGCTTTGCACATTTCATAGCCGAGGTAGAATGCGTGCGAAGGGTCAACATTGGTCGGAGCGGAAGCCATTAATTGGTCGAAAACTAAAAACGGATCTGTGTCGTGAAAATGCTGACGGCTTCCAAGTAAGTGGATTTCATCCGCCTCGGAAATGATGCGATAATTATTGTCTTTAATTTGTAATGCTAGTTCTTCGATTTGTTTGAACCCGAATTTAAATAACTTTTCATCTCGCAGAAGAACCAGTTGATCGGTTAGATGTTTCGGTGGAATCGATTGATTCACAGCGTAATGAACGAGTCGGCGGGCGAGATCACACTCTTTGACGCTGGTTCGTGCCCAGTTAATAACCTGAGTCGTGAGGACGCTGCGAATTTTTAGCTCTTGGCAAATTGCCAACAAGAGAACGTTGACCCCGGCAGAGTCCACATCTGTCAATTCAGTGATGTTGCCAATTCCCATCATCATTTCGACTTCGGGCCACCGGCGTCGGGCTTGCATGTATCTTTCCAGGCTTTGTGTAAAGCCTAGGCCAATCGGTTCGAGGATCGGGTCGATTCGAAAGGGCACGTTTTGCTGATCTAAATATTCCATGGTGTCTTCCATAGAATTCAGGTCGCGAATATCGTCGGGAATAACCACGACTTCACAATCCCATTGGGGAGCATGTTGGCGATTTGAGGAATTGACGGACAGTACCAGTTCAGCACCCGCGGCAACCGCTGGTGCGATTTCCAGAGGATTTAAACTGTCGATTGAACACCGGTGTCCTGCTGCCTGTAACGCAGCGACACATTGGCCAACGGATTCCCAGGTTGCGTTTGGCTCGCAACCGACATCGATCAGTGTGGCCCCGTCTTTTTTTAAAGAGTCTGCAGTCCGAACGATTTGCTCAATTGAGAGCTGAGGCGCGTGGTTGATTTCAGCAATGATTTCAATGTCCCAGTTGCCATAATCCGAGCGGTCTGCCGTTTCTCCAAAATGTTCGGCGAGCCGGCGCAGGTCTTTGGGGCCTTGTTCAATTGGTAGGTCGGTCTTTTCGTTGAATGGCGACATGTCTCCTTGGCAATGGCCGGGAACAATGATTTTTGTCGCTTGCTCGGGGATTTCGAGGCGTGTTGCAATCCAACTTGGTGTCATCAATGCCGCGACTGTAATTGGCATCACTTGAATCGAGTAATCAAAGCCAACTTTTTTGGAAAGCTCGGGTAGTAAATGACGCAACGCTGGTTCGGCAAGTCGACCTGTTACAAAATGAATGTTATCGAAGGCCATGGCTACAGCGTGAATAGGTGGAAGAGTTAATTGAAATGGCGAGTCGGTTAATCGGATATGCTTTGTCAGCCTGTAATTTTTTGGCTAACCAGAATCTTTTACAGTCGGAATGAAGGCGAGAGCCCGTTTGTTTTGAAATTTTTGATTCCCTCTGTTAATCATAGAGGATTTTGCATCGAACGGCAGGCGTTTTGTATATAATTGGTTTGCCGAGATTGAAAGGCAGCGTGATTTATTCTCAGCGTTTATCCCCCCTGCCCCCCTCCTTTTCTCTTATGAGTCTAACGTGAAAGCACTTCGATACGCCAAGCGATTAGTAAGTTTCGATTCGACCAGTCACTTGTCGAACGGTTTGGTTAGCAAATATCTGGAAATGAAACTTACGAAACATGGTTTTGTAGTTGAAAAGACTGAGTATCGAGACAAGAACAATGTTCTTAAAGTGAATCTTGTTGCCAAAAAAGGGGCCGGCGTCGGGGGTTTAGCCTACTTCAGTCACTCCGATGTGGTACCCGCGGAAAAGTGGTTCAGCCCTAAGTTTGGGCCGTTCGAGCCCGCGGTTGCCCGGGAACGCCTATACGGTCGTGGCAGTTGCGATATGAAGGGTTCAATTTCATGTATGCTGACGGCCGCTCAGACGGTTGCCTGGGACGATCTAAATGCCCCGCTTTATTTTGTAGTCACCGCGGACGAAGAAGTTGGGTTCCACGGAGCCCGTTGTGTCGCTGAAGAGAGTCAGCTTTATCGCGAGATTGTTGAAAATGGAACCAAGGGAATTATTGGAGAACCGACTAATCTTGAGGTGGTTCACGCTCATAAAGGGTCGGTCGAAATTAAGGCGACGTCAAAGGGGGTTGCTGGCCATTCGAGTAGTCGGAAAAATGTGAGTGCAAATCTCAATATGATTCCGTTTTTACAAGAGATGAAAGCAATCTATGACGAAGTTGAAACGGAATTAAAGTGGCAGAATGATATGTTCGATCCGCCGACGCTTAGCTGGAATATAAATATCAAGGACGATTCCCCCGCGTTGAATGTTACTGCTGGCAAAACGATTTGCCGGATGTACCTGCGCCCGATGCCGGGAATCGATGTCGAGCCACTTCTGACGAGAGTACGTCAGGCTGGCGAACGGCATGATGTGAAAGTCCGTATCAACCACTGGGGGAAAACTTTTTTTGCGAGCCCGGGATCAGACTTCGTGCAGGATTCACTGAAATTAGCTCACCGCCCAAAATCGAAAACGGTCTCCTATGGTACTGACGGTGGGGTGTTCTCCGAGATTGAAGATAAGATTGTTTTCGGTCCGGGGAGTATTGAGCAGGCACATACAGTAAACGAATGGATTTCATTGGAGCAACTTTCGCTTGGCACCGATATGTATGCCAAGATGATTCGCCATTGGTGTTGCGGAAAATAGATCGGAAGAGAGCGTAGACTATGGGGAATAGTGAAGTTGAGATTGTGGCAGTCTGTCCGGATGAACTGGGTGATGTGCAAGCCTTTCTCGAACCATATTTGGACGACCAGCAATTGTTGAAGCGTACTTCGCTTGAGCTTGAGCTCTTACTTAAACATGCGTTTAAGGCGGTTGCCGACGGGCGGATTGTGGCGTTCTGTGCGCTCGAAATTTACTCAAAGAAGTTGGCTGAGATCCAGTGTCTCGCCGTCGATTTGGATTATCGACGAAGAGGTTTGGGGGGGATTCTGGTAAAACGGTGCGTCGAGCGTGCGCGCGAAGAGAAAGTCAAGGAACTGATGGCGATCTCGGCGTCTGATGAAATGTTTTTAACCTGTGGTTTCGATTACTCTCTACCCAATCAAAAGCGGGCACTTTTCATTCAGCCCTAAACCGGGGTGCCCCGGACAATCCACGCGGCGCTTCGAGCAAGGAGCCGCAGGCTAAGCTTGGATCAAGTGAGGATCGATCGAACGATCAGGTAGCCTAAAGAAAAAATACCAGCATCCACTATCATGTGGCTCAGCCAGGGAGCCATGAGGCGGTCTGTTTTTTCGTATTGCCAGGCCCAGAAGACACCGCCGACTGCAATGCAAATTGAAAATAAATACGTCGTACCGGACCAAGCGAAAAAAGCGCCAAGAAGAACGACGTGATGGGCCATAAATCCAAGACCTGAAATGATCATTGCAACCTCTGGCCGCACAAATTTTTTCAAAAGGTCAAATACGAACCATCGCCAGTAGTATTCCTCAAGGAATGAGTGACAAAGGGCGTAAAAAACTCCCACCGCAAAATATTGCCAGTAGTTTTGGATGCCCATGTCAATTACTTTTTCTTGCACAAGGACCGAAAGCTGGTCTCCCAGTTCGGTGCCCTTGATCAAAAATAGAAAGATTCCAAACATGGCGATGACGACCAAAAGCCCGAAGGCAACACCGATCCCATTGGCCTGCTTTGAAGTCCAATGATTATCAGAAAGAGAGTCAGCTTTTTCGCATGCGTTTTTCGCGAATGGCGACAAAGTGGGCAGTCGATTGCGATACCAAAGCCAAACCCAGGCAACTGGAAATCCGAATTGAATTATTTTTCCAATCGCAAAAGCGATTTGTTGAAATTGAGCGTTGGCTTCTTCGAGCCACTCAAAATAAATCAAAGTGACCAGAGTCGGAAACGTAATGGTGAATGCAAGAGCGAGTAAATCGCGGGTGCGGCCAGGTTGGGCAGCAGTTGGGGAATCGATCATTTGCTCAACATTATCGTGAATTGGTGACGACTTTGTGAATTGCATCAGCGACGAGTTTAAGGGTGTCCTCCGGTTCCAAAAGGATTGGATGGTGAAGGACAATCGTTTGCTGGCTGGCGATTTGGCAGTTGACCAGCGTTCCTGTTTTTCGGCAACGACGTGGCGAGCGTCTAAGGAATCCCCGGAAGCCTTCACCGATGGGAAGCCCTTCCGCCTTGAGTGCGCTGACCAACTCGGATCTCGACCAACCTGGTGTTCTGTCTTTTAGTAGCCAGGGTACTTTGTAGTAAGCGGGCGTAGCGTCGTCGACGATTTGCTGCAACCCGACTAATTCGTCCAGTGACGAAAGGGCGTCAATTAATTGTGTAGCATTTTGGTGACGGACTTCAGTCATTTCAGGCAGGGTATCAAATTGGGGGCAAAGTGTGGCTGCCTGTAATTGGCACATTGGAAAGGCATCATTGCCACGTTGAGCAAAGATTTTTGCCCTTTGAAGAATATCAGAACGATCCGTCAGGATAGCGCCCCCGCGTCCTGCCGAAAGAAGTTTACTTCCCCCAAAGCTAAGCGCGGACACGTCGCACCAATTTCCCAACGGCTTTCCATGCAGCTTCCCGCCAGGGACTTGGCAGGCGTCCTCAATGATTATGATCGGTTTGTCTGCCGTAAGATTGTAATCGCGAATGACCGACTGAATTTGTTCGAGGTCAGCAATTTGACCATGAAGATGCGAGACGATTACGGCAGATGTTTGAGGGGTTAAAGCTTCTGCGAGTTGCTCGGCATTGAGCACCCACCCGTTGGGCACCACGTCGACGAGCACAGGGCGGGCGCCAATCGCTTCAATCGCACGAAAGTTACCAGGGAAATCATACCCGGCGAGAATGACTTCCGAGTTGGCTTGTACGCCCGCACCCCGGAGGGCTAATTCCACCGCGATGGTGCCGCTAGAACAAAGCATGGCCTCTTTGGATTGGAAGTTCTGTTTCAGGAGTTCGATGAGGTCTCTTGTCCAACGTCCATCGTATTGTCCCCAAGAGCCATCGCTCATTGCCTCTGACACAGCATTGCGAATCGCTTCGTTGGCAAAAGGCCACTGAAACGGCGCAGAATCCACCGAAGGTGGGCCGCCATCGATCGCAAGCATTACTTTTGTCAACTTGTCACCACTAAGAGATTAGGTTGTTGAGTTGTACACAATTGAACGGTTTGAAGAAACTAAAAGCAGGTTGGCTACCGAGCCCTGTGTTTATTCAATTATAAAGTAGAGTCGCGTTTTAAACCGGCAGCACATCGGAAATTAAAATGAAACCCATTCGTTTTATCATGATCGGCGGATTTCTTGGCGCAGGCAAGACGACCACTATTGGGCGTTTGGCCGCTCATTACGTCCAGAAAGGCCTTAATGTTGCACTCGTTACCAACGATCAGGCATATGATTTAGTAGATACGCAAACTTTAAGGGCTAAGGGATTCCAGGTTGGTGAGGTTCCTGGAGCCTGTTTTTGCTGCAAATTTGATGATTTAATTTCCACGGTGGGGACACTTTCGGAGGAAAAAACTCCGGATATCGTCATTGCTGAGCCCGTGGGCAGTTGTACCGATCTCGTTGCGACCGTAATTCAGCCAATGCGGGAGCTGTTTGGTGATCGGTTTGAGATGGGACCGCTGGTGGTGTTGTTGAAACCAAGCCATGGTCGAAAGATTCTCTCCGCAAGTCAGGGAAAGGGGTTCTCACCCAAAGCCGAGTACATTTTTCTAAAACAACTCGAAGAGGCGGATTCCATTGCAATCAACAAAATCGACAGTTTGACCGAGGAGGTCCAGGAGGAACTGTTGGGGTTAGTGCGTGCTCGTTTCAAGAATGTAACTACTTTCGGTTTTAGCGCTCGCGAAGGGACTGGTTTGGATCGCCTGCTTGAGGCCGTCGAGTCAGCACCGGTTCAACGCGATCGAATGATGGATATGGACTACGTGACCTATGCAGAAGGCGAGGCTGAATTGGGATGGCTGAATTGTCAAATCAAGGCCGCCTCTGAGGTAAGATTCGATCTAGATCAACTGGTTTTACGAATCGTTGACGACATCAGTCAGGAGTTGAATCGATCAGATTGCGAAATTGCCCATTTGAAGGTTCTAGGGCAAACATTGAATGATTCGGCGGTGGCGAACCGCGTGGGATCCACGACCGAGAGTGAGCTAAGCTTAGCCAGTGAAATCAAAACCACCTCGGCAGACTTGTTGGTCAATGCGAGAGTGGCTTCAAGCCCGGAGCTATTGGAGTCAATAGTCAGTCGTGTCGCTGCTGGGCTCTCGAGCGAACTGAGCGTTTCCTTAACTGTTGGGCAAATGCAAAGTTTCCGCCCCGGGAAACCGGAGCCGACGCACCGAGCAAGCTAATTTGGTGATTCTGGATCCGGCAGGTTTTCTATCTTCGCTGGAAAATTCGTTTACAAAAGCGACTTCAGCGTCTTAAGATCCGTCTCAATCGCCTGCCAGTGCTGGGGAACCAGTTCAGGTTTTTTATGGTCAAGGTATTCTTCGTGAAGTGAGACGGCCCCGTCGAACTTTTTGGTTTTGAGTTTTTTGAAGAATTCATTTGGCACTAATCCAGTACCCAGAGGGACGTTTCGCGTTTTTTTACCTTCCCATACGAAATCTTTGACATAAACCGAGTCGACGTGGGGCCAGATCAAATCAAACGTGATTGGCCAGCTCATACCGCCTTCGACAACGGCATGTCGAATGTCGTAGGCGACTCCAATTTCAGTTGGAGTAATCCCCTCGAGTGCGACGCTCAGATCCCAGATCGGCGCCCCCAAATTGTTTTTCCCCGCGTGGTTTTGGTATACGGCTGTGATTCCTAAATCACGATTAAGAGCTGCCAATTCCATTAACTGCGGGCGCCAATTTTCTATTTGCTTCCTGATTGGCCGTTGGAGATCGTATTTAAGATATTTCATGCGATATCTCTCGATTCCCAGAGAAGCAGCAACCTTGAGGACATTTTGCGATACCGGGTCCGAGGCATCGTTGATGTCGCTTGTAAGGATGGTGATCTTCAGATTTCGTTTCGCCAAAATTTCGACGAGTTGCGGAAGTTTGTCTGATACTTCGGTCGGATCAATGTGCCCGCCTTTGCGAATGGGAGCCTCGATTCCATCAAATCCAAGGGCGGCAATCTGATCGGCCAAAGCATCAAAACTTATTGAATTAAAGGGTTTGGTAAAAACGCAAATTGGCGAACGAGCGGATGCTGGGATTGGAGCCCGCGGAAGGACCGTATTCGATGAAACGGGCACCGGATGGCTGAGTGCAGCGGTTGCCAGAGTTCCAAGGCAGCTCGCGACTGCAGTTCGGCGTGTAATCTTGTTCGACATAGTGATGGTCGCCATTTAATGGGAAAACTTCAAATCTAAGACGGGCGTTAGCAGCGTGCTAGCGTAATCGCAGTTGACGAAACACTGGCGGGTAAAGTAACTCTATATTCTGTCTTGCAGGATAATGCTTTGTAAAGCTGATTGGGAGTTTCAATTTCCTGAGAATTGTTGAATTGAAAATTAATTGCCCGGAATTCAATCGTGAAATCGAGCCGCAGCGTTCAACTAGAAATTTTCGAGAATTCAGAATTCCCAGATGTATCCAGGACGGTGATGCGTTTTTCTTTTAACGCAATTACCAATTCGAGCGGTTTCAGTCATTTTCTAGTTTTGATGGGACTGCTTTGTCTTATTGGATTGAACGCTGGATGTGCCGTAACCCAAATGCAGTTAGTGAAACTGAGTGGTGTCGGATACGAAGGGTTAGTCGATATTGAACCTGTTGAGTCGAAGTCGCGGAGGCGGATTAGGAGAAGATGGCGGCATCAAATCCCCATGCCATCCGATGAGATAATGTCCATCATCCGAGATTATGGACTTTCAAATTCTTATCTTGCGGATCCGCTTCAGGCGACTTATGAGCTGCAAGCTCTTGCTGAGAACTCATTAACTGCCGAGGGACTTTATGCAACGGCTCAACTAGCGAGGACCCATGCCCAGTGGGCTGAGTATATCGGTGAGGCAGCGATTGCATTCGAGATGAACAAGATTGCGCTCGAGTCAACCAGCTTGTATATTTTTGATTCATCTGTGGTAAAGGAAGCGGAGGCAAACGGACGGGAATTTTATATTCGTCAGACTTATAATAAGTCACTCGAAGGATTCCTTTCGGCGCTGATCGCCCGGCACGAACTACCCGGGAACGGTTCCGATAGAATCGTGAATCTGTCAGCAGGCTATGAAATTGAGCTTGAGGTTCAAGGGCGTTGGCGAGATGTCAATTTTGCTGAAATAGTCCTGTCGCGTGATTTTGAAGTAGGTCGATTTGAAAATCAATATCGGACAGAGGGACAAGGTTGGGGGGTTCCCTTAATCGCGGTGAGAAATCGACAATTGAGTTCAGATCCGGATGAAATGTACTATCCGGAAAAACTTCCGATGCCGATGACCGCCGTTTTTCAAATGCCCCGTTCTGAGGAAGAGGCAGGTGAAGCGCCAAGTCAATCCAACACTACTGAATCTGACCTCATGCGAGGAAAGCTAATCTTGTTTGATCCGCTCGAGCAGACGACGGTTGCCATTGGTCGGCATCAATTGGAATTAGAAAACGATATTACGACGCCATTGGCTTACGGGTTGAGAGACCCATTTTTGAATAAAGAGTTGAATGCAACGGCTTCGCTTTTTAATCCTGAATATGCTCCCGATAGCTACGGGTTGTTTATGGTCGAGCCATTTGATCCGGACAAAATACCTGTCATTTTCGTACATGGGTTCTGGTCCAGCGCGACGACGTGGGTGCATATGCTCAATGAGTTGAGGGGTGACCCTGAGATTCAAAAGAACTTCCAATTTTGGTTTTATTCGTATCCGACTGGAAAGCCATTTTGGGAATCTGCCCGCGAATTACGAAGCGATCTGGCAGAAATGGTAGATTCGGTGGATCCTCATCATGAGTCGATTTGTCGCGATGAAGCGGTGATGGTGGGGCACAGCATGGGTGGCTTGCTTTCGTTGATGCAGACATTCGACAGTGGGGATGAATTCTGGAAACTAAACAGCGATTATCCGCTAAGCGGTTTTCAAGGTGATTCGGAGTCTCTGGCCCTGCTGAGGGATACGTTCTATTTTCGGAAGAATCCGTCCATTGATCGGGTGATCACGATTGCAACTCCATTTGGTGGAAGTCGGTATTCGAATCAAGCGACGCAGTGGCTAGGCAAGAAAATCATCTCGGGGACTCAACAAAAATCGATCGACTTAGGGCCGCTGGTCGAACCTAATCGTGGGAAATGGGAGCCGGAGCCCTGGGTCGAATTTACGACGAGTATCGAATCCCTGAATCCCCAAAACCCTGCCATAAATATCTTCAATGAGCGTTTGGGAACGAGCCTCGTTAAGTTGCACAATATTGCTGGACAGGTCGAGGAAAAGTCGATCTTTCCTAAGTCGGAGGCGAAGTTAGCGAATGACGATGGAGTTGTTGATGTCGAAGATGCCATAAGTTCAGTCGCCATCTCAAAGAAATTTGTACCATCTGAGCATAACCACGTTCATCAACACCCCGAGACGATCGAGGAGGTGGTTCGTTTGTTAAGAGTGCATTGGAAGCAGCGGCAACAGACGACGGGTAGCCCTCCCGTAATTCCGATTTCATCGACGGGAATTTCATCGACGGGGACAGGCACGGGAACTGGTGTTCAGTTTCGGTTCCAAGATGAAGTGAATTCTCTTCGTTGAGAGATATCTCCGTTAAAAGAGGTTTAACGGTCAGCAAGAATTCGGTGTCCGCTATGAAAGAGTGTGCGGGAAATTGCCAAAATTTTGAAGGGCCTTTGTCAGGCGGTATGGCAATCAAAGAAACTAATTGCAGCATCCGTGCTGCATGATTAGTTCAGTTATTGGTTTAAGCCAAATTAGGTTTAAGCCAAATTAGTGATCAGCTCAATCAACGTCATTGTTGCAGAATTCACTTGGTTGTCTTCGCAGTTAACTGATCGACAATTTCTTTCAACCGATTGTGCTGAAGTTGTGTCGGAAGGGTACCGCGGAATCGCAAAGAATGGGTTTCCGGTTGTGGTGCGGTTGGTGGTTGAGGGATTTGCCGCTCCTGTCTAGCCAGTCTGCTTGGAGCTTGTAAAGCTTTAAACGCCTCACGATTGGTCGAGGCGTGTTTGTCACCAGCATGATTGCTGAAAACCACAGTCATTTCAGTTTGAGGTTCTACCGAGTTAGCAAACTTGGTCTTGGGTGATTCGTGACGAGGGAGTTCGCCTCGCAGGACGTTCACCTCTCTCGGTGCTTCGATGCCCAGTCGAACTGTGTTGCCCTTCATTTTGACAACCGTAATCTTGATGTTGTCACCAATGATGATTTCCTGGTTTTGCTTCCGTGATAATACAAGCATTCTTTCATTCCTTTGCGAGCAGTAATAGATGTCACCTGACAAACGTCTTGTCATGAACTATACAACTGCAGGACTCATGCCAAAACGAAATTTTTGGCTGCAACTATGCGCCAATGGACATGAATTTGCGAAAAAACGCCGGCCAATATTTCTTGCTAGCACTTTTGAGCGGGCCTTTAATTGCTGGAGTGGTCTCAAAATGTGAAATAAATTCACACTTTGTAACAATTTCCTTCAAGTTTGAGGCATGATAGCGGACTCAATGGCAATCGCCTGTTCGCCGTTTTGTCAGGCGTTGTAATTATCACCGGTTCGCTTGGACAATTGGTCTCTAAGTCTCGCGGCGGCTTCGTAGTCTTCGTCTCTGATCGCCGTCTCAAGTTGTTCTTTTGCGGTTGGCCCTACCTCATATTTTTCACGCAGACCCTCGCGGAATTCGGTGAGACGTTGCACCAGTTCGTCTTCGTCAAACTGTTCCTCAGCATCGTATTCAGCGAACAACTCGCGTAGTCGGATAAGGCCAGTGTTTACTTCGTCGATTGCGAATTCAGCCGTGTCGACTGGTTCGGTACCGTCGGCATTTTCGCCAGAATCTTCTTCTTGATTGATGAATGCTAATGCGGCGGCCTGAGTACGGTGGTAAAGCACAAACGGTCGGTATTGTTCGTGAGAAATTGTCCATTGCTCGTCACTGGAGTGTCGCTTGCAAAAATCCATCAACGCCAGCGTATGATCAGCGTCTCGAACTGCGAGATCAAATTCTTTTAACTGCAACCAGCAAACGCGACGGTGGTAAAACTGGACGAATTCCCGATCGACTTCGAGGCAACTGTCTTCGTCTAACTCAAATTTATCCTCAGATTGATTCGACTGGACACGCAGGAACTCATAGTAGGTTGTCGCGCCATGGAATCGGTTGCCATCTGGCCGCCCATCGGTTTCAAGCTGGAGGATTCCCATATCGACACGCATCTGAAGGACTCGACGCTGAGCCGACTCCAGTAAACGCACATTGACGCTTTGTGGATCAAAGGGCCATTGCTTTAGAATTTCATCGATGTCTTGTTCGCGTTCCATGTTCTCGTCTCGAGTTATCTTTCAGCCGTTCGTACTATACCATTATTCGTTTGCCGGGTTGGGAAAGTGAAGCCTATTCCCCGGGGCCAATGGCCAAGCTTGGGGGAGTATCCCAAGAACCCATTTAGCCGGAAACCTTGAGCCTAAAAGAATTGCTCAATAACTTCTATCCCGAGCAGAATAAAAATATTCCGTGTCGTGGGGAAACCAGTCTCTTTTCGGGAGGGCCATGAATTTTGGCGGTCGTTGTGCTGGATTTGGGAATCAAAAACTTTTGTCTAATTTCCATCGATCGGCAGGACGCTTTGGCGTTACCCCGTAGGTCTGGGCAATGAAATCAGATTAATCTTCGTTTTGTAATTTCCGGCGAGATTTTTTTATGTCCGACTTCTGCTTCTTTTCCGTGAGACGCCGGCGCACGGAACCGGCAGTCGGCCGTGTTTTTTTTCTCGGTTTTGGCGGTTCGGCTACCTGAAGGATCAGTTCACGAAGTTTGTTGAGACAGTCCGCTACGTTCCGGCCCTGATCACGGAACCGATGGCTAGAAATTACAAAATCATTTTCCTGATTGATACGATTTGCATATTTCTTAATGAATCGAATGCGGACTGCGTTGGGAAGCGACTTGCATTTTTCCGGAGACCATTTAAGAATTGCTTTCGAATTAACTTTGTTTACATTCTGCCCGCCCGGTCCGGGGGACCTCGCGAAACTGAATTTAAATTCCGTGAGACGAATCGAGATTTTTCGGTTAACCCTGAACATCATTAAACTCAAACCTCTTTGGCCTTAAGCATCTAAGCTGTCAACATTGTTGAGTATCCCAATCCACTTAACCAATCCACTTAAACACAAACTGCCAAAATCCTTGCTTCCGCTTGGACGTCACTGGCTTTCCTAATCATAGAGAGAAATGATATGAAGTTGAATCACGCCTGTTCAATTTTCTTTATTTTCGTTACCGGTTTCTGTGGCGCTGAAGTGGCTGTCGGCAATGACGGGCCGCAACTTGCTGCTGAGAAACGCACAATGGATCGGCATGACTGGCCGAAATTTCTAGGGCCGAGCGGTGATGGGAAATCGACAGAAAAAAATATCCTGACTGACTGGACCAATGGCAAGCTACAACTCCGGTGGAAAATAGAAACTGGCGAGGGGTATGCCATGGGGAGTGTTGCCAAGGGCAGGTTCTACCACTTTGGCAGAGTGAAAGGTCAAGCTAACCTGAGATGTTTTGATGCAGTAACCGGAGCGGAACAGTGGGAGTTTGCGTACGATTCTGAATATCGGGATCTGTATGGGTACGATTCGGGGCCGCGTACCAGTCCGATTATTGAAGATGGCTTGGTTTATATCTACGGCGTCGAAGGGATGTTGCACTGCCTCGATGCGTTATCAGGCAAAGTCGTTTGGAAACAAAATTTGAACGAACGTTTCGGGGTGATCCAAAACTTTTTTGGCGTGGCGAGCACACCGGTGATCTATGAAGAATTGATTTTAGTTATGGTGGGCGGAAGTCCCGAAGAGTCCCGGAAGGCACCACCGGGTGCATTGGGGCAAGTCAAACCGAATCAGTCAGGTATTTGTGCCTTTAACAAACTAACGGGCGAACTTGTCTATGCTGGTGTCGATGATCTGGCAAGTTATTGTTCGCTGAAATTGACAGTTTTGAGCGGCGAACCGGTGTTGTTAGCCTGGATGAGAGATTCTCTGTTTGGGGTGAATCCCCGGTCGGGCGAGGTTAACTTCGAGTATCCCTGGCGGGCTAGAATACTCGAGAGTGTCAACGCGAGCATGCCGGTAGTACACGATGGAAAGGTTTTGCTGTCCGAGTGTTATGGCAAGGGGGCGGTGTTACTTGATCCGGCGAAGATCGATTCGGTGGCGGGAAAAAACAGACCGGCAGTTGTGTGGAGTGACGAGGGACGGCGGGCAAAGTCTATGGCAGCCCATTGGAACACCCCAATTGTGGTAGGGGATGCGATGTTTGGTTGCAGTGGTCGCCACTCGGCCCAGGCTGAGTTGAAATGTGTTGATTGGAAAACGGGAGACGTGAACTGGACACAGCGAGGTCTCGCGAGAAGTTCACTTACCTATGTCGACGGACATTTCGTGGTGCTCGGCGAACAGGGCCGGCTATTGCTGATTAAGGCCGATTCGAACGAGTTTTCTCCGGTGACCGAATACTCTTCAGGAGAAGGGGAAAACGGTGTCCGATTTAAATCACCATGCTGGGCAGCCCCAGTTGTCTCAAACGGCATGCTTTATGTCCGCGGGAAGGACCAGATGGTCTGTTTTCAACTTATGAATGATGAGCAGGAAAACAAATGAAAAAAGCTTGATTGAAAAACAGATTAATCGATTTGTCCCTGGTCAATCTGTAAGGTTTTTGGATTGGAGCTAACCGGGCGTGATTCAAGCATCTCGCAGATTTTTTGTGATCCCAGGAAGTCGATCGTGTCATCCAGAAGTGAAAAGTAATCTAAGTCCTTAACGCTGGAGCCGTGGACTTCAAGTTCATACTTTCCTGTGTAGCCAAGCCCTTGAAGTTTTCCGAGCCAGGCTTCAATAGGAGTCTCGCCTTTGCCAAGGGGGAGTCGGAAAGAATCGTGGCCTTGCCTTGAGTTTTCGGTTTTTTCCACCAGGAGTTTTCGGTCCGCAAGTTGAACCAGCAGCAGCCGCTCGAGCCGATTTTCCAGTGTTTCAAATAGTTCGGCATCGAACCCAAAGTGGTACAAATCGAAAATCCACCCCACAGTTTCTGCTGGAAACTTATCCATCAATTCGAATGAATCTTCGAGGCGTTCCAGGTAGGTCCAGGAAGCCGCATTTCGCGTAAGCATCGGCTCGATTGCCAGTTTGACACCGTAGTCCGCAGCAACGGGTGACAGTTGTGACAGCGCCGAGTTCATCAATCGAGATGCATTACTCGTGGTGTGTCCATTGCGAGAGCCGGGATGAATGATCAGGCAGTCTGCATTAACCTGGCTTGCCAGATGAATCGACTCGATGGCGTCCTCGATCGCGTCAGAGAATGTTCGACCGTCCCCGGTAAACCCCCCTGCCCAATGCACGCTCGAAACCGACATTTTATTTTCATAGAGAAGATCAATCGCTTTTGATCTTCCTATGTCGTCAATTTTCTGGCGCCAGAGCCCCATCGATTCGAAGCCGAGGGTGGAGTAACGGATTACATCTTCATAAAAAGACCATCGATAAGTCGAAAACTGACAGACTGAAACTCGTGGATCAACATCCATCCGCATAATGCTTACCAGACTGATAAAAAAGGTTCGGTAAAACGGGTTATAAAGGCTGCGAACTCTCAAAAGCGAACGCTTGATGCCAAGTATGCCGGACTAAACAAAAACTGTAAACCTAAATGATGAAAAAAATGGACGTGTGTTGGACCAGTCGATCAACTGCATCCGCAAGCTCGATCTACTGGGGACACCAATTGGTTTTCATCATAAGTCGCGTTCAATTGGAATTCGATTTGTCATCGTAATCGATAATTGAATATGGAATAACGGCAATCGCGGTGAAACTTTTCGTTTGCCCGGGACGTTCATAACAGCAAATGAAAAGGCTTTGGGGCTCGATTCAGCCTAGTCCTGGTCGACCTCGCATACCCCGAACGGCATTTTGACTGCCCAGCCAGCTTGTAAGAATCTGACGGCATTTTGGGTTAGCCGCAGGGAATGATAGCAGTTTGCGTTTGTGAGAAGGGTGTGACTGCGTCAGCCCATTCTTTCAGTTGGACGAATTGGTAAGAGTAAACGTTCAATTCGATTTCCCAGCAAAAAAATTAAGTAATTCCGGCTGTTTTTTTTACGAATCAAGGTTTAACGAATCAAGGTTTAACGAATCAAGTTTGGGTTAAGGGGAAGCGCTTCCCGTTGCCGAGATTTTTCTTCTTCGTTGGTTGTCTTGATGAGCACGTTTACATCGCTGAGCATTTTATTGCCGATTTGTAATTTTGGCATCAAAGCTTGATTCAATGAGATAAGTTGGGCTTCAAGTTTTTGTTTAAGACGATTTTCAATCCGTTGAATATTTCGGTTGGCATTCTTTTGGAGTGTTTCATTTGCTGTTTTGGCAAATTTTTCACCAAGGTCACTGGTGAATTCAATACGATAGTCATCAATTGTGCCAGAAAGATAGACCGCTGTTTCGAAGGATTCGACTGACGTCACACCTTGATTTAGCTGGAGTGCGACATCTTTGCCTCCGACGAGTTCGTTGAGTTTATCGACGTGTAAAGCGACGTTAGCGTGTCGGAAGATTAGTTTTCCAGTAAGTTGATTGCCGGTCGCGGTTAGTTCAATATCCGCCTGGATTTGGCTACCGCCACCGAGTGTCACGAGTAGGCTGTTGTCGTCTCCGAGTAGTTTTTCACTGAGGATGAATTGTGGGCATTGAAGTTTGAGTAAGTCTTGGGAGATGGGAGTTCTGCGATCGAGTGTGCAGTTCGCGATAAAGTGTTGAGCTCCCTGGGCTCGAAGATTGATAGTGGTTGGCAGGTCGTGTAGGTGAGGTTCTGGAGTAAGGTTTTCCACAGTGCCATAGAATTTCATGTGTTCATTGGCAAAACGCCCTTCACCATCGATTTTTAAATTTTCGATCAGAAGGCTGGGTTTCTTCGCCGCGACCCCTGGAAGATTTAAGTTCGTTCCGCGAATCGGTGCGGGCACAAAAGACGTTTGAGGGTCGGGGATTGAGTTCCGGAAAACTTTAAACCAGGCCACGATTTCAGCAACTCGTTCCTCCTGAATTTGCGTTAACAGCAATTTTGAGATTGCCTCACCTTCAAACGGAGCGGTGGATGAAAATTCTTTCAGTTTAAGGATCTCGTTTTCGTAGTCGGTTCTCAGGCGCTCTCGATATTGCAGGGCTTCACGCTCGAGACTCACGAAATCATTAGCGATTAATTGTGATTTTTGAGCGAGTTCAGCGAAATCTCTTTCGAATTTGTCGTTATTGTTTGGTCGCAGCGGATTAGGGTGTTGCTTGGCCGCGAGTCTTCGTTCCGCGTTTATCTCGTTGATTTGGCGTTGAAGTGAGCCAATCTGTTGCAGTTGGTCGCTCAGTCGAGTTCTGAAGCTGAGCGGCAATTCGTCAGACTTTTTTAGGAAGTCAATGTCTTCGATGCGTGGCGCGACCTTGGTGTGGACGGGGAATTGGTCGAGCCAGTTTTGCCCAATCTCAGCAATTTTACTGTCAAGGGAAGGCAAGGTGTCTTGCGGCGGCGACACCAAGTCTGGTTGCGAAGGTGGCGTTTTGGTTTGGGGGGGGGCGAGAGCGCCTGAATCTGTTCGGGGAGCGCCAAAGACCAAGCCCTCGACGCTGCCATCTTTAATCACGACTTGGCCGTCAGGGAAGTGTTTTAAGTCAACCTCGAGATAGGCGATGTCTGTTTGGAAAAAATTTCGCATCGGTGAATGCGGATCGGCCAAAGCGAATTCTTTGATCATCAACTTGCCAGTAGCCGGATCAAATTTCAGTTCGCCAATTTCCGCTTTGGCTCCGGTCATGTTTTCCAGTCGCTGAATCGACAATCGCTGCAGGAGCGGATCCTGGCTCATGAAAACGCCAGTGACGATCAATGCAATGATGATGATTCGAGGAATTAGATACGAGAAACGTACCATGATAGTTTAGCTCTTTTGTAAATTGGGGGTCTGGTTGTTTCCGACTAGCCACCGAGCTAAGCGGGTTTGAGAAAGGAACTGGTGTGCTCTGGCGCCAAATTTTGCAAACGCAAATTTACTGATCAAAAACACCGGCCAAAAGGCTGACAGGCCAAGCAGGAGTGCACCGGTCACCACAGTGTTTTCAATTCGCAGCCAGTTGAAAATCGAATACTCAGAGATAAGTTGCCAATAAGGGGTTAACGCATCTAAGGTCAAAAACCAATTTGCAATTTGTTGGAGGATCGGATCTAACTTGGGGCCGACCGTGTGGAACACGAATGCGGAGATTCCCAGACATGCAAGGTTGGAGGGTGTTAACAAGGCAACCAAAGCGATCAAGTAAGGAAGAAGAGAGTCTTTTGGGATCAGGCCAATCATCATGCCAAACGCCACTCCCATGGCCAGTTGCCTTGGAGTGTCGAAACCTTTGACAGTTCCTTTTAGTGAAATCCAAGCTTTGTTTAGGAATATCATTCTATTTGCATCATGCAGTAGTGGTCAAAATCAAGGACTCTCCATCGCCGCCTCATTTGCGGTATTGCTATTTCGGCAAGAGATGGGAGACTTTCTGTACAGAAATGGAGAACGCGTGTCGATGCGATTTTCGTTCATTCTTGAAATTGGTAGTTCAGGCAATATTCTGGGCGAACGACGCTCGCCAACGTGCTAGCGAACGTTTTTTTGCTCAGTGCCAGCATTTCACCTGATTGCGTGTTTTGCAGTCTGGTGTTTGGTGGCATATTTTGTTATTTAAGAATGTTGAGGGTTCCGCTGTTGAAAAACTCATCAAAAATGTGTTAGCTGTCGAATTTTAGATTCAGGCGTATTGTTTTATGTGCGTTGCGAGTTGACTATTTGAGCGCTGACGTTTTATCAGCTAGTTTGAATCCCAAGTTTCTCGGTATTAACGTTCGGGAAATTCCGAAGCCATGTTTGCTTGTCCCAAAAATTCGGGGCGGGAAACGGACAAAACCACAAGCCTCAAAAGGGTTTTCTAAACTCAGGAGTTTTTGATGTCAGAACAGAGAGATTATTTCGCAGACGGAATTGGCGAAATCACTTTAGCCGGCGGCATGGTTCGGATGGATCTCGTTACGTTGGTTGGGTCGCAGAATAATCCTGAAAACAAACCTCGCCTGGAGCTGTCCAAGCGAATCGTGATGCCTCCAGACGGCTTCTTGAGAAGCTTTAGTGCGATGGAGAATCTCGTAAAACAATTGATTGAGGCAGGTCTTGTGAAGCCAAGAGATGGCGAACAGCCCGAATCAGCCTCAAAACCTGCCCCTGAGGGCGAGGCAAAGTCGCCTAATTTCTAAGTGGAAATTGAATTTTTGCCATATTTTAAAATATACTTGGAATTATGGCACGGCGTTTTGCGTCAACCTTACTACAAACCGAATTCGGCCTAATTTTAACCTTTGAAAATTTTGAGGTTTTTCGTCCATGAGTAATCCACCAATCGTAAGAACACAGCCAAGTGTCATACCAATTAACGGTGAAAGAAAGTTAACTTCACTTTACTCGGTGGTTGATATCGATGAAGACTCCGAAGTAACCCGTGTTCGCGTACGCGATAACGTTTTAGGGCGAGGTTATTTTGAGCTGGGTGGAAACATTCTGACTCCGAATGTCTTTCATGAGATTCCAGCCTTTCAGCTCGAATCGGTCAACTATCACGGTGCATCGTTCTTCACACAAGAGACGTTCACGGTTCAGGTTTACGACGGGGGTTTGTGGAGTAATCAGGCCACTGCTCCAATCACAACTGGTAACGTGTCGCCGGTGGTTGAAGGGTCAGAGGGGCGAGTTTCTGCGACTGATGAAGTCAGTAT
>JAAHTH010001581.1_pt1 | contig 19290 bp, 31 predicted proteins | sample 6116091 | NCBI WGS metagenome assembly JAAHTH01 (sample SAMN13939990, study PRJNA603662) | sponge metagenome | isolation source: marine sponge | host: Mycale hentscheli | place: New Zealand | collected 2006 | reverse complement strand
AGACAAAGAGGTAAAAGATAATGGATTTATCCTCACAAAGACAGTACATCCAAAGGGCAACTAATGCTACTGTTAGTTTAACTACAACAGATCCAACTTTAATATATACAGCACCTAGCGGTGGTGACTTTGATTTTGCTATTATTGAATCAATTTTAGTAACAGAGGATGGCAATCAGCAAACAGATTTTACTCTTACTATGACAGATAATGATTCAGTGGTGCATACATTATGGTCGCAATTTAATATAAGCGCACACGCAACAACTGAATTATTAACTAGAAGCTTAATATTAACAGCTGGAGAAATTATAAATTGCACAGCTTCTCATGCAGATAAATTAAGTGTAATTATGAGTATCGTTGAATATGGAAAAGGCGACTAATAAAGTCACACCGATTAAAAAAGAACCCGAAGAATGGGAAGTTCAATGGGAACGCTGTAAGCCATATATAGCAAAAGCTATCAAACATCAAGATTCCTATACAATAGACGATATAGAGGATAAAATAAGACATGGAATATTCCATTTATGGCCAGCTAAGAAGTCGGCTATGATAACTGAATTTGTAGTATTCCCCCAAAATACAGCAATGAACTTGCTATTTTGTGGTGGTGATTACAAGGAGTTAGAGGATATGTTGCCATCCTTAGAGGCATTTGCAAAAGCCGCTGGTTGTAAAAGATTATATGGCGGTGGCAGAAAAGGATGGTTAAAAAAAATAAGCCATTTAGGCTTTAAATCAGAACATTTAATTAGCAAAGAATTATGAGTAAAGGATCAACTTCAACAAAAGCAGAATTGCCAGAATGGCAAAAGAAAATGTACGAAGAGGCTTACAGCCTTGGTAAAGGTGTCTCACAGCAACCATTTATTCCATATACCGGGGCGCAAGTTGCTGGTTTTAACCCAGATCAATTAAGACAATTTGAAGCAACCCGAGGCATGGTTGGTGCTGCTCAACAGTATGATCCTCGTGCTGGTTTACAACAATTAGCAACAGCACAAACCCCAACCATTAGACCTGTATCTGGCACAACTGCTCAGATTGGTCAAGTAGCTGCACCACAAGCAGCAACGATACAAGCAATGCCAACATTTGGCGGGGCAACCATACAACAATTGCAAGGGCCAACTGCTGCACAAATAGGTTCAGTACAAGCACCACAATTTAGAGGTTTATTAGATGCTGATATTAGTGCTTACCAATCACCCTACCAACAACAGGTTATAGACTTTGCTTTACAAGACATACAAAGACAATCTGATATAGCTAGAGGTCAAGCACAATCCCGGGCAATCGGTGCTGGTGCTTTTGGTGGCTCACGCTCTGCATTAATTGAATCAGAAGCAACTAGACCTTTTGCTGAACAAGCTGCGAGAACTGCGGCTAGTTTAAGACAGTCTGGTTTCCAACAAGCACAACAAGCAGCTCAAGCTGATTTAGCTAGACAACAACAATTAGGTGTTTTTGGAGCTGAACAAGAACAACAAAGAGCCTTACAACAAGCACAATTAGAACAACAAGCAGGATTAACTGGTTTTGGTGCTGAAAGAGAAAGAGCGTTGAGACAAGCAGATTTAGCTCAACAAGCAGGTCTTGCAGGTCAAGATATTGCAGCACAAAGAGCAATACAACAGGCTCAAATGCAACAAGAAGCAGGGTTGTTAGGATCACAACAAGCACAAGCTCGTGCATTAGAACAAGCGCGTTTAGCACAACAAACTGGTATGGCAGAATTAGACATAGCAGGTCGTGCCGCCATGATGCAACCAGAATTAGAACTCCGGGCAAGACAACAACAAGCTGGATTGCTTGGTGGTCAGCTAGAAGATCAATACCGATCTTTAGGTTTATTAGGTACTGTTGGACAACAACAACAGCAACTACAACAAAGAGCGCAAGACCAAGCCTACAACGAGTTCTTACGAGCTTCTGGTTATGGTCAGCAACAACTTAGTACTTTACTACAAGGTCTATCTGGTATGCCTAAATTGGTTAGTTCAAGAACTAAACAAAAAACTGGCCCTGGTGATATTATATCTTCAGCTCTTGGGTTATTTGGTTAGGAGTTAATATGAGTTTTGGAAAATTACAATCAATGGGTGGAAACTATGTTTCTCGACTTGGTGGTGCAGATATTCTAAGCCAAGATCAATTGCAATCATTGTCTCCACAAGAACTACAAATATATAACCAACAAAAAGAAATGTCTAAAACCGCTGGTATGCGTGAGTTAGCTTCAAGGTTATCTGATGCTTTTGCAGGGCGTGACATTGTTGGTCGCGCTGCAATAAGAAGGGAAGATATTGAAAAAAAATCTGAGCGCGATAGAAAATTAAAATTACAACAAGACTTACAACAAGCAATAGCAGATGGTGATATGGATAAAGCCTATGCAATTTCAGCTATTTTACAACCCGGATCAGTTGCACAAAACATTATTCAATCACAAGCAGGGCCTAGTAAAAAAGACTTACAACCACAAGTTTCATCAGATGGAACAATTACTACTTTTTTTGATTTAAATAAAGAAACTGGAGAAGTAACCACAAGAGTTGAAATTAACAAAGATGCTGTTGAAGCACAACGCCAGTTAGATGAAATAGAATTACAAAAAAAACCTCTTCCAGATACTGCGATTAAATCACAATTAGATAATGAAGCAACAATAAATTCTTTTAATTACCAAAACAAATTAATTGGCACTTTTATCAAACAGATTGATAACAATACATTGCAGTTTGGTCCGGGCGAAGGTCTTCAAGACTTTATCGGTAGAAGGGGTTTTGTTTTTGGAGAAGACAGCCAAGAAAGGTTATCCAATAAGACAGCTTTTGAACGATGGAAAGAAAGTTATGTTAATACTATTTTGCAAAATGCAAAAGGCCCACAAACTGATGGTGATGCTAGAAGAGCTTTAAATCAACTTAAATATGCAGAAACAAAAACTGATGTAAAAAATGCTTTACAGGGTGTTTTAGATGCTAATGCTGACGAAGTTTCATTTAATAAAAAAGCTATAAACACAAGAAGAGAAAATTATGGTAAATCACCTCTTTATTCCAGTGAGCAAGAAAAACCAATTTACACAGTCATAGGCAAAACTGATGGCAGTTAGAATTGATATTGATGGCATTGGAATTGTTGAAGTTCCAAATGAATTTTTAGACTTATCTGAAAACGAACAAGATGCATACATAAGCAGAATAAAAACAGATATAGAGTCTGAAAAAGAATCAATTACAGACGAAGAAATAGAATCTGATGCAGAAGGATTGTCACTTTTAGAAAAATTACAAGGCGGTGTTAGAGGATTTGCTCAAGGCTTAACCTTTGGCTTTGCTGATGAAATTGAAGCTGGCTTAAAAACAGGTGGTGGTTTTTTAGGTGATTACAGCAAATCTGTTAAACAAATCAGAGATGATATTGATGAGGTTAGAAGAAAAGCACCAGGTCTTGCACTAGGATCTGAATTAACGGGTGCTGTTTTGCCATCATTAGCGGCAGGTTTATTTAGTGGCGGCACAGGAACAGTAGCAGGTTTAGGAGCTACAGGCGCAAGAGTTGCATCAGGTGCTGCTAAAGCACAACAAGCTGCTAAAGCAGCTGTTGGTTTAGATAAAGCAAAAAAAGCAGAAGCTGTTACAAAAGTTGTTTCAGACCCAAATTTATTAAAAAGCATTGGCAAGGGTGCAGGTATTGGCGCAGGATATGGTGGCTTATATGGTGTGGGTACTGCCGAAGGTGGTTTAGGCGAAAGAGCTATCGGTGGTGCAACAGGCGCAGCATTAGGTGGTGTAACTGGTGGAGCTGTTCCTTTGGTTGCACAAGGTGGATTAAAAACCTTACAAAATATTGGTAAATCTTTTGGCGTGGGTGGGCAAAAAGCAGCCGAACAGTTTAGTGATGTAAAAATATTACAAGCATTGGAAAGAGATGGTTTGTCTCGACAAGGAGCAATTGAAAAATTACAGTTAGCAGAAAAACTAGGTCAAAAAGATTTACTTATTGCTGATCTTGGAGAAGATCTTGCACAGCTTGGTTTTGCATCACAAGCAATTGCAGGTGGAGCAAGAAAAGAAGTTTCAGAATTATTAGAAGGCAGGGCTATGAGCCAAGCAGAAAGAATATCTGATGATTTAATAGACCAATCAAAACTTAAAGGGCCATTCTCAACAGAATATGTTGATGAGTTAGCAAAGATACAAGAAGCAGCAGCAGGGCCAGCATACAGAAATGCTTATAAAGTTAATATTCCAGCTAATACAAAAATTACTCATAAAAATTTAAAAGGCGATACTGAAAGTATTTCATTAAGTGATTTTATTACTAGTCCAAGAAAAAATGTATTAATTACAGCATCTAAAGAAGGAAAAAAAATATTAGCTGCTAGAGGTGAGACTGTACCAGATTTGAGCAAAGTATTAAAAGACGATAAGTTGTTAGAAGAATTTTTAAGTAACCCTATACCAACACAATATCTTCATGCTATTAAAAGAGGTTTAGACGATATTATAGAAAAAGGCACAGACTCATTTGGTAAAGTAAATTCTTATGGTGCAGCTGTAACTGATGCAAAAGTTATACTTAACAAATTAATAGAAAAGAAAAATCCAGCTTATGCTAAAGCAAACAAAGATTTTTCTGACATAGCAAGACTCAAATCTTCATTTAATTTAGGCTTGGGTAAAAAAAATATGTCTACCAACCAAATGACAAAAATTTTAAAATCATTAAACGAATCAGAAAAAGAAGCATTTAGAGTTGGATTAGTTGCAAGAATGAAAGATCAATCTCTCAAGGCTGTTGATAACGCAGATTTTACAAAAAGAATATTTGGTAGCCCAGAAAAAAGAAGTTTAATACGCATGGTTTTTCCTAAAACAAAAGAAGGAAAAGAGGCTTACGAAAATTTTAAACAGATTATAAAGTTTGAACAAGCTAAAGTTCAAACAAGAACTAAAGTAACTGGATTGTCTCCAACCGCAGCAAGACAAGAAGCTATTAAAGAGGCGGCAATAGATCCAACGCTAGGCGTTATTGGTAGAGTAATAGCTGGTGATCGAGCAGGGGCTGCTAGACAAGCATTGGCATCAGTTGGCGCGAGAGCTGGTGGATTGAGTCCTGAAGGTGCAAACCAAATAGCTAGAAAATTATTTTTAATGAAACCAGCAGATCAAATTAAGTATTTACAACAACTTGGTCAAACAGAAAGAAAACTAATAGAGCAATCTATGAGAGGTATAGGCCTACAAACAGAATTAACAGCTGGTGCTGGAATGTTACCGGGTTTGCTTACAGACTAACCCATGCCCCTTGCAACAGAACGAGTTGGTCGTTTTGGTGAATATCTCACAGCAGCAATCCTCTCTCAAGTTTCTGATACAGTAACCATTGTTCCACACAACGCATCCGCAGACATCATCTTTGAACACAACCTAAAGTTATATAAGTGCCAGGTCAAAACCCAATCCAAGATAGAAGAACGCAGAGAAAATTGGCGGTTTGATATGCGTAAAGGTCAAAGAGTAGCGCATAGAAAATACAAAGATAATGAGATAGATGTATTTGCTTTTGTCTCCGTACCCCACAGAAATGTGGTGTTTTCTAAACCTATAGATAAAGGCCAACTAACCATCGTTGATGAACACATGAAGAACAATGATGCTGTCAAGAACATTCAAGACATACTTAAAGATTTGCAATAAAAAACAAAACCCCTTAAACTACGCTAATACACTATAGGGAGATATTATGAATGTATTAAGTTTGTTTGACGGAATGTCTTGTGGAATGATTGCTTTGGATCGTTTAGGAATCAAAGTAGATAACTATTACGCAAGTGAGATTGATAAGTATGCCATCCAAGTTAGCCAAGCTAACTATCCTGACATTATTCAAGTCGGTGATATTACCAAGTTAGATTTATCTACACTACCGAAGATTGATTTGGTTATGGGTGGTTCACCCTGTCAAGGATTTAGCTTTGCAGGTAAACAGTTGGCGTTTGATGATCCAAGATCTGCATTGTTCTTTGAGTTCGTAAAGTGTGTTGACACTTTAAAGCCCAAATATTTTTTATTAGAAAATGTCAGAATGAAGAAAGAATACTTAGATATTATTTCTGAGTACATGGGTGTTGAACCTATTTTTATTAACAGCTCTTTGGTTAGCGCACAGTCAAGACAGCGTTACTATTGGACTAACATTCCCGGGATTGAACAACCTGAAGAGCGAGGCATAGTGCTACGAGACATATTAGAAGACCAAGTTGGTTCAGAACATTATGTTGGTGACAATATGCAAAAGAACTACAAAGGTGGTAATCAACTAAACCCTAACTATAAAAGCCAAGCTAACACCATACACAACTCAGATAAAAAATCTGGAACAATATGTGCAGGTACTCATGGTTATGCTAATGGTTATGTGGGTGACAAGCACAAACCTGTTAAACAAACAGAACGCAATGCTAGACACCTCAAGCAGCTTGACGATAAATCACTTTGCATGACTGCAACTATGTATAAAGGTGCGGGTAACAATGGTATGACTTTAGTGCCTCAGAGGTTAGACAAGATGACTACCAAAGATGGTAAAGCATATTGTGTAACTGCAAACTATGATGCAGCACGACCTAAAAACAGCATGGATAGAAAACAAAGAACCATGATACCTTTAGAAGATGGTCAAGAGTTACCAAGTGGTACTGAATATATTTATGATGAAACCAATAAATCACATAAACCTCAACGAGTTGGCACTCATGTAGAAGAAGTCAAAGTAAGAAAGCATGAGGTTGATATAACAGCTTTGCAATATTTATTGCGAGAAATGAAAGCTGAGTCTAAAAAAACTAACAGACAAATAGCCGAAGAAACTAATTTGCCTATCACTAAAGTTGAGCATTGGTTTAGAACTGATAGCAGTTTTGCAATACCAAGTGATGATGTTTGGTTTAAATTAAAAGAAGTTCTTGGTATACAAACGGAAGTCTTTGATAAACCAATCATGGAGTTTGTATATCGTGATGGTGTGTATGAAAGCACACAAAGAGTTTATGGCGATCATGGTAAATCACCAACTCTTACAGCATCTAATTCAGATCAGTTAATACAAACTAGCGATAAAGAACCGAAGGTGGTTGCAGGTGCATGGCGTGGCAGATCTTTAAACGAAGATGGTAAGAATGTTAAATGGAAAGATACAAAGCCAAAGCAAATACTTGAAACTAGAAAGGATGAAAAAAGCAATACAGTTAGTACCTTTACAAAAGATAATTTAGTTGTGCAATCTTATAGAGAGGTCAGAACTGAAGAAGCTAAGAAAGCTCGTAGAGAGAATAAACAAAAAACAGGTAAAGACCATACACCATTTAGGGCCAAAGAATTACAACCTAGAGACGATGGTAAGGTTGGCACTGTAACTCCGTCTTTAAATAACGATCACAAAATTAGTTTGACAAAAGATAATGACCAAAAAGTCTATTGGAGAAAGCTAACACCTTTAGAGTGCGAGAGATTGCAAACAGTTCCTGATAATTACACGAACCATGTCAGCAACACTCAGCGTTATAAAATGCTTGGCAATGGTTGGACTATAGAAGTTATTGCTCACATTCTACAGAACATGGAGGTGGACAATGTTTAAAGGTATTACATTTGAAGCTGTAGATAACTTCTTTGATGAGTATGACTACCATGGTTCTACAGGTTGGTTGACAGAAATAATTTATGGCAACATTGATTTAGGCCTTCTTAGAAAAGCCATCAATGAACACGCGCAAGGTAACATTGAAAAGTGTCAAGAGTATGTTGACCAAATGCATATAGAGGTGGAAGTATGACATCAAGTATGACACTTAACGAATTATTTGATTTATACACAAAAGATTTAAACAGGCGTGGTGCTAAAACTGTTAAACGCATTAAACAGTTTTATGACAACGACATCCGATTAGCTCTTGGCGATAGAGAGATAAACAGCATCATCAGAGGTGACATAGCACAGCTACACTTCGATGTGTCTGAGAGATCTCCTTATACCTCCAATAAATGTCTCTCTATCCTCAAGGCTATGTTTAACTTGGCTATTACCTTTAGCTACATAGAAAACAACCCGGCATTTAACATTGGTAAGAATCGTGAGATTAAACGCAAACGCTACTTAACCAACGAGGAGTTGATCGCCATTACTGAGCAGCTTGATCGTTTGGGCCATAAAGCAAGATACAAGCAAGGTTGCAACTTTTTATGGATGCTAATTTATACTGGTGCGCGTGTGGGTGAGATTAGAAACGCCAAGTGGTCTGATATCAAAGGCAATGCTTTGGTGATTAAAGATCATAAAACCGATCACTCAGGCGATGATCGTATTATCTTTATTACTCCCGGGGTGCAAAAGATATTAGACAAGTGTGAGCGCGTGGGGGAGAGAATCTTTGACATAGACTCACCCAGATATGTATGGGATCTCATACGCAAAGAGGTTGGGTGCGAGGATGCAAGACTGCATGACATCAGACATTCATATGCCTCATGGTCATTAGAGAAAGTTAATTTATCAGAGGTTGGTAATCTATTGGGCCACTCAGATGTAGCGACTACTCAAAGATATGCACATATCCATAAAGAGAAAGCGATAGGCAACGCTAATGTTGTGAGCCAACACATTCATAGCATCGTAGCTAATAGATAGTTATAAGTTATTAATATCTATACAAACATCATCCTTATTAGCGGTGTGAATACCTAGTTTTAATAGGTATTCAGCAACGCTGTGAGGATCTTTGTTTGCTGTACGACAAAATTCAATAAAGTCAGACACTAAAACTCTGTCTATATAGACAGGTTTTCTACCATTTCTTTCTTCAAGAATTGGATCGTCAAAGTCTGCTAAATTCATATCCATACCTCGTTACAAATTTTCGTAATGTTCTATTAACCTATTTAAGTACCACCTGGCTTTTTCTAAGTCCTGAATGTTTGCATCCTTGTACTTATGCCTGTGTACATACTTAATTATTGAGCCTTCTAAATAAGATGGAAACTGATCGCCTAATTGCTGCTTGATGTAGTCTATACACTCCAAGCCACCCTCGTTGTAATGAGGCGGGTGATCCACCATATCGTTCTTTGCATTGTCCCATTGTTTTGGGGTTACATTATCTATACTCATATTTCATCTCCTAATTAATAAATACTTGATAATGATAGTGGATAAGCGTATATTAGTCTACAGGTAAATCAAAGCAGGGAGAAAAATGCATACTGATAGAAAATTTATTGACACAAAAGAACTAGCCAAAAGGTGGGGTAGAAGCTCCAGAACTTTAGAAAATTGGCGCGGTAAACAAGTTGGCCCTACATATTACAAGATCGAAGGTAAGATCCTTTACGATATAGAAGATGTAGAAAACTTTGAGACTGGTTCAAGGGTGTTATACAGTGCCTCACGCGATATTTAGTCCCTCATCATCTGACCGATGGTTTAATTGCCCGGCAAGTGCGTACCTGAATTATTCAGCAGAATACTCAGTCAATATCGCAGCAGCTACCGGGACATTGATCCATGAGATGTGTGAAATGTTGCTTAAAGGCAGACTTAAAGATATTACTTTAGAAGAGTATTGGCTCGGTAAAGTTGTTGATATAGAAGATTTCCAAATAGAAGTAACCGAAGACATGATTAAATGTGCTGAAGTTTATGTGGAGTACATCTTTAAAAGAAAAGAAGAGTTAAACGCTACCATGGTTATTGAAGAGAAAGTCTTTATGGATGAAATCTCTGATAAGTGCTTCGGTACTGCTGACTGTATTTTGATAGCCGAAGATCGTATCTGCGTTATAGATCTTAAATCTGGTAAGTGGCCTGTTGAGGCTGTTAAAAATAAACAGCTTATGATTTATGGCGTTGGCGCATTTATAAGATATGGCAATGAAAACCCAGACATCACTATGGAGCTGACGATAGTTCAACCAAGAATTAAAAACGCCATTAAAACATTTGAAATTACTACACCCAATTTATTAAGTTGGGCTACACAAGATTTGAAACAAGCAACTGATGCTTGTGACGAAGAAAACCCACAACGAGCCGCAGGTGAACATTGTAGATTTTGTGCTGCTAAAGCTGATTGTGATGAATATAAAACTAAGCTAGGAGAGAAATTTGGCTAAAGAAAAAAAAGAACCTGTGTTGTCTTACAGCATAGGAGATGAAGAACACACGCTGTACGAGAGCGATATTACACCAATGATAGAACCCTTGTATGACAAAGTGTCAGCAACACTTAAGTTGCAGAGGATTGTCCATGATTTTTTTAATGGAATCATAGATGAAAAAATAAACGCACTGCATCATTTAGTGCATAACAGTGAGGGAGAAAAATGAGTGTATTAGATAAAGTATTATCCAAAGCAAAAATTAAACCACCGATTATTTGCTTATATGGTATTGGTGGTATTGGTAAAACTACATTTGCATCAAAAATGAACAATCCAATCATTATTCAATGTGAGGATGGTATAGGTAAGATTGAATGTAAGCATACTAAAGTACAAAAAACTTATACTGGATTTGAGGAATACCTTATGGCATTACTTGAAGATGACCATGATTACAAGACTGTTGTTGTCGACAGTTTAGATTGGCTCGAAAGACTAATTAATGACCATGTATGTAAAGAAAATGGATGGCCAGATATCTCTAGTCCCAGTTTCGGAAAAGGATTTGGGGCTGCACTTGTGGTTTGGAAAAACTACCTAGATATCCTTTCCAGACTTCGTAATGAAAAAGGCATGACGATTATGCAAATTGCACACCACGAAGTTAAGCGTTATGAAGACCCATCAAGCGATCCAATTGACAAAAATGGCATCAAGCTCTACAGAAAAGCAGCCGACTTAGTGGTTGAACACGCTGATTGTGTTTTCTTTGTAAAGTATAAAACTGGTACTGTGCAAAAGAAAAATCCTAAAGGCGGTATGTCTACACAAGTATTGCAAGGTGAAAGAACAATTTACACACAAGAAGGACCTGGGCATCATGCCAAGAATAGATATGGTCTTCCTAGTGAAATGGATTTTGATTGGCCTACGATTCGTGAGGCGATGATAAAATGAGTTTGTTAGGAGAGGTTGAGGAAGCAAAGTTATTACTTGGAGAGATGCGAGAAAAGTTAAATGCTTTCATCGAAAAAATAAATCCAGACGATAACTCATTGCCACTTGACGGATTACACAGATTCATAATTTTGGAAACGGATTGTGAGGACATGGTTGATTATTTATCTGACTATGACTCTTATGATCTAGGTTAATTTTTATAAAAGGGAAATAATATGGTTGATATAACACAATATAATGATGGCAACGCTTTTGATGTTGGCGAAGAAAATACTGGGGGTAACAGTTTAGAACCCGGTAGATATAATATGCATTATGCAGGAGCAGAAACAATCAGTGGTAAAAATGGTTGGGAGGCAATAAAAATGTCTTTTGAAATTGATGGTTCTACCATCACAGTTGATACAACCTTTACCATGAAACTGGAAGGAAGTGATCCTGTAAAGTCGCAGAAAGCTATGGAGATAGGAAACATATCACTATCGCTTTTACTCAAAGCTATGGGCGTTACATCCATGAAAAATACTGATGAGCTAGTAGGTAAATCAGTTTCAGGACAACTCATCAGAGACCCTGACAATGAGCGTTATCTCAAGATAGACCAAAACTACGGAAAGAATTGGCAACCTGTCGAAGAGGCTAAAGCACCTACACCTGCGGCTAAACCTGTAGAGGAAAATAAAGAAGACGATCTTGGCGACAAGATCCCTTTTTAATCCATTAGTATCGAAACCCTCGTTGTGTGCTTACTGTAAAGCACCAGCGAAGGGTTTTGTTTATGGCAAGGATGAAACATGGTTTGGTGCGTGTAGCATGGCTCATTTAAAGAAAGTGCGCGAGGGTGGGAGACTCAAGAATGTTGCACAGATGAGTAATGAGGGTTTAGACTACGCAATCAAACAAACTAAAAACACCTATCTCACGATAGCCAAGGACACAGGTTCTTATGTTATGCACGAATGGGATAGAGAAAAGAGAGAGTTGCTTTTTGGTAAAGCAATAAGGGAATACCTGAATTGGGCCAATGAACAAGCCGAGACAGGAAAATTAGAGAGAACACTAAGAGATGGATCTGACTAAATATTATGGAGAGAAAGGCCTAGTCATAGATAAGAATTTTACTTTTGCCATCCAAGGCAATAGTACAGATGATTTAATGCGAGAGATGAACAACCAAGGTTTGGTTGTCAACCATTTAGATTTAACGGGTGCAGTCACAAGAGTACCTGTCAGAGCAGCACCAAGCATCAAGCCTGATACCGGGAATCAAAAATCTGGTTGGTATGTATGTAACGAGTTATCTGGTAATTACTTTGCAACCTATGGCAACTGGCGTACTGGGGAACAACACAAATGGTCTAGCATTAATACCAATGAACTTACACCTATTGACCGCCAAGCATTACAAAAACAAATGGATGAAGCTGTTAAGAGGGCTAATGAAGCGAAGCAGATTAGGCACAATGAAGTAGCTGTAGAAGTTCAAGAAAGGTATAAGAAATGTCAACCAGTTATAGCGCATGAGTATTTAAAAAGTAAAAATGTAAAAAGTTATGGTCTAAAACAATTAAACGATCATTTAATAGTTCCAGTTTATTCTCCAGCAACAGGAGAGCTGCGTAGTTTACAGTACATTGACAAGAAAGGAGAAAAAAGATTTGTCAGTGCCAGCGAGATTAAAGGCAATATTTTTTTAATTGGTTGTGAGATAGGCCAGTTAGCTACACAAGAACAGTTAGTTGTGGTCGAAGGTTATTCAACTGCAGCAACAGTTTTTGAGTCTACGAAGATCGCAACAGTTTGCGTATTTTCGGCGAACTTTACGCTGGAGGCTGTGAGTAATATTAGGAAGATATCTCAGGCTCGTTTATATATAGCCCTAGACAACGATGAGAGTGGCGTGGGCGAGAGGAAAGCTAAAGAGGTAGCATCTGCTATTCCTAACAGTTTTGTACGCATACCGAGTGCGAGAGGAGACTATAACGATATGGCCCAAGAACATGGGTTAGACCGGGTTAAATATGAAATACTTAATCTGGGTTTGGGGATCACTCAACACCCTATTCGCAGCTTGGTTAAAGAGCCACCACCGAAAGAATGGTTGGTCGATAATTTGTTAGAGAAATCTAAACCAGCACTCTTAGCATCTATTGGTGGTGTAGGTAAATCTATGATGGCATTAGATCTTGCAATTAAAATTAGCCAAGGGCAAGGCAACTGGTTTGACCATCCGATTACCAAAGGTGGCAATGTTGTTATTATCAGTGCCGAGGATGATTTGGTTGAGATGCATAGACGTATTAATGCGTTAGATCCACACAACAAACGCTTTGATGCGCCTTACGATGTTTATGCTTACACAATACCAGATCAACCCAAGCCATTAACATTAATCAACGATACATCGGCTGGTATGGGCCTAACACCACAGGCACAGGAGCTGTTAGCAGAATTAGAAACCATACCTAACCTTGAACTGGTAGTTATAGACCCCATACAAGCAGTCTGTGGCTCTGCAAAGATCAGTAGCGACAACGAAGCCGGGCAGATGTATGGTCAGTTAGCTGCCTCAATATCAAGTAAGTTCAAAACAACCTGTTTAAGTATTCATCATATGAGTAAAGCTGCATTACAAGCAGACGATGATCCGATGCAGATTCGTTCAAAGATTCGGGGCGCTAGTAGTCTCGTGGACTCGCACAGATTATGTATGGCCTTGTGGTTGGGCGAGGAAGAAGAAGCAGAACGCATATGTTTAGATAATGATGTCGAGTATGACAGATTAAGAGTAGTCAAGGGCGCGGTGGTGAAATCAAACAGCAGTGAGGTTGATACCAAAACCAAAACCTTGTTTAGAAGGGAGGCTGTCTTAGAGCCTTATAAAGAAACATTTAATTTTGGAGAGTTTTAATATGATTAATTACCCATGTGGCTGGTTTGATGTAGAACAATTACCGGGCGGTAGTCGTGAACGACACAGTTAAAGGTGTGGTCTTCATTGATGATGCTATCAATCTAAGCCATGATGAATTAAAAAAGAAGTTTAAAGAGGCAGTTGACAAAGATGAAATCAATCACTTTGAAATACAAACGAGAGGTAAAGAATGAAATGTTTTAATTGCAATGCCAATATGAAGTTGGAAAGAGAGAAAGATATCAGTCGATATAATAAATGTTTTGATCTAAAACTTTCTTTTAAGTGTTTAGGGTGTGGAGCTGTGGCAAATGCCTATCCACCGAAAGATGATAACCAGAAGGTGAGTCATGGCAGGTAAAGGTGACAAACCTCGCCCCGGGACATACAGTCAAGAGTATCGAGATAACTGGGACAGGATATTTAACAAGAAAAAGAAAAAGGAGAGCAAGGATGATAATAAAAATCCAAGTAAGTGAACAAGAAGTGCAACTGATTTATGATGCACTCGCAGAGTATGGCAAACCATTGGTCAATAAACCAAAACAAAACTCTGATGAGAAAAGAAAACTCAGGGCCATAGAGAATATTATCAAACAAATTTGGCTTGGTAATCAAAAGTAACTATGGTAAAAATGGGACACAACTATAGTAAATATGTCCCAAACTATAGTAAAAATGTCACACAACTATAGTAAAACTTACCATAATATCCATAACATAAAATATGTTATAGGGTGGTGAAATGCTAAACGCATTTACACCCCCCAAAATGAGAGAGTAAATGAGAAGAAAAAACGAACACGATAAATACTGGTGGCTAGTGCCAACCGAAGTTGAGAATGGGCGCGAGAGTGGGCTAGTTCCACTCTCACTCGCGCGGGCGAGTAAAGACTTTAATAAGGTGCGTAATATTGTATGGAAGTGGTATCGCTGGGAAGTAGCTAGTCGAACTGATCTGAGCGCGAGTGCCAAGCTTTTTGGCTGGTCACTAGCGGAAAGATGGCGATATGAGTCGTTCTCTTCACACGATGCTCTGAACTACTATACGCAGATGGTAGGGTTGAATAGAAAAACCTGTGGGCGGGCGTTGCAGGAGTTGAGCGATGCTAACTTGGTGTGGATCGTATTAGAGGATGAGAAAAAGCGATTAAAGAAAAGCCAGGCGCGTGGGCGGAAACATTTTCTGTTGGTGGGCCTAGGTCACTATTTGGGGGAAGGAGAGTAGCAACCTATTTAATGGCCCTTGTTTTATAAAATAACTTTTCCGTTTTTTAGGACTTTACCCATCTTGTGTCCGTTGTAGGATATCAAAAGCCAATTGCCCTCGCTGTCCTCTTTGGAATGTTTTCTGCTTGGGTATTCTAAGTCACCCTTGAGTCCATAGACACTTCTCATGTGTCCTATGTATTTATATTCTGCTATTTCGTAGGTCATTATCTATTCTCCCAATGTTTAACGACTAACCATAATGTTAGCACTACAGCTAACCAAATCAAAAAGCCGATGCCAAAAATGTATCCTATTATTTCAATCATTGCCTGATCCCCAACAATCTCCGCAAGTTGTTCCGTCTGGTAAAGTTCCTACACCTTTGCAGTTTGGACATTGGCCCATGAATTGTTGAATGCGTTGTATTAGATTAATCATTTAAACCTCGGTAATCAGTCGTGGTTTTTCTACGCTTGTCTCTTGGATACTCTGTCACCACTCGCCCAGATTGATACCAAGTTTGTATCCTCCCGGGGCGAATGTCGATGCTTATTATTTTCTTATCCAACGCTTCGGTTTTTAATAACTCTCGTTGCTGCTCTACTTTGTCGCTGTGCTGTGTCATTTTTTCTTTTCCTCGGTTGATTGAATTATTATTGGGTCAAGCATTGTTTTCGCAAAAGATGTTTTACCTATTCCTCCTTTACCATAAAGAACAGGCTTTGGTAGTTTCTTTTTATTGCCCGGACAATTCATCCATCTTTCTGTATCACTTACAGTATATGGTGCATGGTTTTTCTCTTTACTCATTTTATCTCCTTGGTTTTATAGCTTTTTAAAATTGATTTATTTTTATTAATAATGTCCTGAAACTGTTTAGCACTAATTCCAAGATCGGTTAATACATCGAGGGCCTCAGCATTAATCAAGGCATTGAAGTGTGGATGCGTTAATATCTTATTGATCGCCTCATGTTCTTGGCGATTGATCTTTGGTTTTCTAAAGTTGTATCTGGTTACTGACATTACGCTATCTCCTTTTGTTTTGCTCTACGCTCTCGCGCACCCTTGTTGTTGGCTTGTCTTGTATTCTCATTCTCCCATGCAAACCATTTCTCTATCAGAGCTGTCTTTAACTCTGCTTTGGTAAATGGCGTGTCGTTGGTAAGTATCTCGATGTCATTTGGTTTAATGATCTTGGTTTTATAACCATGCCAAATTTCTCGCTTGAGTTTAAAGCTGCAATTACGATTATAGTAAACATGAACTTGAGCATTGTTTCCCCAAAAGTTGTCCGGGTCTTTCCAATCATTTGACCAACTACTATTGTGTTCACCTTCGTCTAAATAAGTCTTTATATCTTCCATTACATTACTCCCTTAATAATGATTACCAAGGCCAACACAGTCGCTATGACGAAGATTATATTCTCAGTCATCTCACGAGCTACATCAGTCCATGGTTTTGGTTGTTGTGGTTTGTGCAGTTTGTGTGCAAAGTCTTTCATTATGCCACCTCCTTCATTGCTATAGATCTATCAACAACCCATTTAGCATCAGCCAATGTATTTGTTGAATCAAATGTATACCAATCTCCGCCTGTCAAACTATTCTCTTCCCATTGACTAATATTCCAATGAACATAAGTGCTGTCATAATGGTCAGATGCTCTGACAATGTGATAGCCTCTGTAAAGGTACTCACCTGCTTGTATTCTTGTTGCTTTTATCATTTATCTCTCCTCTTAAATGGTAGCTTTCCCTGGCTACACAATAATTATATCAAATAGAACGCACAATGCAACTCTTTTCTACACTAATACCTAATTAAGTGTGTCAAAATCTATAGGGGATTGATGCTATATCAAGTAGAATTTTCGTATGGCAGAGAAAGATTACAGTTACTTAAAGGGTCGAGCTGGTCGTAAACGGATAAAATTTACGGAAGAGGACTACCTCAATATCGAAAAATGGAGTGGTAATGGACTTTCAGAAAAACAAATTGCGGAGCTTTTGAATACATCAACTTCCACTATATCTCGCAGGAAGACTGAATTAGGAAGATTTGATAAAGCTTTAAAGAGAGGAAGAGCTAAATCAATTGCTGCGGTGACCAACGCACTTTACACTTCAGCTCTCGATGGAAATACTACGGCCCAGATATTTTTCCTCAAGAATCGTGATAGTGGTTCATGGATGGATCGCGCTGAGGTTCAACACAACCTAAATCTAGCTGAAGTCCTGGATTCTGCAAAGAGTCGTGTGATCGAGGGCAAAGTCGTAGAAGATCAGCTAGATTCACAGCGTGTCCTTTCAGAGGACTTGTTGCCAACTAAAAATACGAGCTAGGCGTGGGAACTCTCTCATCTCCCTTACTGTATCCATGTCACGACCGGGCAGCTCGGCAAGATCTACTCTCCGATTTTGCAACCCCCCCGGTCACTTTTTCCGCGGGGGCTAAAAATTTAGAACACTTGCACTAAAATTTTTTAATTTTTTTTTATGAAATACGACCCTAAACAAGAAAAGCAATTAATGACCGAACTGTGGTCAATGAATATTAAAGATGATCCATATAACTTTGTTAAGTTTGCTTTCCCATGGGGACAAAAAGACACCCCCCTCGAACATTTTGATGGCCCAAGAGAGTGGCAAGAAAAAATTTTGCGAGATATTACAAACCATATACAAAGAAACAACAGCATAGAGTTACCAGAGATGTTCAGATTAGCTGTAGCATCTGGTCGTGGTATTGGTAAATCAGCATTAGTAGCTTGGTTAATCATTTGGATGCTTTCAACAAGGCTTGGCGCAACCATCATTGTTACCGCCAACACCGAACAGCAGCTTAGATCAAGAACTTGGGCTGAATTAGGCAAATGGCTCACCCTCGCCATCAATTCTCATTGGTTTATGAAAACTGCTACCACAATTAAACCTGCTGGGTGGTTTCAAGAAGCACTAGAGCGAGATCTAAAAATCGATACCGGGTATTATTATGCCCAAGCGCAACTATGGTCAGAAGAAAACCCAGATGCTTTCGCTGGTATTCACAGCTCCTACGGAGTTTGTTTAATCATGGATGAGGCATCAGGTATTCCCGCGCCCATCTACTCGGTTTCTGAAGGTTTCTTTTCTGAGCCTACCAAAGACCGCTATTGGTTTACTTTCTCCAACCCGCGCAGAAATACTGGGCCATTTTATGACTCTTTTCACAGCAAACGCTCATTTTGGAAGTCGCTACAAGTAGACTCCCGCACTGTCGAAGGCACTGACCAAAAGCTATTTCAAACCATGATTGAACAATATGGCGAGGATTCTACAGTCTCCCGCGTTGAGGTTATGGGTGAGTTTCCAAAAGCTGACGATGATACTGTTATCTCTATGGAACTTATACGCGCAGCAGTAGATCGTGATGTCGCCCTCACCGCCTCCGCGCCCATAGTGTGGGGTTTAGATGTTGCTAGATTCGGTGGCGATAATTCTGCTTTGTGTGTGCGCCAGGGTAATACAGTTTTAGAAATAAAATCATTTGCCTCTATGGATTTAATGCAACTTTGTGGTGTGATTAAAAATCGCTACGATGATGCGACTGTCATGGAAAGGCCACAAGAAATATTAGTCGATGTGATTGGACTTGGCGCGGGCGTGGTGGACAGACTAAGAGAACAAGATTTACCCGTGCGTGGGATTAATGTCTCTGAGTCACCAAGCAGTAGAAAAAATTATTTGAACTTACGCGCTGAGTTATGGTTTGCGATAAAAGAATGGTTGGCGCAGCGTGATTGCCGACTTCCTATTGATGATGAGCTTGTCTCGGAATTGGCTGCGCCTCTCTATAAATATACATCCACTGGAAAAATAAAGATAGAGTCAAAAGAAGAAATGAAGAAAAGAGGAATTAAATCCCCGGACAAAGCAGATGCACTTGCATTAACCATGGCAAGTTCTGCCGCAAGTTTTAGTGGAAGCGAGAGTGTTTTCGGTTATAATTTCAAAAAACCTTTAAAATCTCGAATCATTCGAGTGGGATAG
>JAAHTH010001579.1_pt1 | contig 19317 bp, 14 predicted proteins | sample 6116091 | NCBI WGS metagenome assembly JAAHTH01 (sample SAMN13939990, study PRJNA603662) | sponge metagenome | isolation source: marine sponge | host: Mycale hentscheli | place: New Zealand | collected 2006 | reverse complement strand
TATTACTCCATGTTGAACTCTTAAATCCAATAAACACCATACTATAGTCTGGCATTGAAGCGTGCAAGTCAGTAATAAATGCAGAGTCAAACACAATACGTTGACCAGCAGTCAGTGTATCATCAATTGATAACCAACCAACTGTGCCAGTATCAATTACTGTTCCTGTAAAGTTAGCTGAAGGACCCTCCGGTGTTACTCCAGTTACACTAGCTGTGTAAGTTGAACCAGCAACAGTAGGGGTAGCATAATAATCAACACCACCTGAAGTCCACTTAAACTTAACTGGAGGAACATCACTTGGAATAGCAAACTCAAGATAAGCACCAAATGTACCTGGCGTACCAACTACTGTAACACCTGTTGTATAGTTACTATTATCACTAACAAGGCAAATACCTAAAGCATCAGTAGATTCAATAGATGAATCAGTTAACCAGAACTTATAAGTCTGACCTGCATTTAAAGTAATATCACCAGCAGCTGATAAGCTGAATACTGGCAATGAGAAGTTATCTTCTGTAACATTAAACTCATTAGCAGCAAGAGGAGCATCAATAATAGACAATCCAGACTCAGTAAGAACAACACCAGCTTCAGCACCTTTAGTAGCAACTACTAATGGCTGAGCACTAAGACCAATAACATACTGAGCATCTGTCCATGTACGAGGTGTAGTAGCAAATGTACCACCAACAAGCGGTTCAGTAGTTAATGATGCAGTAGCATCTGTAGCTCTCATGATTGCAATATCACCACCACGAGTATATTCAATAGCCATGTGGAAGTTAGTATCTGTATCACTTGCGTGGTTAACTGTACCTTGATGTGAAGCAGAACCAGCATGCCACATTGTCATACCAGTTGTATTTGTACCATTGTTCTCCCATCTATGTGTGGAGAAGAAGTCAGCCTGTAGATCAACACTAGTATAATCAGCAGTAAAATTAGGAATACCAATAAATGCTTTATTATCTTCACCACTTGCACCATCAAGAGCAGGTAGGATGTTTGTATTAGCATAAGTCTTAGGAATGATCAAGCGCTGACCAGGGCTAAGAGTAAGGTTATCAAATCTAACAGCAGAGTCACCAGCAAGCTCAGTTGTTGTATCCATACTACCATTAATTAATGTAAAGCCAGATGGGGTAGAAGCAGCATTAGCTGTATGAGTAAATGATGGTATAGGTAATGTTGTACTACCAAGAAATGCTGGTGTAGCAAATGTAATTGTCGGATCAGTATGAGTAGAAGAACTACTTCTGAACAATACATTATTAAGATACAACTCAATTGTTCCTGCATTGTTAAAGAGCTTCCAAACATCAGAGCTATTATAAACTGGGCGTGTTGGAATTGCTTGTGGGTTAGTATTATTATCCCAACCAACTGGAACGAAACCAACCATACCATAAGAGTTACCGAAGTTCTGACCTTGTGAATTACTTGGAACACCAGTAAATGGAGCAAGTAGATCCCAACGTGAACCAGGAGCTGAATATCTATCAAAAATGTTTGTAGTCTTATCAATACCTGATGAAACAATACCTATTCCGATCCACTGTTCCTGATGATACCATTCAATCTGATCACCATCTTCAAGTGTTTCAATATCATAAACAAACTGACCAGATAGTGAACTGTTACCTGTATAAACAAATCCAGCACCATTAGTAAGTGAACCACCAATTGCTGAACCAGTATGAACTGTTCCTGGTAATGATAAAGCAGCAGTTACGTTATTAACTACAATAGTAAGAACACCTGTAGATGAACCATAATCATTTGTTCTAACAATATCAACTGTGTATGTCTCAGACGGGTAGTTAGTATTATCACCATTAATAGCAGGAGCCGTACCAGTAATATTACCATTTGTCTGTGCTTGAGTTATCCAAGCTGGAGCATTAGCAATAGTAGTAGTAAACTGTGCACCTAATGGGTGAACTTGATTATTAAGAGCTGTTAACTCATCCAATGTAACTGTACCAGCACTGTACTGTGTTGGAACAGCACCAGCATCAGCATCTTGTGGAATCTCATTCCAAAGAACGTTTGTATTAGAACCAAACATACCATGGCTAGGTGCACTAGTACCATTATTAATGAAACCAGATACTGGACCATACCAAGTTGTATTAGTTGGCTCATCTGGGAAAGTATAACCAACACTATTACCAGCACCACTTAAGGTAAGGTCAACTGTATTGGCTTCACCATCAGAAGCAAACAATGGGTATGTATATACACCATCTGGAGATTCAATATAGTACCAAGTCTGCTGATTGACAGCAGCACCAGAAAGAGCATATCTAAGAATCTCAGGAATTCTAACTGGTGTAGTAAGTTCATCTTCATTGTGACCGTGATAGATACTAATTGGATTACCATCAAGAGGAGCTGTCTTGGTTGCAATCAACTCGTTATTAGTTTCATGCCACATCTCCAAAGAATTATCAGTACCGTATCTCCAAGAGATAAGACCAACATTAACACCATTACCTAAGTAGTAACCAATATCTGAACCAGGATCATTACCTGTACCATTAGGGTCGAAAATATAAGTAGCACCTAAGTTCCATGTCCAATCACCATCATTTAAAGATTTAATAGCTTCAGCGGCATTATAGAAGAAAGCACCTTCAATCTGATCATGAGCATTAGGAACGTTAGAAGAAGAAAGTGTATAATTAAATCCAACATTTTCATGACGACCAGGGAAGTTGAAGTTCATTGTAACTTTCTGACCTGGGTAGATCTCCATGTTAGACTTAAGAACTGTCTCCTGTTCAATACCATCACGCCACTCACCATTCTCAGATAAGTCACGATCATGAACGATTGTCCAGATCTCTGTTCTTTCCTGAATTACTGGAAGCTTAGCATTTGGCTGATTCTCACCACCGAATGAAATAGCTACTTGAGTACCAATGATAGTTGAATTAGAGCGACCAATAATGTAGTTATTACTATCTGTTATATCAATAAGGTATAAGTAGCCATCATTACCAAAGCGAAGTGATAGAAGAGTGCTGTTATCAACAACGTTATAGTTACCATCAGTAACAACACTTGAACTATCACCAGCAGTTAAACGAGTTGACATATCAACACCAACGGAAGAAGAACCACTAAAGCGGTTAGCACTTCTTACAAAGCGGAAAGCTGAACTCCAGTTAGCAGAGTTAAGAACGTTTGCTTCAAGTGTTTCTGATTCAGCACCAGACCAAACACCAATCATATAGTTACCAGTATTGTCGTGAGTAAATGTAAACTCACGACCCTTATCGAGAAGGTTACCATTATAGAATGGCTGTCTGTCCTTAATGTCAGTAGTAATATCAGCTGAAGTTACTTGTGTACCTGAAAGTGAACCATAAGAGATATACCAGTTATCAGCAAGTGCTGGAAGTATACCACCAGTAGCATCATCACCATTAAGACCAACTTCAGATGTAAGGAAGTCCTTATACTGAACAAGATCCATTGTGAAAGCTGAGTTCAATGTATTAACCATTGATGTAACTGTATTACCAGCAGCAACACCATCTACATATACATTACCAACTGTAAGACCACGAAGCTGAATCTTATCAGAATCTTTCTGAATGATGTCAGCTGTTGTTCCTCTACCAACTGCAGCAAGCTCGTTGGTATGATAGACATTAATAACATTACCACTTACATACTCTTTCAACTTAACACTTTGCTTAAGAGTATCAATCTCAACATTAACTGAAGGAATACTAATAACATGGTTACTGAAAGGAAGCTCTGAATAATCACCTATAGCAGGCGGCTTAACAGCAGCAATACCAATTGACTGGTAAGAGTTATCTCCAAGAGAAAGTCTCAAGTTAGTAATATTAACTTCACTTAAGTCAATAGCATAATCCTGTCCAATAAAGCCAACATCATCAACTTTAATAATGTTCTTGTCATTATCAGCAAGAGCACCTACTGCACTACTAATAAGGAAACCAATCTTCTCTGTATTAGAGCCAAGACCAGTGTAATGAACTTGTGTATCAAGAATCTCAGCAATAAAGCGAGCAGCTGGATTCAATGTAATTGATGTTCCAAGCAAGTTATAAGCTTCATTAATCTGAATGGATGCTTTAGCATCTCCAGGGTTACCAATACCATTGAGAGCAGAGCGGTTGTTATCATACAAACCACTATCACGGAGAGTTGAGTTAGCAGCACCCCATGCACAGAAACCTGCATTCCAGTTACCATTAACTTCGTTCTGACTGAAGTGGTTATTAAGTCCACCAATAATAAGAAGACCGTTGTTAGCATTGTAAGCTGTAACGTTCATCGCTACTGATATGTTTTGACAACCACCAAGAGCACCAACTGAAAGGTAAATACCAGATTCAATGTTCTGTGTAGATTGGTTACGAGTAATAACACCAGCACCACCAACACCACAGTCAGAAACACGAATACCTCTAAGGTTCTTTGTTACTGTGTTACCTGTAACAAGTAGCTGTGTTGCTTCTTCAATGCGCATAGCACCACCGTTTGAAGCATTAGCACCTGCATAGAAAGCTTGAAGGTCTGTATTAGTAGAATCATAACCAAGTAAAGCTGTAGTAGTAGAAGGAAGTACTGTATTTAAAGCAGTGCCATTCCAACCGTTGTTTGTGAATAAACAGTCATCAATCTCAACCTTAGAAGTCTTTTGAATGTATAGACCATAACCACCAGCATTCATGAATGTAATGTTCTTGAACTTAAACTCTTTGGTATTATCAGTACCAGTAAATCTCATCAAGTGAGAATTAGTAGCATCATAGTTAGTAAACTTAACAACAGCATCATCAGCACCGTAGAAGAAAAGTGACTTATTAGGTAATGTTATAGTACCTGAAATCTCACATGTACCTTCAATGTAAATCTGATCACCATCATTAGCAGAAGCAACTGCAGTCTCAATACTGTTGTAAGGGTAAAGAACTGAACCATCTTGAACAGCACCAGCATAAGCAGCCTTAACATAGATGTCATAGATACGAAGAGCAGAGTTCTTAATGTCTGATTGTGTAGCACTTGATTCAGCAACATGATCATAATCAGTACCGTTATATACAAGAATGTCACCTGTATTATAACCACTCAAAGTATTAGGAGCAGTAACACGGTAGAAGTCACCAAGTACATCACTACCAGTTGGAAGTGCAGGTGTACCAGTACCAGTAGCATCATATGCACCTTTGTAGATAGAACCATTTAAAAGCTGATCAACATCTTCTTTAAGAGCAATGTCTTTATCAGTAAAGAGGCGTGCAAGCACTTGTGTCTGGTAACGAGTTGGAACAGCATCGCCCTCGTTAACGTTGAAGATACCATCAATAACCTCCTGGTTATTAACAATAGAGATCTTATAGATTGTAGCGCGTAGGGTTGTACCTGCCTCAATGTCAAGTGGCTGATCGAAGTACCAAGTAATAGGATCATTGATTGCCAAAGCGCCTGGAGTAAGATACTGAACATAAACAGAAATACCATTAACAATAATCTCATACTTCAACTGCTGAGTAGCAAGAAGAGCTTCACCAGCTCTTGTAGTAATACCTTGACCACTAATATTGAAAGGGAAGAAGTTATCACCATCATAAGGAATAGCAGTATCATCTACTGGATTACCACCGAGTGGAACTGGGTTAAAGTCTTGGAAGATACGACTCTTTGGAAGTGTTACACCAGCACCAGGTTGTTGGTTAGCTGAGAGAGACTGGTCAAGAACTTCACCAAATATAGGATAAGAGTTAGCATTGTTATCAAGATCTTCGAAGTAGATGTTAGAACCACCAGAAGCCATCTTGTGCTTTTCACCCAAGAAGAAACCATTCTTATCAACCTGAACATCTCTCTGTGCAACAAGTCTATCAGTTGTAGGATTGTATTCAAAGTACTCAGTAATGATTGGAGTTGACATCTGCTGATTCAAATAGTCAACAACTTGATCTCTTGTATAATTATATGGAGCTTCTGTTAATGTTTCAGCTGCTTCATTCTGAACACGACTTGCTAGCAAACGCTTCAAAAATACTCTATACTCTGTAGTTGAACCACGCTTAAAGATTGTTTTTGATTTAATGATAATACGTTGTGCCTGAGTCGGGTGAGCTAATGCTTCAACGGAACCAATCTCTTTATCAGTGATTGTAGATCCATCAAAGGTAACTTTACCTGACTTAGTATCGGAGAATATTCTTATTTGTCCCATGATATTGTATGTTTAAATTGTATAGTAGTTTTTAGGTTAATCAATGTTACTTCTGGATAAACATTGCTATTTCGTTCATTGTGACTGTGCCTGGAACGTCAGACTTGATTTGAAAGCATACACGACCAGCGTCACCTGGACCGTTTGTGTCGATTGTATCACCAATGAAGAACTTAATGTCTGGTAGATAACCATATTCTTCTTCAGCACCGGAGTTCATAGCTAAGGAAGAAGACTCAATATGGAAGTTAGTAGCTGATAGTGCAATGCCACCATGACGGAAGAAGTTAAGTCGACTATCAAGTCTACCACCATCATCATCTGGGTTAAAGCTCATTGATACGCGAATGTCAGCTGATGATGTCAACTCAAGACCTTCTAGAAGGAAGATAATAGGATCACCTGTTGCACCTGTACCTGTATAGCCACTAAGTTGTGCTGTTTTCATTGATGTGACACGGTAATCAAAAGTACCATTTGGATCAACATCAAGCTCAACATCAAGCCAAGTATTAACACTCTCAAGTGGAATGTCAAATGTAGTAGCACTACCACCAAAATAAAGAGGTGAAAGAAGAGAAATATAACCTTGGAACTGCTCACGTTGGTTAACAGTAACGTTCTCAAACTCACCAACATCAGCACTCAATGTAGCAATGTCAGTTGCGTTCTGTATAGAGCGCGATTCATTACCACCACCACCAGATGACATCTCAGCAATCTTGCGAATGTCTCTTGTCTGACCTTCAAAGAGGTTCTTAATCTTAGCTTCTAACTCAGCCTTAAGAGATTTCATATCTCCTTGAAACTCTCTATCACCCTGTTCTGGGTTATAATCTTCTAATAGCTGACGCTCAAGATACTTAGCTGTTTCTGATAATTCCTCTTCAACTACTTCAAGAGCTTCTTCAGCCTTCTCAACAACAACTTCTTCTTCCTCTACAATAACTTCTTTGTTCTTTGCTTCTTCAACTCTTTTATTACTCTCCTCAACAACTTCATCAAAATTCATCTTAGCCTTAGCTGCCATTGCTTTAACTTGATTATCAAGTGCACCTACAATAAGGTTTGTAACAGCATCTGTCTTGGCTTGCTTAGCAGCTTTCTTTTCCTCAATGACCTTCTCACCAGCAGCCTTCTTAGACTCTTCAAGAACATTATAGAGACTATCATTAAGACATACTCTTGGCGTCTTACTTTCCTCAACACGTACAAGCTGCTTAGAAGTAGTACCTTCAATAGTAAGCTTTGTTGATGCTACAATAAAGTCATCACCTTCCTCAATGGCTTGCAATACTGACTTTTCACCATTTGTAGTAGCATGGTAGAGGTCTTTATAGACGTTATTAAGTGACTCAACATAAATGATATTAACATTATCATCGCAGTGTTCTACTGGAAACTCAGTATTAAGTGTTTTGACCATACACTTATTTAATCACCACCCTCTAGATTACAATAGAAGTATACACTTTATTACTACTTCTTCTTTTTACCACTCTTCATGTTAGCACACCAGTGATACATCTTACCCTTTTCACCACTATACTTCTTAGCTTTCTTACGTAACTCTGTTACAGAGCCTTTACAACTAGCACCTGCTTTCTTGACACGGCCAGGTTTACTCTTACCCTTGACTTTACCGTCAGCGTAATTCTCCTCAAAGTACTCTCTAAACGAATTCATTACTTACCACTTTTTACAGCTCCAGTAACCAGCAGAGAACTTACTCTTCTTCTGGTCACACTTATGACGTGCACGGAAAGACTTACGAGCTTTAGGATTGCTCTTCTTGATCTTCATGTTTGGATCACCGAAGCGAACAACCTTCTCTTTACCATTCTCGCAAGCCTTAACAACAAACTTCTTAGAACCACCAGATGTACGACGAGGCTTATTGCACTTCATACGATCTTTATCAATCTTACCTTCAGCATCTTCTGCTTCATATTGATCAATGTAGTTGGAGTAAGTATCTTTGAAGTGACCATACTCTGGATTCTCTTCACAACCACAAGTCTCACAGTCTTCTACCTCTTCATCAGAGCAACCACAAGATTCACAGTCTTCTACTTCCTCATCAGAACGCTTACCCTTCTCAAGCTTATTACCAGCCTTTACAGCAGCCTTATGTGCATCAGAGTTACCGTGAGCACTTTTACCACCACGCTTCTTCTTTGCGTTAATATTAGCCCAAAGTCCCTCATTGTAGAGAGACATATATTTTTCGAAAGACTCGTTAAACTGCATGCATATATTTATGCCTTAAGAGCCATTTCTAAAGCAACTATACACGCAAAAGCGTTAATTTCTTTATCAACAACGAAAGCAGACTTATATAAATGATCAGCAATGATAGTAATCATCTGCTTCTTCTTAAACTCATCGATAGGCTGACCATATAGATAGTCTAACAAGTTAGCAAGAAGGGTATCATAGTCACCTTGAAAGCGATCTTCGTTCTCAATAAGATATTTCCTTACCTTAATCGAGTCTTCTTTGAGTCCTTGCGAGACTGCCTCAAGAAGTTCACTGTCACTCCCGCTGCTATCAATAAACAACTCCCCATCAACAACTGACTTTTGGAGCTCGTTGATAGTTTTTCGGAGGTCAGGGAATGTTCTTTTAACCAACTGACCAAATTTAATTTTCTGTTCATCACTTACTGTTACGTTTTCTTGTTTTAGTATATTGAAGCAACGTTTAGCTGCTTGCTTGATCTCAGGTTTAAGATCGATTGATTGACACCTTGACTGAAGAGCTGGGATGATCTTATGCTTATAGTTAGCAGTAAGAATAAAGCGACAGTACTTAGCGTACGTCTCCATAGTATTGCGTAGCGCAGCCTGTGCCTGAGGGGTGAGTCCATCAGCCTCATCTAGAACTACTACCTTAATACCACCGTCAAATGACTTAGTCTGAGCGAAGTTAGTAATGTTATGTCTAATGACATCAATACCTGACTCATCAGAAGCGTTAATGTATAAGAAGTTACATCCTAGAATATCATTAACAATGATACGAGCAAGAGTAGTCTTACCAGTACCAGGACTTCCTACGAATAGCAAGTTAGGAATCTCATCCTTAAACTGACTAACAACTCTAAGAGAGCCTTCATCAAGAATGAGATCATCAAGCTTAGCTGGACGATACTTCTCAACCCAAATCTTATCAAAATCAACCATAACTAATTATATTAAAGTTCCTTACTTACCAGATGAACCAAAGCCCTTCTCACCACGATCAGAGTCAACTACATCACCTTCAACCACAATAACATCATGGTTAGTATATACAACAAACTGAGCAATGCGGTCACCTGCCTTACCTTCATAATCTTTATCAGTAAGGTTATAAAGCTTAACACCTGCATCACCTCGATAACCCTCATCAATAATACCAGGATGAGGCATAATACCATGCTTAAAGCCAAGGCCAGAACGACCTTCTACCTTAACCCAATAACCAGGTTGAATAAAGGCAAACTTAAGTCCTACACCTACAATAGCAGAGCCTCTTGCTGGAATAGTAAAGTCTTCAATACAAGTAACATCCATACCGGTATCGCTATCATGATTCTTACCAGGTAGTACAGCGTCTACATGAGTCTTTTCAAATTGTAGTAACATATAATCATATTATGGCATAAGAATGGCAATAATCAACTAAAGGTTGCAAAGTAATGTTTGTAGATTAAATATGTATATGGAAGAGTATGATCCAGCATTTGACCCTAACGGGGGTAATGAAGTTGATGGTGCAGTTGATGACATCCTATCTCAGTTGACTACCCAACATCACTCCATTACAAGGCAAGAGAAGTCTAAAGAAGAGATTCCTGAAGTTGAAGAGCTTGAAGAGTATCTTATTAAGAAGACTGCTAAGCTTATTGATACTACTCTAGATGCTGTTGATAATGTTAAAGACTATATCTCATCTGCACCAGAGAACAGAGATGTTGCTTCATTGGCTGAGCTTATGAGGTCTGCAAATAGCTCTATTGAGACAATGCAGAAGATTCATGCTAACAAAGCTAATAATGAAGCACGTAAAGAGCTTAAAGAGATGGATATTGAGTCTAAGAAGCAACTTAATATAGCTGACAATCAGACCAAGCTTGTAATGTCTCGTGAAGAGCTAATGGAGGCTATGTTGAAGGCTCCAGAGCCAGAGGAAGACAAAAAGAAGGACGAAGACGTTATTGATATTTAGAATATACCCTTTAACCAAGATGGGGTAGTAGCAAATTTAGTTCCGACACCCCATGTGCGCGTGTATTGTGAACTTAGGTTATGTGCACTGAAGGCAATATCAATATGGTGGTTACCTTTCATATAACCTGGTCCAGAACCAAAGCTTTCAATACCTAACCTCTTACAAAGTATAGCAAACTTCTTCAAACGGTCAAGATGGGCTCCATTAGTAGATTTTAATTGAACACCATTATCAAAGATTTTAATATCAGCAGCATATCCATCATCGTGTCTCACTGAACCAGTTCTTACAGCCTTACCACCAGGGAGGCGCCATACACCTTCTTTATCTACCACTGCACCTTTTGATTTTGCTTCTGCTTTAGACATTTGACCGGAAGAGAATACTTTAATCTTATATCCTGACTCGGCACTAATTTGTTCAATTATTTTTAACAATTTAGGATGTGGCTTCTGATTTCTGATCCCACCTAGTTCGAAGACTACATTTGAATCACTAATAGGAGCTATACCTGTTTCAAGTTGCTCAACTGCTGCTGATACATCCTCACTTGTTACAACCGTCTCATCTCCACCAATTGCCTCTTTAATCCCATCAAGTGGACCTGTACAAATTCTAACTTCAAGCTCATCAACGTTAGGGTCCGTAAAGACCTTATTTACTCTTGTCCATTGCGTACCTTCAATTGGCTGCTTTCTTGCTTTACCTGTGGAAGCAGCTTTTAACCTGCCGTAACCAAACGACTTGAGGAAGTGGCTCCATGCACCCATTGTAAAGTCAAGATTAAGCTTTGACTGACTATTGCTATCAATAATCTTATAATATTTATAATCACTTGACGACCCAACTGGTCTTGCTGCAACAAAGAACTCATTATTAAGCTGTGGATCTTTATATGAAGCCCATAAGTCTTTACTACTTATATTTGGATCATTTAAGAACTCTCTAAATAAAGCTTTACTAATAGCAACACCATCATTAAGAATCTTAGTTTCAGGTGTATTGAAGAGAGTCTCCATACCTGCATCATCAAGCTGATGTTTAAATCCAGCTGCATAGTTACCTGGTTGAGTTGTTTTACCATATTTCTCTATCTCATTAGTTGACACCTCATCACCATTAAGAGCTCGTTTAATGAAGTCTAAGTTAGTACCATATATGGAATTGCCAATACGGTAGCTTTGACCAATATTGCCTACTCCTTGAAGTGTTAGCACATCATTTGGAGTAGCATCATAACCTTCATACCACAATGTCTTTGTCTCTTCATCAATAAGAGAGGCAAAAACAGAGTAGTTCTGTCTATTTCCATTTCCCTTTTCAGCAAGAAGATAAGACTTAGATACTTTAACATCACCTTTAGTTATACCCTTACCTAATGCAACAGTATTAGATCTCAAGTTATCACCCGGCTTACTTGTTGTTGTTTGTTTATCTAAGTTATAGCTATTAGATCGACCTGATCTATCTGCAACACCAGCAGAGTTTGAATCATACTTCCTACCATTAACAGTACCTACTCTTGTACCAATTGGACGAGACATGTTGTTCTCATATGGATTGTATCTATACTTAAACTCAAATCTATTAAAGCATCCACCAATATCCTCTTTGATCTTAGCTAATACATTAGAAGAAGCAGCTGAGTAGTCAAAATATGACTTGACATCAGGACTATATCTGAAGAGCTTAGCAGGGTCTCTAAATGATTTACCTTCCTGTACTTTTGATGCTAGATCAGCTAAGTTCTTTTTGCCTGTTAATACATCTTGCGTATTTTCAAATGCCTTATTCGCTACACCAACAACCTCAGTAAAAGCATTTGTAAAAATTCCTGGTATGCTGTTGGTAATAGTCTGATCAAGACCATCAATCATATTAGATATAGATGTGGATCCTTTACTATCTACATCATCACCTTCACCTGTAGTGTTACCTTCAAAAAGCTCTAAAGAGCCCATAGAGTTATCAGAGGACCTTGTAGAAGCTGTCTGCGCCATGCGACCAATACTATCTGATGTCTCTTGGAATAAATTACAAGGAGAGTTTAAGCAGTCTTTGAGAGCATCCTTAAGCTTGTCTTGAAATTCATCACCAATACCATCAAGATTATCCCACCTTCCTCTCATCTCCTTGATAGAATCAGCAAAGACAGGATTATGTTTTATTTTATGCAAGTAGAACTCAATTGTAGAAGGATCTAACTGATTTGAGTTAAGAGTGAGATCTTGCACAAAAGTAGGAGCAGCCTCTGTATTACCAGTAATTGCCTTGTTAAAGTCAAGAGCAAGGTTAATATCAGTCTGCCATTCAGGAGCATCAACTATATCACAGAAAGGAGTATTATACTTTAAATGCTCTCTGCTTATAGCAACACTCTGCAACTTCTCAGCAAAGTTATTTCCATATATAACCATTATTTATTAATTGTAATTTGTTGGAGTACTGCTCCTATAGCACCAGGCTTAATGTACTTATACTCAGTAGCAGCCTTTGCCTTAAATATATAGTCTGGTTTGTTCAAAAGGTAAACTGACCACCACAAATTAATTGTACCATATATCTGATAAGATAATGTTGTCCATGGCGTATCACTCTGAAGTCTAATTGTATCTACAACATCATCAGAAATGTTCTCTGGGAAAATTATCTTATTAAGAAGGTTATAGAAGTAAAGGTCAGTGTCACCTGTATCAATAAGATTAACCTTAAAGATATTTTCATACATATCCTTTGACAAAGATGACAAGTCATCTACCTCATTCTGTTTTGAACCATTTATTATTGTACTCATTTATCTTGTTGCTAATGGTGGACCTACTACCTCCGCTTTAGGTGCGTCACCTATTGATACTCTATTACCTTCAACACTCGTACTAAATGTATCAGATAACATTGTGTTACCATACTCACCAATAAGAGAAGTGAAGTTAAGCTTCACCTGATAGGCCTCTGGAACAGTAGTTGTAATTTCTTTACTGCCAATAGTACCCTCCCCGTTGCCAGATGGTACTGTTACAACTGCCTTTCTTAAAGTACCTACAAAATCAACTGACATACCACTTATATAAGCATATGGCATAGAGAACTGACCAGGTACACTAACGGTATAAATCTTTGGTGGTGGTGTTCTTGTAAAGGAAGTCTTATATGGCTTGTTCTGAAATGCTAGTAACCATAATAGTTCATAGTTCTGTTGAATAGGTGAAACAGTACCTCTCCTAACTGTATTAGAAAGAGGAAACTCTATTACCTCTGTTCTACCTTGCGTTACTCCTTGAAAGTAATTAGGCTTCTCAATGTATACACCTGGTTGTGCAAAGTTAACAGCCATTGCCATACTATCAGCTGTGTTAATAGCTTCATCAGCCTTCGAGCCTAACGCCTGTCCTAACTGACCAGATGCGTCTGTACCAAAACCTTCACTTAACGACATATCATTTGAACCATATATTGGCAACCTATAATGAAAATCAGTTTCCTTAGTAAAGTAGATACCTTCGAGAGACTTGAGATTATGCTGATCGAGTAATAATCTATCTTCTGTTGAACCTGCAAGACTTTCAATAGCCTCAGATACCAATTTAATCTTATTAAGAAGAGGATTACTTTTACCGCCTTCTTCCTTACCACCTTCATTTGCGGCACCTAAGAGTGATGTAACCCAGTCACTCCCAGCAAGAGCTTCGGCAGTTTTACCTGCAGCATTTAGATAATACATACCACCACTAATAAGGGAGCTTAAAAGTTGCTCTCTTTCTGTAATAAAACAGCATGGTATTCTATTAAGAGCCGTTGGTGTTGCTTTTGGACCTGCATACCAGCTGAAATCATTAACAACATCAATAACCTTTGTATAAGGTTTAAGTACAGGTTTATTGTCTGTATTATTTGAACTGATGCCCAGCTTCTTAAGAAGATCATCCTGATCTTTTTGACCAAAATCTACAAAGCTAGTACTACCCTCAAACGTTGATACTCCACTAGTGTTTATTAATACCGTACTCATTATTCAAAAAATTCTTGTGCTAGTGGTGCATTGTTAAAAGACAGGCCCCCACTTTGACCTAAAGATTTAATACCTTCACGAATCTCTACTAATACATTAAGTTGTTGTGCATTGATACTAGCAATAGATTTCATTACTTTAGAGTTACCATCAAGCATCTTATCAATGGGACCACCACTCTTTGCAGCTAATAAAGAATCCTCATCATCAATACGAGTCGCTCTACCATTCTGATAAATAATACCATCTTCAACCTTCGGTGTGCCGGCACCGTAAAAACCATATCGTTCATTAGGAGATACATAACCATTGGCACGTGCCATTATATCTTGTTTCTTGAGCGCCCATTCAAGTTTTCTGTCCTTTAAGCTACTTCCATCTCGCGATTTATGAGCCAATAGAGAGCCTGCGATCACATCTTCTGCAGCCTCACTATTAAAAAGCGGGTTGTTTTTGAGTAATGGGCTATTTTTAAGCCCATCCCTAATTCTCGCTGCAGCGACGCCGGCGACTAACACAGACTTTACTACAACGTCGTTAGATTGTGGTATGTTACCTTCTTTACTTTTGCTATTGCTCTTAGGATTCTTAGGATCCTTAGGACCGCTAGTGCTGGGATTAAGATCCCCAAAGAATACATCAATCAACGTACCCATTTCAGCACCAAGTTGTTCAAAGAAAGACATCTTTTTAGTGGCAAGGTGCTTATTTAGATTATTGAGGCCCTCGCCGTTATATTTTTTAAAGTCATCCTCACCTTTATTCTCATTACCATCCAGCCATTCATACGTGGCGATACCCTTACCAAATACAACACCATCAACTACCTCACCAGCCAAATCTCCATATTTAAATGATAAAAATCCTAAAGCTAAATTTTTGATTCCGGAGAGATAATTGTCAGCTTCAAACTCTCTATAGGCTACTCCCCACCTATATAATCCACCGATAATAGGTAAGTAGCGTAGCTTACGGCTTAATGTGAACCATATTTCACTACCAGCACTTCCAAGAGGCGTCTTACCTTGCTTAATATCGTCTTCGTTCTTCGATGTATCCTCATCATCAGAGTTTTGAAACTCCCGCCATATAATAAAACCATCTAACACAATACTTGCTATGTTGCCAACTACAGGGATAAGATTAATTAAACCAGAAAGTAGATTTAATCCTCCACCCACATAGTCCGGATTCGGTTTGGTAAAATCCATATAGGCTAAAGCAAAGCTTGCAATTGTACCAATAAAAGGTAAGAAGCGCATCGCTTTTAACAGAGGCTTACCAACTAAACCAGCCAACTTAGGGAAGAGTTTAAGACCAACTTTACCAAGTACTTTAGCTGCTACGATCATTCCTTTTCCCACAACAACCCCAACATTAGGTAATGTCTCACCAAAGAAATTCTCCAATCCCAGCATTATTTCATCCCAAAACTGAGCAAGACCTGCTGCAGCAAGAGCCGCTAGAGCAGCCGTTCCGAAACCACCGCCGCTACCATCACCACCAGCTCCTGCAGCCTGTTGCATTGCTGCAGTACTACCGACCTTTCCAACAGGTACCGTATCCAATTGACCAGTCTCTGGACCAGGATTAACGACTTTCTTCATAATACCGAAGATCTTCTCATAACGAGAAACTTCAGCAGGTGTTAAGTGAGGTGATACTTTACCTTCACTATCTTTAATCACACCTCTTTTGCCACCCTTATTAGCAAGGGCGCCTATCATTGTAGCAAATGGATTAGAAGTATCTTCTGGCACACTAATATTTAATCATTAGATAGGAAGCTTGCATCAATTTCTACAACTACTTCCTCAGCAACAGTCAGAGATTTATCGATAATCTCTTTAACACCACCAATATAATTAATAATCATATTATTAAGCGCGAGTGGTAGATTATTAACAAGTTCTACCCTCTCATGAACACTAATGTCAGTAAACTTAATAACATCTTCACCGACAGCAACTCTATCGATGTACTTTATAGATTCATATGCTATAACAATATCTACACTCTGCTTAAGCTTATCATCCACAGATTTAAACTTAGCAAATTCAACGGCAAGCTTAGCTGCAGCTTCGTTATCTGCAGCAAGAGTAGGTACCTTCACACTTACCTTAATCTCATCATGTTCAATATCCTGACTAAGCTTAATATCCTCCATGTTAATCGGCTTAGCATCATTAAGATCATACTCCTTATCCTCTACCTTAATCTTAGAGCCGATCGACTCTTTACGAAGAGCAATAAAGATAGCAGGCTTATCAATAATAAGAAATTCTTCCTCACTCACAGCGTTATCAATAATAATATTATTAGCAGCAATTGATCTTGTAATAACACCATCAACACCCTCAAACGCTGTACGAAGCAACGCCTTTTGCTGTCCTACACTTGCGAGCTTAAACTCCACACTCTTATCGATAGAGGGAACTTTAACTTTAACAGTATTTGCATCATTAATATCTTTAAGCTTATTCAAGAAGCTTTTAGCAGTTGAACTCATACAGTTATTTAATTACTGCTGCTTCTTTTTCAACTGATCATTCTCTTCTTTAACTCTCTGCTGATGAGTGTTCATTATGATACGTGACTCGATTGGAGACATATCGAAGAAAAGACTGCTACCGGGCATGATTGTATTCTGAAAAGAGTAAATCATCGTATAAAAGCCTTGAAGATCTGTACCATATAAGCTGGATATAAACTCTAATACATTATTTGCCATTAGATTGATGCGAGTTGCTTCTAATCCTATTTCCTCATTACCTTCGATAAGATCAACATTAAGTAAGTTATCTTGTATAGTAAGGAGATAATGTTTAGCATGATTAAACACAGAAGCAGGTAGATTGCTCAACACCTCCTCACGAACTGTGTCATCTAATTCATTATAGTCAATTGATTCATTACCAATCTGAATATGCTTGATTGTAGCTATTAGAAGATCATCTACATTCTCGTAATGTGTTAAACATGGTAGGTCAAACGTAATCTCAATACCGTTAATTTGTACTTTAGTCTCTAGATCAACATAACTAGATTCGATCTTATCAAGCATAGATGCAACACTAACTTTTATAGATCTATTATCGATTGTCAAGGTTATATCAGGTTCGATAAATGTCATTCTCAAATAGATGAGTAGATATATTCTATCAACTATGTTCAAGTCAGGTCTTATAAAGAGCTCGTCAAAGAAAGCACCAAGACCGACAAAGTCCTTATTTTGCGCAAACTTAATAATAGAGAGATACTCAGAGTTCTTAAGCTCTCTAACTCTAACCTTTTTACCTGATGGTAATACTACTTCAATACTAAATTCCATTTAACACTCCTCTTGGAGTATTTAATTGGTAATGTGCAAAGTTCCAGTTAACTGTTCTAGTTATATCAGATAAGGACTGGTCACTATAACTAAACTTATCACCATCTACATTAATAGGTACACAGTCATAAAAGGTATGCATCTTACGAATACCATACTCTACCGGATCATTACTACGTCGACGCTTATTCGACTCACCAATCTTATCACCATACTTCTCAGCTGTGCGAGAATATTGAATTATATCAATATTACATTTAATGTCTGGTTCATTATCATCTTCAATTAAACCAGCATATGCACAAGCTATAACCCAAGGTTGTATGAAAAAAGAAAATACGTCTCTGTTAGTTTCAAGAAAAGATATTTGCATACTATGAGATTCATTGGTACGCTGAGCATATTGCATAGCTTGCATGCCACCACTTCCAGGAGTAGCTAGCTCATTAATACTCAACAATGTTGATGGTAGACTAACATCTTGTGCAAGAAGAAAGCCAGAATCAAAATCAGACACTCTATCAAAAAGGTCTTTATCAACCTTATAGGTCCTTGGTCTATAGATGTCTAAGTAGTATTCAATTGCGTTACCGACATTAACCATAGCTCCACTGCCAGTACGAGCTGAGAAGTTAATCCCCCAAATGTTCTTAAGAGGGATGTCGTTTGTCCAGTCTTGATGTAGACGAAGACGCTTTCGAATAGCATTAGGCATTTAGATTAACGCTCTTTTGTGTAGAAGTGGTACGAGATAGTAGCGTCAACGCTAACTGTAGCACCTGTACCGGAAGCAATCTCATAGCCAATAGCATTAACATTGCGAAGAGAAGCACCTACAAGCTTATATTCAGTGATAGGCTCAAGGTCCTTATCAAGCTGAGCAAGTTGAATGAAGAAATCATCATCAGGAGTACCATACTCACCAGTGGATGTCTGATCATCAAAGAGAGAGCGGGAAGCTTGTTCAAAGTAGTTACGAAGTGAACTCTCACCATCAAGGTAGAAAGAAAGGTTATAACCGTCAGAACCAGGATAAGTAACAGCACCTGGAACGTTCATGTTAAGACCCATATAAGGTACAGCAACGTTGCCGATTGTACGGCCTGGAAGCTGAGCTGTCTTAACATATACAAGGTCGCTTTCAGAGAGAGCTGGTACACCTTGCAACTGCATCTGAGTTACACGGAAAAGAAAATCACGGCTGAAGTCTTTATCAGCTGCGGTACGATAGAAGTTTTGGATATTTTGTGATACTGGCATTGTACTATTATTTATGCTCTCAGCACATAAAAAGAGAAGGTCTTGCGACCTTCTCTTGTATAAAGTTAAATTTTAATGTGTTTAGCGGTAGTGTTCAGCAGCACGCTCTTCGGAATCACGCTTATCAAGAATAGAATGTACAATATCTTCCAATTCTTCTTTTTGTTTGCTATTAAATCCAGCTTCACCTTCTGCAACTTCAGTAGAAACATTCTTTAGTCTAACGCTAGCTGGCGCTTCTTTTCCTTCAAACCTACAGGCGGGGGC
>JAAHTH010001578.1_pt1 | contig 19317 bp, 13 predicted proteins | sample 6116091 | NCBI WGS metagenome assembly JAAHTH01 (sample SAMN13939990, study PRJNA603662) | sponge metagenome | isolation source: marine sponge | host: Mycale hentscheli | place: New Zealand | collected 2006 | reverse complement strand
GACTGCGAAACCTTTTTGCTTTTCCGCTTCCCCCTTATGTCGGGTATCAACCCGTATGTATTTTCCACCGAGTATCCTGGTAGCCTCCAGCCAGGGGCGATAGCCTTCGATCGCCAATTTTCGAATTTTCGCATCCGGTGAATCTACCGCATTTTTGCTTCGGCATAACATCATCGTATTGACTGCGCCCAAATCATCAGAGCGTTTTCTAAGCTGTTTAAAAAACGCAGTATCATTCCCTTTGTCTTCGATGTGGCCATTAAAATACTCCAGTGCCTTGATTCCAGTTCCCTCGACCACTGTCTTGGGAAAATCAAGAATATTCATCTCACCGGAACGAAGTTGCCGGTTAAAGGAATACTGTTGTACGGCCAGCGTCAACCAATCAGCCTCGACCACGTTCTGGAATTTTAACAACCTGCCCCGAACTCGGCCCAGGGGCGAAGTAATCCATGCGAGTCCCGAAGCTACACCCAATTTTAAAACTCTTCGACGATCCATTTCGCTCTCTGATTAACAATTAAATTAAATATTCTAATGCGACTCAACCAATGTGGCATCGGTTGAAGCCGATTGCAAATTGTTTCTTCGATCTTCACTCCAAGTTTCAAACGCGGCTCTTCGGCAGAGAGCGGCAAGGCAAGCATTTTCTAGTGATCCAAGACCTTACTAAAATAGCCCCATAACTTGGCGTCAAATCCCACTTCTGGCTGATCCCCCAGCCGAACCATCACTAACTGCCGATTAGGCACCACATATAGTTTTCGACCTAAAGCACCCAAGCCTGCTACCATGTCCTCAGGAGCATTGGAATTTAACGGACCTTCACGAAGTCGCCCCGCCCGAAAGGCGTTAGACTTTCCATTTAGCCACCACAGGTAACCATAGGCTGGATTCAATGGTTGGGACGACTCCAACATATCCCGCATGTAACTTTTATTCTTGACCACGGGCTGACCCTCCCAGTCACCATTAGCGAGGACCAACAATCCCAGCCTTGCCAAATCTCGTGCTGAAGTAACCCAGCCGTGGTGATTCGTTTTTGGATCAGTCTTTGCAAATCGTCGTACTTTCCAAGTCGAATTTTTCATCTGTAGAGGGGACAGCCACTGTTCGGTGAGCGAGTTTCGATCGAGGCCGGAAGCTGCCTCCAACACGTTCATTAGTTGCGAATAAGCATTAGTATTATACCTCCACCGCCTCTCCGGCTTTGATTGAAATTTTAATTGGTCAGTCAATCCCGACGACATCGAAATTAAATGCTTTAAAGTAACACTCGACTCTTCTGCCACTGATGCATTAGACCAGCCTTCCTTCAGGTACTTTGTAACCGGTTCGTCGAGCTTGACGAGATTTTTATCCAAGGCAATTCCCAGCAATATCGCGGCCAAGCTCTTTTGCACCGAGGCCACATCCTCCAAGGCGTGACCGTCATCATCTTTTCCATAGACTTTTGCTTGATATTTTCGAGAACCAGCTACATCCCAATACCGCTCCACCACGATCTGGCCGCGCCATAAAACGACTAGAGCAGATGATTTCTGTTCTCCTGCATATCGCAACATGTCGTTTAAGGCTGCTTCGTTCCAGCTGACTTCGGCAGCGGTCACTCGCTTCCAATCCGAATCACTTTTTGGAAAAAAAAACGTGGCGGCAACCTGACCTTGATCGCTTGATTCCTGAGCATCCGCACAACAACTGAACGAAACAAGGACGAGTCCGACGAAAAAATAAGCTCGCAAATTGCGACGGTAATCTTTGAAATCCAACATTTAATTAATTTCCAAATTCAGATAACCCATTCCCTGATCCAAATCACGAACCGATGGGCTGCTCCATCTTAGTTGGGTTTGTTACTGCCTCTCAACCAATCTCGATTAAATTTCTGCAATCAAGTCTTCTCTTTTTATTTTTATTTCAGCGACTTAACGAAAGCTCCCACAAATTATTCCATTGCATTCGCTTAGGGAAAATGGAAAATGAGGCGATTCCAATCAACACAAACTAACGAGCCGACCATGCACTCCAAGTTATTATTGTTCTTTTTTTGCTTTTGCGTCGCCACACCCGGATTTAGCCAGGTTTTGCCCGAATATGATCTCGGCGGGGCAAGCAAACCAAAGCCGGATCTCACTTTTCGCAAAGAAAACCAATACAAGCGTGTCCACCAATCGTCGTTAAGGCTTATTCTTCGAGATCAAATCGGTAAGACACAAACCTTCTTGGAGCAATATTTGACCGACCATCCGGGTGACGCGGAAACGATGTACATGCTTGGAATCCTGCACGGCCAACGGAATGAATTAGCGAAGTCAGAAAACTATATGAAGCGAGCGATTGCAGCAGGTCTTCCAGAGGGACGTCTTATCGCAGGGCCGCGGGAAATGCTGAAACCACTCGCAAACTCTGAACTCATCAAAGCTCTATCAACCAAGTACGATCACGAACCAGTTCATGGACCGCTAGTTGGAAACGTTACCGACTCCACCGCTTCATTTTGGGTTCGTACGGGTAAAGTCTCGAAGGTAAATGTCCAAATTATCGACCCGGCCTCAGGTAAAAAAGTTGGTCTCAGCGACGATGTTCAATCTCGTTCGAGCGAAGATTTCACTGCTGTTGTGAACGCGTCGTCTTTAGAGCCCAATCACGAGTATCAGTATTCGATTCTAATTGACGGCCAACCCAGCCAGAAAAAATATTCCTTTCGAACCTTACCGCGCAAAGCAGAAGCTTCGAAATTTGTAATCGCTTTCGGAGGCGGTGCAGGTTATGTGCCTGAGAATGAGCGAATGTGGAACACAATTGGCGAATTCGATCCTCAAGCAATTCTCTTACTTGGCGATAATGTTTATATCGATGACCCTGAATCCGTCATCATGCAGCAATACACTTACCAACGGCGCCAGTCGCGGCCCGAGTGGAGAAAACTGACCGCCAGATCACCTGTTTTCACGATCTGGGATGACCACGATTTCAGTACCAACGACAGCTGGGGGGGAGCCGACATTGATACCCCTTTTTGGAAAAAGGACTGGGTGTTTCCAATCTTTCGGCAGAACTGGGCAAACCCTGGATATGGTGGTGGAGATCAACAGCCAGGGTGCTGGTACTCGTTTTCCATCGCGGACGTCGATTTTATCATGCTCGATTGTCGCTACTACCGGACCTCTCCAAAAATCAAGCCCCGTTCCATGCTCGGTGACGTTCAAAAGAAGTGGCTTAAAAAGCAACTTCTGGAATCAAAAGGAACTTTTAAAGTCATTTGTTCTTCAGTCCCATTCGATTTTCGCACCAAGGGAGACAGCAAAGATACGTGGAATGGATATAAACAGGAACACGAAGAATTGCTGAGCTTTATTGAGTCCAACAAGGTTGAAGGGGTCGTATTAGTATCTGCTGACCGACATCGGTCCGATGCCTGGAAAATTGAAAGACCCAATGGTTACGACCTCTATGAATTCAATTCCTCTCGACTTACCAATCAACACATCCATCCACGAATGGAAAAAGCAGGCGCGATTTTCAGCTACAACGATCCACAGTCATTCGGATTGGTGACCTTTGACACCACACTGGATGACCCGCAAGTAACCTACGAAATCGTAAATATTGACGGAGAAAAACCACACTCGCTCACGGTAAAGCGAAGTGAATTAAAGTGATCTCAGCGACGCTTCACATAATTGACCGTATCGAGAATCACCTTCCCGTAATTCTTGGTTGACTCAAAATGCGGACTGATGGCGATCACGCGCCCTTTTCCAAACAAAGACTCCACCACGGCCGGTGTGTTGACCATCGTATTTTTTTGAGCTTCATAAATTCCATTTTCAGTTCGAAAATGTGCGAGCGTCGAGAACTCTGGAAGGTCTGGCCGGTCGCCTCGAGAGAGAATTGGCCCATTCTGGTAACGAATCGAATGAGTTCCCGAGATGCCGAGAATTGGCTTACCGAGCTGATTTACCTCCACTTCAACATTCGTCGCTTTTCCGCGATACCACATCGATTTTGAGCCGAGCTCGGGAATGTCCACCATCACATTAAACACCTTCGCATTCATCAGATTCAATGACCATTGATAATGAGATGAACAAAGATAGGCCCCGGCGCAGATTCCAATAACTCCACCCCCGGACTTAACATAATTGCGGATGACCTCCCGCCCCTCCGGACCAATTGCCTTTCCCTGTGCACTGCCGGATCCACCCGGAAAAATGAGCACATCTAGCTGTGACAAAACTTCCACTTTGACATCGTCCGGGCCAAAAACCGTCGCGACTAAATGATCGGCTGGATCTAAAACCCGCATCACCTTTGATTCGCTCGCTCCCGCATCATCAAACACACCCACACGAAGACGCGCTGAACCCGATTGCGGCATCAAGCAATCGACTTGAGAATTTTGCAGCATTCCCAATTCCTGCAAAGCGGTCGAAACCATGATTCGATGCTGACGAGCCCGCTTGGAAATCGATTGATTCTTAAACGTCGTTTCCAGAATAAAACTATTGGCGCCAAGCTTTTCCCGGCCCGCCCTCGCAAGGCTGCCGACTACCGGTCCTGATCGATCTAATAAATCAAACTGAAGCGCTTCCGGGATTTTCTCATTCACCGCCATCTGTAACTTCGTTGCAAATTTTGTTTGATCAGGAAATGCGATCACACTTGAGCCAACCGACTTAGGATTGATCCGATGGAAGTCAAACCCTTCGTGCAAATCAAAAATCCACCCGGGACGTTCAGATTCAATAAATTTCCAAATCGCCTGGCAATGATCCGTTCGCGGCTTTGGTTGTTCGAGAGTTCCAAAATTTCGGTTCAGATCCCGCGCCTCACGGTCGTTCCGATGATCCGGCGACCATCGAATATTCGCCTCCACTCCCAAACGATTCAATTTGGGAATCACGATTAATTTACCGCGGTTAATTGGCCAATGACGAACCTGGTCCGCTGCTCGAAAACCCGCCGGTTCGTTCCCATGAATGCCGCCAACAATCAGCACTGTGGGGCCGGGGACTCCCGTTTCGATCACGTGCCACCGCGTCTCCCAAGAGGTTCCTGTCCCAAGTTTTCCTTCGCGCAATTTGGTTTTTGTTTGACCAGATGCTGCAGGAATACAGACCACAGATAACAACAACCAAATCAAAAGTCCATGGATTTTTAGATGATTGCCGTCCAACAAAAATCGACTGGACTGGGAAACGAGATTCATACCAATATTTCCATTTAGGATTTCTAAAATTGCGCAGAATTCAACGTTGATTCGAGAGGTTTACTCTTTGTATTGCTCTGGCTGAATCCAATTCAAGTCTTTCCAATAACCTGTATCGTTGGATTGCCGCAAACCGGGTGTAGATCGACCCTGACAAACGATTTCTGTAATTTTGTTTTCGAGGCGCTGCGCGATCGCTGGATTCTCTAACAGGACATCATTCTGCTCACTCGGATCTAACGCCAGCTGATAAAGCTCCCGTTTTCTTTTTCGATGCGGCAAGATTAATTTCCAATCACCGTCGGTGATCGAAAAACGTCCTGACGCAGAATGATTGATCAAAGGCACACGATGATGAACTGTTTCTGGCTGAGTTAAAAGGGATGCAAAGCTCTGGCTATCCTCCCCTGCATTGGCAGGTAATTCAGCTCCAATTAATTCCGCAATGGTCGCTAAAATATCGACTTGCCCAACCAACTCATTGGCGGTTCGCCCCGGATTCTTGATTCCATCGGGCCAGCGTATAAAAAACGGTACGCGATGCCCGCCTTCGTAAATATCTCTTTTGCCGCCACGATAATCGCCATTACTTTGGTGGTTGAACTCAGTAACACGATTCTTCCAGGAATTCTCCGGACCGTTATCACTCGTAAAAATTACCATCGTATTTTGATCGAGACCCGATGTTTTTAGGTAGGACAAGATTCGACCTACATGGTGGTCTGTTTCGATAACAAACTCACCATAACCTCCACACTCCCCTTGCCCCCAGAACTTCGGCAATGGGCAGACAGGATAATGGGGCGAGGTAAACGGGAGGTAAAGAAAAAATGGCTTGCCTGACGCAGAGCTCTCCTGTTTTGACTCCATCCAGCTAATGGCAACATCAGTAAATCGCGTTAAACATTGGTTATCAATGAAATCCGGGGCAACTTCCATCCCCAATTTTCCGAGCGCGGTTTGCGTTTCCCGTGGAGTGGCTTGATAAGGCGGTTCAATCCGATAATCCATGTGACGCTTGTTCGGTTTTTTAGCCGTATAAACTGTCGGTGGAACTTGAGCATACCGACCTTCAAACCAAGCCAAGACGCCGTAATTTAAGGACGCTGGAATCCCGAAGAAGTAATTAAAACCCTTGTCGAGAGGCATGTCTTGAACCGGCTTACTCCAATCCCGGGCTTGCGCAGTTCCGGGGAAGTCCATACCTAGATGCCACTTACCTACCATTGCCGTGTCGTAGCCCTGGTCGCGAAGCATCGAAGGAAGTGTCATCCTTCCATCGGCTATCAAACAATCGCCCTCCGCCTGCATCACGCCCGCCTTTTTCGACGTCCGCCAGCAATACCTCCCCGTCAGAAGGCCATAACGTGAGGGCGTACAAACCGTATCGCTTGAATGCCCGTTGGTAAACGCGATGCCCTCGCGTGCCAATTTATCCAAATTGGGTGTCAAAAATTTGGAATCGGGATTCAAGCAACTGGCATCACCATACCCTTGATCATCTGTATAGATGACGATGATATTTGGATTTTCCCCATACAGGCAATCGGGCAATAAAACCAGCATGAATGCGGCAGTTAATACCCAGAGATCTATTTTTATCATAGAAATTATTTCGGCATAAAAAGTCGGAATTGGCAATCGCAATCTAACTCAGTTTGCCGCTGAACTCAAATTTCTATTCAAATCGTAACCTACTCAAGGCCACAATTCAGGCGGTTACCGCGACCCATTTTTCAGTCACTTGTGCCAATTTTGCCAAAGCTTGCTTTTCGACCTGACACACACGTTGACGGGTCAAACCCATTTCTCGTCCAACTTCCGAAAACGATTTTCCGTCTCCGTCTCGAAATCCAAAACGAAGTGAGATGACTTCTCGTTCACGGGAAGTCAGAGACTGAGCCATCATTTTACGAATCCGTTGAACTTTTTCTTTTTCAATCGCCAACGACTCAGGTGCTGGACTTTCCTGGTCAGCGATTCCAGAGACAACGAAGCTCTCAGAAGCATCACCTGTACTGGAACGAATCCCTGGAGCGTCGAGCGAGCAGGTATCTCTTTGAACCTGAAAAAGGCGTTCGACATCTTTCACAGACATCTTTGCCTGGTCAGCAATTAACGAGATTTCAACTCCCGAGTTTTGCCCGGTAAACTCGAATCCCTGCTTTCTCATTTCCTCAACTTTTCTGGCGACCTTGCGATGAGACGCTCGAAAATTCTCCGGCACTCTGATGTTCCGTTGAAAATTAGCTATCGCTCCAAAAATCGCCTGCTTAATCCAGGGGGTCGCGTAGGTCGAAAATCGCACATCGCATTGATGATCAAATTTTGTGACTGCCTGAATCAAACCGCAATACCCTTCTTGAATCATATCCGAAAGGATTTGCGAGTTACCGCATAGTTTACGCGCCACCTGGATCACCAATCGCCCATTCGCCAGCATCATTTTTTGACAAAGCAACTGATATTCGCGGAATATTTTTTTAGCCTTCTTACCCTGAAACGGAGCTGATTCGAAACACTTCGGACGCAACATCAAGGTCTCAACGATCTCAATCGTTTTACGATGGCTCCATCTTCTTGTCTCCGGTTTATCCGCTCGCAGCTTAGTCGATAATTTTTCTAATTCACGAATGCTCGCTCGTAATTTTGGTTCTACTTTTTTCCGCTTTCGCGACTCACTTAAACCCATGTTGCAGATGGAGTCGACTCGGGAATTGCCTAACTTCCACTGTCGGATCAGACCAATCAAATGATCGAGGACGTCGGCTTCTTTTAAAGCTAATCTTTGAAACGCTTGGCGGTAACGAAAAATCTGCGTCGCCAATTGTCGTTCTTCTTCACGATCGAGCAGTCGTGAACTTGTTGTCAGATCAAATTCAACGCCACAACTGGATGGTCGTGATTGCCGTCTTTTTGAATTAACGCCTGGCCGCTTTGATTTTTCGGGGTTCGACGCAGATGATTGGGGTTGGGGAAATTTAAACCGAATCGGTTCGTTGACGATGATCGTCACCTGCCCGATACCCTTTCCAGTTCCTGGGATGCGGCGGCCATCGACGACCGGAAGCGCAAATTCTGAGGGTTCCCATTGATGAGACAACACCTCACTTTGGTGGTGGCGAAATGATCCGGTTAGCGACTGTTTCCCTGATTCAAGCATCTTCCCCTCCTACTGAATTGCCCTTGGATCCTAAGAAATGCAACCACCGTGCCAAACCGCACCAAATCCACTTAAGATTCGAACTTCGACATAAACCCCTAAAAACGTGGGCTTATGGGAAGGACTCATGATTGGCTTAGATTGCTGCCGCGCTTCCTAAATCCCCGCGCGCGGCATAATGCTACACCGCTCTCAGGTGAAACGAAATTTAGTGACACCTATTAGAATTCGGATTGCACTGCCCGTTTGCGGGGTAGAATAAAACAAGAGCCGATTGTGGTAACAGTTTCTGAAGCCGCGATCGACTAGCACACATTCCCATTGGCGTTGACTACCTCTCCGTCTGCACGAAACGATTCCACACAATGAAACTTGCTGCTAAATTGATTTTGCTGTTCATAATTGCAGTCTCCGCTGTCACGATTATGGCCAGCCAACTCGCCAGCATGCAATCTTTTGCTGGGCTCGAGAAACGCCACCGCGCGATTGCCTCTTCTGTCAATGCAAATCAGAAAACGTCCAAGTTCCAAACTGCTGCCAACACCGGAACAAATATTTATTTCGAAAATTTGGTCAGAACATTAGCCAACAATGGAACTCGCATTCGATGGACCTGGTTGGAAACGGAAATCCAGGATTCGGTAGTCGTTCGAATCGACCCATCCATCATTAAAAACGCTAATGGGCAGCCCGTTTCTACCATCGATACTGCCGACGGCGGCAAACGAAAGTATTTTACCTACGTCCCGGTAACCTTGGATGGTCGTCAGGGCGCTGTGGAAATTGCAACTCCTCTCAATGATCTTGATTCCCAATCTCGATCCAATTGGTTCACAGCAATTTTCATTATTGTCGCGACCGGTTTCATGTGCATTGGAGTCGTCATGATTGCCGGCGTACGCTGGATCGCCACACCTTTGGCGAGCCTTACAAACAAAATGGAACGTGTTGGAAAAGGTGATTTTTCCAGCGATCTTAAAATTCACGCCAATGACGAGCTTGGACAGCTGGCAGGTGCCGTGAATCAAATGTGTGATCGTCTTCGTCAACAACAGCAAACGATCGAAAAAGAAACGCACCAACGGATCGACGCAATCGAACAATTGCGTCATGCGGATCGATTAAAAACCGTTGGCCAGCTCGCCGCTGGTTTTGCTCATGAAGTTGGCACACCTCTCAATGTTATTTCCGGCCGGGCAGAGATGATCCTGAGTGACCCCAACCGATCGCCCGAGCAAATTGAAAAACATGCCACCGCAGTGAAGACTGAGTCAGAGCGCATCTCAAAAATCATTCAAAAATTACTGCATTTCTCACGACGAAGCCCAAGTCAAAAATCCAAAAACGATTTACGAGAGGTCATTCGCCACTCGGTCGAGCTGATCCAGCCTCTCGCCGACAAACAAAAAATTAAACTTACCGCGAACCTCCCCGCGACGCTTGCGGAAGCAAGTTTCGACTTCAATCAGCTCCAGCAAGTGATCATGAATTTGATCGACAACGCTGTTGATGCCTCGTCAGCGAACCAGACGGTCAGCATCTGTCTGCACCCTCAACCAATAGATGGCCAATGGAAAATTGAGATTATTGACCACGGTTCCGGCATTGAACAAAATCAACTGGACGTGATTTTTGAGCCATTCTTTACGACCAAGGAAGTGGGCTCGGGAACAGGACTAGGGCTCTCGATTGTTCACGGAATCATTGAAGAGCACGGCGGCAGTATCGATTGCCAAAGTGATTCGGAAAAAGGAACAACCATGACAGTTCGGATTCCAATTAATCAGGCGATCGTTGATGAGACGGAAATGAATGTTACAACCGACGATCAAACAGATTAATCATTCACTATTCGTCTTTTTCTTTGAGGCGGCGGTATAGCGTCTTTCGGTCCAAGCCGAGTACCTTGGCCGCTTCCGTTTTGTTGCCTCCGGTTCGTTCAAGCACATATCTAATGTATCGCCGTTCGATCACTTCAAGGGAATCAAGCGGCTGGTTATCACCTTCGTCGATCACTAGTTGTTTCGGTTGATAGCTTGAAATTTTTACCGGTAAAACATCTGAACTGATGGTCGCCTGTTGCGTCAACACGATCGATCGCTGGACTATATTTCGCAATTCTCGAACATTTCCAGGCCAATCATATTGAAGGAATTGATGAAGCACTTCATCGTCAAACCCATCCACATTTTTATCCATCGATACCGCAAATTGCTTGAGAAAGTAGTTGGCAATTAAAAGGACATCGGTCCCGCGACTTCGAAGTGGTGGCACAGCGAGTTCCAGCACATTGATTCGATAGTACAAATCTTCCCGAAATGTTTTCTGCTCGATTGCAGTTTCCAGATCTCGGTTGGTTGCCGTGATCAAATGAACATCAAACGGCTGTTCTGATTTTCCTCCAACGGGACGCACCGTTTTTTGTTCGAGAGCCCGCAACAGCTTGGGTTGCATCTCGATCGGCATCTCACCGATCTCATCTAAAAATAACGTTCCTCCATTAGCTTGCTGGAACAGCCCGACACGATCTGCCTTCGCATCAGTAAACGCACCTTTCACGTGGCCAAACAACTCGCTCTCTAATAACGACTCGGGCAATGCTGCACAATTAACTGCGATAAACGGCTGTTTCGCACGGTGACTCTGCTGGTGAAGTGCTCGAGCGACAACTTCCTTTCCTGACCCGCTTTCACCAGTCAGTAAAACCGCTGCCGGCGAATCCACCACACGCGATAGTTGCTCTTTTAAACGAAGCATTACATCGCTTTGACCAATTAGCGTATCAAACGTCTCAGCTTGGATTTGCGACTCTAACACACGAATTCGATTTCTCAGCCGATTGTATTCAGCGGCTCGAATTAACGACGCTTTTAATAAAGCGAGTTCGACTGGTTTTGTGACAAAATCGAACGCACCAGCCCGCAATGCTTCCACCGCCGTTTCCAAACTTCCATAGGCGGTCATGACGATGACTGGCAAGTGAGCAAACCGCTGCTTGACTCGTCGACAAAATTCCAAACCATCGATTCCCGGCATTTTGACATCTGTCAGCACCAACGCAAACTCAGGAATCTCAGGCGATCCTGACGTATTTGATTCCTCCGCTGGAGTCCCAAACCCAAAATCCTCCGAGGTGATGGCAGAAGAATCGATGCCAAGCAATGCACATGCCTCGGTAGCAGAATCACAGCTTGTAATTTCGAAACCGGCAGGTTCCAGAAAATCTTCGAGTAATTGTTGCATCGAAGCTTGGTCTTCGACAATCAAAATTTTGGGTCGGTAATCCATCGTCTCGATCAAAAATAGGCAGGGCTTGCTAATCCAACCCTCAAATCTTGAAAGGCAAAATCAACGTTCGAAAAAATCTCTTCAGCACTTAATTTAAAGCTCGCGATTACAACATGGAACAGGTCGTTGAGAACATCTTCCATTTCTCACGAATTAGGCATCCCCGTAAGGAACCTTGACAGAAATAGGGCTATCTAAATCACAAGGTGCAGCGAGGGATAAATAATTAATTAGGGTTTTATCAAATTACGATCCTATCATTATCTCGAATCCGTTAAGCTTTTAAATCTTATTCCACAGCGCAAAATCACAAATCAACTTCTAATAGAACTGCTCATTGAGATGAAATTTTTCAACAACCTAATCCTGTTTTCGCTGATTATTCAGATTCATCCGGCCGTTTACAGCCAAACAAATCAACTGAAAGAACTTCGGTATTCGGATGCTCAACCGCAGCTGCACCGATTAACGGCCCGCGCCAGCGACATCGACAAACGCGTGCGAGCGCATCCCGAAATCGGCTTTTTATTAGAGTCCAATGGAAAGCCGATGGATGTTCAGCACGCCTCTGTCGACACCCGTGTCGCACCTCGCGGTAAATTAATGATCTGGCTAATGGCTCATAATTCTGAATTATTTGAGCGGGTAAATTCTTACGGAATTCACGCCATTCGCGTTCACTACGCCAACAAATGGTTCTCTATTTGTTGTCAAGAAAAACCAGTTGGTGAAACATGCCGGGGAGACATTCGCTTAGAAGCTGCGACGGGACAAGATTTCAGTAAAAACGTCAAGATCCCTCAGGCTGATGGAATGATGGAGCGAACGCTCCAGTTTATAAAATGGCTTCATCACAATCACCCTCAAGGTGGCTGGGATTATTTTTTGACGCCTGACCAGCGTGCTGTTCGGTGGGAAGACGTCATAATTGCCGGCAGTTCACATGGATCCACCACGGCTGCCCGGTTTGCTAAACATCAAAAAGTAGGTCGCGTCGTAATGTTTTGTGGCCCCCGGGATCAATTTCAAACATGGCAGTCGCTTAAATCGGCAACTCCAGGTAATCGGTACTTTGGATTTTCTCATACGCTCGACAGCGGATGGTCTGGAGATCACTATTGTCGATCCTGGGAAATGCTCGGCTTGCATTCATACGGAGAAATTGTCAACGTCGACCAATGGAATCGCATGCACCAGAATTCCGTAACACCGATATTTAATAACACACGGCGGCTCGTGACAGATTTCGATGTCAAAGGAGATACGAAACGCGCCCATGGGGCCGTTTTACCCGGGAAGCGTGCCTTTAAATTAGGTGAGGTCTACCAACACGAAAATGTCTGGCAATATTTGTTTACTCACCCAGTTGACGACATCGGTAAACCAGCGAAAACCGATTCATCCTGTCTTAAACAACACACTCCCTGACTCCCCTGACCTCGCAACATAGAGGCAATCGATTGGGCGAAACAACCTCGCTCAATTTTTCATCTTCCAATTAGGATACACAGGGCGTTCCTTAGTACTCTTATTGGCCTTGTTTCCTTCGGGAGCAGGTGGCGCTTGGGTCATCACCCCGCCAAGTTGGGACATGATTTTTTGAATCTCTTGATCCGTTGTTCGATTCAAATTGTTTGCCTCAGACAAATCGCTGGGCACTTTAAAAAAATCTCCGCTGCGATACAGCTTGAAGTTTTGATTCCGCACAAACTGCCCCGACTTTTTATTCCAGTAAGGCTCATAATGGCAAAACACCCAATCTCGCGGTGTCCCCGGATTCCCCGTTAATTGTGGCAGGAAACTCATCCCGTCCTGCGGATCATCTTGACCCAATTTGACGCCCGCGGTCTGTGCGAAGGTCGCATAGAAATCTGTAAAATCAATTAAATCGTTAGATACCAAGCCGGAAGGTGTATGGCCTTTCCAATAGGCAATTAGCGGTACGTGTGTACCGTTATCTTTCATACCGCCTTTGCCACCCTTGATTTCCTGCCCATTCCAGCGCGAAGAAATCTGTGTGTTGGTTCCGTTATCTGCGGTAAACAAGATGATTGTATTTTCTGACTGTCCAATTTCATCGACCTTGTCGACAATTCGTCCGACAATTTTATCCATGTAATTTACCATCGCCACAAAATTTTCTTTGCGTTTGGCTTTGTCTTTTGGAGCTTTATTAGCGGTGGCAAGCGGTTGGTCACCGAGGGTGTCAGGTGTAGGAACGAATGGGTCATGCACCAACACCATCGGATAGTAAACGAAAAAAGGTTTCGACTGATTCCGCTCCATAAAATCACAGATGAAATCGCAAAACAAATCCGGCCCGTATTTACCGTGGTTCATCTCTTTCGTTAAAAACTTGCCATTGTGTTCAAGCGGAGGGCTCCAAAAGCGCTCGCCCCCTTTGGAAGCGGCGCCTCCCCCTTTTTGAGTCGTCAGCTGCCAGAGCATGTATTCGTCAAATCCTGATGCGATTGGCCGTGACGCATCCAAGTGACCGGGGAGAGAATTATAAAGTCCATTCAACTGCCACTTTCCAGCTATCGCCGTTTTATAACCAGCTGCCTGAAGCATGTTCCCAAAAGTCTTTTCCGCTGGATTCAAATATCCAAAATGGGTGTAGTTTCGAAAGTTATATTTTCCCGTCATGATTTTCACTCGCGACGTCGTGCAAATCGGCGTCGAATAGCAATGCGAAAATCGTATCCCCTGAGAAGCGAGTTGATCTAGATTTGGCGTTTTATAATCCTCGCCGCCATACGAACCGAATGCTTCCCAACTGACATCGTCCGCCATTACAAGAATGATGTTCGGCTGCCTTTCGTCTGCAGCGAGCGAACTGACAAGTCCTGCCATCAGTACAAAAATTATAGAACTAATTTTTTTTAGCATCGCCGCCCTCTAATTAATAACAAACTACTTATTTTTTCTGAATAACTGCTCGACTCGAACCATTGCCAATTACAAAATAGCCCAATTCACTCCACTGCATAGTTAACGGAGTGACCTCGGTTTTTGTTATCATCCAAACGGCACCTTTCCGAGTGAATTGTCGCTGCTGAGCCCCGGGCTCTATCGTACCATAAAGTTTTACGCCATTTTTTTGATCTCTCCAGTACAGGAACACTGGAGTATCCGTTTGATTATCAAATTCAACTTGAAACCGTTTACCAACCGGTGTCGATGCAGGTGGAGGTGAGGAAAATTTCATCGGCAACTTCCGTTTACTAAACGATGCACCTTGAATCTCTTGCTTAAGTGCGAATCGAATGGGTGCCTTCGCACTTAAACTTTTGATGACATCCTGATGTTGCGGAACAGACGCCAAATTGTTCCATTCGTAAGGGTCATCGGCTGTCCGGTAAAGTTCTTCACCTCCTTTGGCATAATGAATGTACCTCCAGTCAGAGGAAGTCAATCCGTAACTTCCCGGTTCACTTAAGCAGGTCACAGCAACATGGTCCCAGTCAGATAACGGGTCTTTCAACAGAGGTACAAGACTCGGCACCTCGCTGTCCATTTTTCGGGAATGCCCGACAAGCTCGGTTACAGTTGAAAACAGACTGCTCAAATTAACCGGTTGATCACAAACCCCACCGGCCTGAGTCCCCTCCTTGAGACCCGGTGTTTGAGCTGGAACGCGGATGATCAATGGCACCCGGGTGCTGGCTCGCCAAGCTGTGTACTTTTGCCAATGCTGTTTTTCACCAAGGTGCCAACCGTGATCACTCCATAGAATAACGATCGTGTTATCGCGGTTGGGTCCAGTCTGCAGAGCATCGAGAACGCGTCCGACCATTTCATCTGCAAAAGCAATGGAAGCAAGATAACCCTGCACGCCCTGTTTCCACTGGCCATAATTACGGATGTGCTCAAAATAACGATTTGGGCCACGTCGTTTGCCTTCGGGGGGCAAATCATCGAGATCATCAGCCCGGTAACCGGGCGGCAACTGGATTGTTTCAATTGGAAATTGATCAAAATACTTTTTGGGCACAAACCAGGGCTCATGCGGTCGGTAAATACCACACGCTAAAAAGAAGGGCCGGTCATGTTCTTTTTTCAGCTGCTTACCAATCCAGTCAGAAACCAACCAGTCGCCCCCATACTCTTCATCGGTTGCTTCGATCGGTGCCCAATCTGTTTCGCGATATTGCCAGTTTCCACCACGAGGAAGATTAACCGGACGCTGCTCCGGCATTAAGGTTCGAGGGAAAGGGTTTTCAGATTCCTTCTTTGGAAAGTATTCATCCCACGATTCTGCATCGATAAAGTAGTGCAACAGCTTCCCAGAACCCGCTGACCAATATCCATGCCGGGAAAGGTATTTTGGTAACAACTCTGCATCCGGTAACACCGCCCTCATTTTCTGCCGATTGTCATACAAGCCTGAGCGATAGGGTGGAATCCCCGTCATGATGGCTGTGCGGGAGGGGTTGCAGGCGGGGGCCGGACAGTGCGCGTTAGTGAACAACACTCCGGTCGACGCAAGTCTGTCCAGGTTTGGCGTCTGTGCTTGAGGATGGCCGCCGAGACAGCCAACCCAGTCGTTGAGATCATCGAGTGAAATAAATAGCACGTTCGGCTGAGACTTTTCATCTTTATCTGCAGGAGCCTCTAACGCCATCAGCTCCATTGACGAATTCAAACCAGCCAAAATCACAATCAACTTTGCGAACCAGTGGGTAGTGAAACGTTCCAACATGTAGAAATCATCCCGGTTTGTAAAAGTAATAAAATTCATCTGCCAGAAAAAATTACGCGTGTGCAGAGCGGTCGAAATTGAGAGACACGTTCATTTTCCAATAATTAAGCACACCCCACGGCACCCCAAAAATAATTTACCCCGCTCAACACCCTACCTCAATCGAATCCACTAATTACGATGCAAATCATCGGTTGTCGCAATTGACCTCTGAAATTATAAACAGGGGATGCGGGAGACTCTCCTGAATTAGATTGATTTCTTTACGAACGACTCTTTATCAATACTGCTTAATCATGAAATTCTCAGACGCCATGCGATGGCGATATGCTACGAAAAAATTTGATCCCCAAAGACTTGTCGACGAAACTGTCGTGGATGAATTACTTGAGATAACCAACTTGACGCCAACCTCCTATGGATTGCAACCCTTCAAATTTGTTGTCCTCAAAAATCAGGAACTCCAGGACCAGCTCATCACGTCTTCATACGGGCAACGTCAGGTCGCCGACGCTTCTCATGTTTTAATTATCGCCGCCCGAACGGATGTCGATGCGAACTACATTCGCGAGTATGTCGCAATGGTGGAATCCCAACGAGAACTTGCGGAAGGGACGATGCAGGAATACTGTCAGGTAATGATTGGTTCCATGACACGCATGTCTCCCGAATCACTGAATCACTGGGCTGCCAAACAGGCATATATTGCCTTGGGAACCGTCATGGCAGCTTGCGCCACATTGCAGATTGACGCCTGTCCGATGGAAGGTTTTATTCCGCAAGAATACAACGAGATTTTAAATTTGGAACAACACCAACTCGATGCGGTTCTCGTGATTCCAATCGGTTATCGAGCTGATGATGACGCAGCTCAGCATAACCAAAAAGTACGTCGGCCGATCGCTGAAATGGTCATTCGAATTTAAGAAACAACGGATGCAATCTTGACGAAACTCTAAAACAGCTCGTACCGTTTTTTAGATCCTAAGCCCCGCTTTTGTCCAGCGTTCCTGCGAATTCATATTCAAAACGACAACAAACCAGCGGGAAATTAAAATGGCAATTAGTACATTCGAGCTTTTTTCGATTGGGATTGGTCCGTCGAGTTCTCATACTGTTGGGCCGATGCGGGCGGCACTTATGTTTGCCAACCGCCTCGACACTGAGAACTTACTTTCAAAAACAGATTCTCTGACTGTTGAACTTTGCGGATCGCTCGGAGCGACCGGGAAAGGACACGGCAGCGACAAAGCTGTGGTCGCCGGTCTCGCCGGATATGCACCAGAATCAGTTCACCCCGAATCCATGTTATCGTTACTTCGCGATGTCGAAGATCGCGAGTCCATTTCAATTCTCGGAAAAAAAGAGCTGCCCTTTCGGCTAAAAGAGAACCTTCTTTTTTCAGGAGTGGTACTCGATTTCCATTCCAATGCACTGCGATTCACGGCAACAGATACTGACGGAAATGAAATCCTCACTCGTATTTACTATTCCGTTGGTGGAGGATTTGTTGTGGATGAAACTGCATCCTCTACCGATCGAATCGTTCCGGATACCACGCAACTTGCGTACCCGTTTCAAACAGGAAACGATTTACTTCAACTCTGCGAGGACAATGGATTCTCAATCAGCACATTGATGTTGAAAAATGAATCTGCCTGGCGAACCGAGCAGGAAACGCGATCGAAACTGTTGCAGATCTGGTCTGTAATGGAAGCCTGTGTCTCTCGGGGGTGCCAGGAAGAAGGTATTCTTCCGGGTGGCTTAAAGGTCAAGCGCCGGGCAGCACATATGTTTCGAAAATTGCAAACAGATTCCTCCAACGACGATATTTTCAACAGCCGCATGGACTGGGTCAATCTGTGGGCACTCGCCGTTAATGAAGAGAATGCAGCAGGTGGACGAGTCGTAACCGCACCGACCAACGGAGCGGCTGGCATTATTCCGGCAGTGCTGCACTACTACCGGCGTTTTTGCAAGGGCTCCAGTGAAGATGGAGTGGTTCGATTTTTGTTAACCGCTGCTGCAATCGGTACGCTTTTCAAAATTAATGCCTCGATCTCAGGCGCTGAAGTTGGCTGCCAGGGCGAAGTCGGATCTGCCTGCTCAATGGCCGCCGGCGGTTTGGCCGAGGTGCTTGGAGGAACGCCCGCCCAGGTAGAAAATGCAGCCGAAATTGGAATGGAACACAATCTTGGATTGACTTGCGATCCGATCGGAGGACTGGTTCAAGTCCCCTGTATTGAAAGAAATGCAATGGCGGCCGTGAAAGCCATCAACGCCGCCAGACTGGCACTTCGCGGTGACGGCAACCACTTTGTTTCACTCGACAAAGTCATTAAGACAATGAGAGAAACAGGTAAAGATATGCAGTCAAAGTACAAGGAGACAGCGCGAGGCGGTTTAGCAGTTAACGTAATCGAATGTTAGGAATCCAATTACGAAGAATCTAGCCATTCCCCTTCTTTTTAGATTTAGCATTATTGCGGGGTTGTCGTTTTTTTCGAATCGACTGAGGCGGATCTTCTTCGGTCACCTTTAACTCCGCCCGCAAGCGGTCCAATTCTGCCATCATTCTTGCTTGATCACCTGCAGCCTTCGGGTCGCCATAGATGCTCTTCATTTCGTTGGGATCAGAGGCAAGGTCAAACATCTCCCATTCGTCGACATCCGGTTCGTAAAAACGAATTAATTTGTGCCTGCCGTCGGTTACACCATAATGCCGGCGAACGGAGTGAGCGCCGGGATACTCATAATACTGATAGTAAAAGACGGTTCGCCAATCTTCAGGTGTTTTGCCCCGCAAAATCGGAACTAAACTGTGACCCTGGAGATCGTCCGGTACCGTTACACCCGCAATTTCGCAAAACGTAGAAGCAAAATCGATAGGTGAAACAATATCGCTGCTGTTCACCGTTCCAGGAGCAACCTGCCCCGGCCAACGAACAATAA